>Ga0310344_10000029_pt1 | contig 147614 bp, 124 predicted proteins | sample HC15DNA20200_MG_FD_203801 | JGI IMG/M metagenome (GOLD analysis project Ga0310344, IMG submission 203801) | Marine microbial communities from station ALOHA, North Pacific Subtropical Gyre - HC15-DNA-20-200_MG | ecosystem: Environmental > Aquatic > Marine > Oceanic | place: Pacific Ocean...
AGCCATCTGTGAGCGAACACCCCGCATGCCCTCTTCTTGGCTGGGCACCTTGTCCCGGTTTGTGGCCGTTCTGCCACCATCAGCGTGCAGCGGCCGTCCGAGACCGCAGTCGTGCCACGCGCACGACCCGTGTTGACTGGCAGTCAAACGTTATATAGTGAGGTCACTCTCAGTTGTTCTGAGCGCTAGCTGCACCCTGGCCGTAGTTGGCGCCGTAGCCGTTTCTGCCTTTCGGTCCGTTTGTCGGGCCGTGTCAGTGGGTTTCACTGGCCAGAGGTAACCCTGGACAACCATACTTTAAGGAGAAAACGATGGCAGACTTAATTGGAAAATTTTCTGCGAAACATGTCGGCAATACCTACAGTAAATCCGCGGACGGCGACCTCGTGATAAATGCACACTTTGAAGGCGAGGCCGACGTTTATGGTGCAGGATTTGCGACATTGACAGTGGTTCAACCGTTATCTGAGGCAGGTGCAACCAGCGGGACATGCACCTACGCAGGGCAAGCATTTCAGGATGGAAATACGTTGGGTGCGCTCGGGGAGGGGACCTGGGAACAGACTCCTGGCTCGAGTGCCTGGAAGGTAACGCTAGACATCGATGGGTCGAATGGCGACCGCGTACGTTCTGTGGGGACCATCGATCTTGCCAACCGTTCATATAACGGCGAATTGTTTACTCGCTAAGTCTTTCAGTTCGGCGATAAAGGGCTCAGCCGATGTTTTCGGTTGAGCCCTTCATCATTTGAAGTGGTGGGTCAATGAGCATCGGGTAAGGCTCCCTGCGACCGAACCTACCGCAGGTCAGCCTCGCCCCACTCACGGGCGACGACTGGCCCCCTCGTCCATTCTGTCCCCTTTCCTCAAGGGGCATAGCACCGACCGGTGCGCAGTGCCGGCCTATCGTCTCTTTGTTGGTGGGGCCCTTCATCTCAGGTTTACGAGTTAATCCCCTCTCCCGCTTGGGCTTACATCGCTGATAGCAGCCGTGCGTTTGGTCAGTATGAACTCTGCCAAGAATCACGTTCCTGACCCCACCACGCGGTCCGTCGACATCCTAGTTCCGTCTGGGAATCAGACACCAGTGGCAATGAGGAACCGGCTGACCAGCACACCCTCCGTCATTTACGCCGACGTTGAATCCCACGACTGACGGATCATCCCTGCTAGTCCTAGCACGAACATCGATCAGGAGCGGTAACATCGTCACATCAACGAAGTCCCAGTATTTCAAACTTAGGTGTTTAGCCTGCCGCTGGGGCGGGCGTGAGGTAATCTATCGAGCCTAGCCGCTGGCACAACATCGTCACGTGCACACAAGACCAACATACATGCTTTCTCGTGTTCCAAGAGCCGTCAGAAGATTGCGCCAAGATCTATCCAGTGATTGTGGCGCCGGCAGTTTGACTCGGCCCCCTCGGTACCACGCTCGCCTCCGGTGATTGACGGCCGCCAGCCATGCTTCCAGCGCTCCTCCTCGTCGCCACTCTCGCGCAACCGACAACAAGCGTGATCGTCACGGTCGTATCCGACTACGAACCGGTGCCCGACGCAGACGTATCGATCGGTGAGACGCTGGTCCAGACCGACGCCGACGGCCGGGCAGTCCTCACCGTCGAGGCAGGAAGCCACACCGTAGTCGTGAGCCGCATCGGCTTCGACACAGGCACGGCCGAGATCGAGCTCGTGTCGGGAGACGAGTTACGGGTTCAAGTGGAACTCAAATCGCATGCGGTCGTCGAGGAGGAGATCATCGTCACCGCGACACGCACCAACCGTCGCATTGAGGACCTTCCCCTCCGTGTCGAGGTGGTGCCACAGGAAGAGGTACAGGAGAAGATCATGATGACGCCGGGAGACATCTCGATGCTCCTGGCAGAGACCAACGGACTGCGGGTGCAGACGACATCACCTTCCCTCGGTGGGGCATCGGTACGGATCCAGGGTCTACGCGGGCGCTATACCCAGATTCTGTCCGATGGCCTTCCCCTCTTCGGAGGCCAGACCGGGGCCGTCGGCGTACTGCAAATTCCACCGATGGACCTCGGGCAGGTCGAGGTCATCAAAGGGGTAGCGTCAGCGCTGTACGGTTCGTCGGCAGTGGGCGGGGTCGTCAATCTGGTGTCCCGCCGTCCTCGACAGGACGCGGTCGAGCGCGAGGTGCTCGTTAACGCCACCACGCACGGCGGCACCGACAGCGTGCTGTGGCTCTCCTCGCCGCTGAACGAGCGCTGGGGCGCAACATTCGTCGGCGGCGCACACACCCAAACCCGCTCTGATCTTGACCGGGACGGGTGGACCGACCTACCGCGGTACCGTCGGTTCGTGGCCCGTCCGCGGCTCTTCTGGGAGAACGGCGAGGGCGACTCAGTCATGATGGCACTTGGCGCCATGACTGAGCGACGACGGGGCGGGACCGAACCCGACGCGACGCTCGCGGACGGATCGACATTCGAAGAAGCTCTTGGTACCGACCGGTTCGACGGTGGGCTGGTGGGACGGTGGCTTGTCGCCGACACACGAGTACTGGCTGTCCGCGGGAGCGCCGCGACCCAGCGCCACCGACACCGTTACGGACCGCAGATCGAGCCGGATCAGCATCACACGTGGTTCAGCGAGCTGTCGTTGACGGGAGTGGACCGCAGTCACACGTGGACCGTTGGTACCGCATTGCAGCAGGATGCCTTCCGGTCGGAGATGGTGCCCCGCTTCGACTACACCTTTACCGTGCCGGCCGTCTTCGTCCAGGACGAATTGGATGTCACCGATTGGCTCGCCGTATCGGCAAGCGCGCGTCTCGACCAGCACAGCGACTACGGCAGCCAGTTCAGCCCGCGGGTGTCGGGCCTCATTCGCTGGGGCGGTCCATGGGAAACGAGGGTCTCGGTGGGCCGTGGTTTCTACGCCCCGACACCCTTCACCGACGAGACCCAGGCGGTTGGCCTCAGCGGCCTTGCCCCGCTTGGCGAGCTTGAGGCCGAGCGAGCCGACAGCGGCGCAATCGACATCACCTGGGCGCGAGAGCCGTTCGAGTTGACCGGCACGGTGTTCACCTCCCGCATCCGGGACGCGCTGCAGATTCTCGATAACGGTCCGAGCGCCCGCCCGCTAGCGCTGGTCAACGCCCCATCCCCCACCAGAACTTACGGCGTCGAGCTCGTGGCGCAGATCGAGGTAGACAAGCTTCACGTCATCAGCACTTACATGTTCCTGCAGTCGGAAGAATCCGACCCGGAAGAACCGGGCCGCTCGACCAGGCGATTGGTCCCGCTCACGCCTCGACACTCGGCATCGCTCGATATTCTCTGGGAGGCCGGGCCAGCCCGCATCGGCATCGAGCTCTTCTACACCGGCCGCCAGGAACTCGACGATAATCCATATCGGGCAATCAGTCCCTCCTACCTTCTCTACGGCGGGCTGCTCGACCTCCGCATCACCGACAAGCTGCGGATCTTCGCGAACGTCGAAAACCTCGGCGACGTACGTCAAACCCGGCGAGACCCACTGCTGCTTCCGGGCCGGCATCCGGACGGACGCTGGACAGTCGACGCCTGGGGCCCGATCGACGGGCGCGTCGTGAACGCCGGCATCCGCCTGGGTCTTTAGTGCAATGGGGCGTTGCCCTAAGACCCACACGGCGCGAGTGAGGCCCGCCGTCCCGACTGCTCACCGCAGCGCGAGCTCGAAGAGCCAGGTGTCGCCCGCCTCGATCGAATCGGCTTCACCGAACCCGTACTTCCGGTTCAGCTCGGCGCTCACCCCTTCCATCACAGCACGCCCGGATGTGATCCGCACGAGCTGGCGCTCGTAGTGCCTCCCGTCGACTCGGAGGATGGCTCGGCCATCACGTAACGCCTGTTCCGGCCAGTGTTTCCAGACACTTCCCAGCAGACCGCCCATGAACCCCGAGACCACATAGGGCTTTCCCTCGTGCACGGCCACCCAGACGACCCGCGAGCGCGGGGGCTCGAGCAACTGCATCTCGACCGTCTCCCGGTCGATCAGGAAGCTCCAATCGGGCTCAGGCCCGGTGTACAGCTCGCCCGATATGAATGGGCCGCCTCCAAGAAAGGCCCCAGGCACGTCTCGACTCCCGGACAACAACAGCATGAAAGCGAACACAATGAACGGGAGCAGCACCAGGGCTGCGACGATCTGCTTTCGACTCACTTCATGACCTCCTTCTGGGGTGCATCCGCGATGGGCGATCCCAACCCGCATCCCCGAGACGAGTGTAGGATCTCGGCCGGCGAGGCCCCAGCCCCATGCGAAAGCATCCCACCGTTCCTGAAACCGCGGAAGAACATCGCGACCTGCACTGGAAGCGCACCGGCACTCACCAGATCCGCACCGTCGCCGACGCCGAGTCGTTCGTGAACGAAGTTGGTTTTGCGGCCTGCTTGACCGACGCCCGCCGCCCCGGCCCGTCGCTCTATGTCGGCGTCTGCGGGCGCCGCGACGCTGTCATGCCCCGCAACGTACAGAAAGACCCCGAGTCGTCGCACACGTGGCAGCTCAAGGACGAACTGGTCCGCCGCGGCAATGTGTACTACGCCAAGCTGGCCAAGGGCAGAGCCATGTTTCTCGCTCCGCGCATGGTCCCGTATTTCCACGCCATCTGGGGCGTCCGTCGACGGGCGGAACAAAACGAGCTTAGTCCAGATGCGCGGGCGCTGCTGCGCGCACTGCGGAAGGAGTGGGAGCTGGGCACGGCCGACCTGCGCGCCGATTCGGGCGTGACCGACCGGAAGCGGTTCCTGCGCGCGGTCGACGAGCTGCAGGCCGCGATGCTCGTGATGCCGGGCCAAGTCGTCTACGCTCCGAAGCTTACCTACATCTGGACGCTCGGTGTAGGCCGTTTCCCCGACGAGCTGACCAGTCGCGTCAACCGTGCCACGGCGCTCCTGGAGATCGCGCGCGCGTTCCTGGCCGGCGCCGGAGTTACCATTCCCGGTGAGCTGGCCCGGTCCACGGGTCTATCGCGGACCGATGCTGGTTTGGGTAACCATGCACTCTGCGCCGAGGGCCACGCCGTCTCGCCAAGGCGGGGCGTCTACCACCTGACGACACCGCTCGACACGCTCGACTAGGAACGCACTGATGCAAGCGCTACTGATCAGCAACTCGACCAACCACGGCGAGGGCTACCTCGACCACTGCATGCCCGCGATGCGCGAGTTCGTCGGCGTGCGACGCCGGCTCGCCTTTGTGCCCTTCGCCTTGTTCGACCGGCAAGGCTATACCGAGCGCACAACCGCGCGTTTCGGACGCGAAGAAATAGACGTTCGAACGGTCACGGCCGATTCGGCCGGCCACGAGACTCTGACCTGGGCCGAGGCAGTCTTCGTCGGCGGCGGCAACACGTTCCGGCTCCTAAGAACCCTGCAAGAACAGAAGCTGCTCACCACCCTCCGCGAGCGTTGCCGTCACGGCCTGGTCTACATGGGAGCGAGCGCGGGCGCCAATGTCGCCTGTCCGACCATCCGCACAACCAACGACATGCCGATCGTGCAGCCGATATCATTCGACGCGCTCGGCCTGGTGCCGTTCCAAGTCAATCCACACTATCTCGACCCACCCTCCGGATCCACTCACATGGGCGAAACGAGAGAAGAGCGACTCGCCGAGTTTCTGGAAGAAAACCCGACGACCGTGGTGGGGCTCAGGGAAGGATCCTGGATCCGGATCGATGGCCGGTCCGCCACGCTGGGCGGCCTCCGCGCGGCACGGGTCCTAAAACAAGAATCGGCCCCGGAGGAGCGCTCCCCCGGGGCCGATCTTTCCGACCTGCTATAACTGGGCCTACTGTTGGCCACCGGCCGCTTCGGCATCGCGCGCCCGAGCGCCGCTCAGGATGTTTGTCATCCCGTAATTGCCCTCATGGCACGAGTACTCGACTAACTCGTACTGACTCGGGTCGAGATCCCAGCGGAACATGCCGGTCCACGGGCGCGTCCACACCGTTGGGTCATCTACCGTGAACTGATACTCGAGCACCCCCGCCGCGACGCGTGTGTAGCGCTCGGTCAGCGTCAGGTTCTCGGTGGTACCGCGGAAGGAGGCGCCGCCGTTGAAGTTGGTCGTCTCCACGACCAGCGTGTTCCCCTCCCAGCGCCCAAGCGCGCTCCCCTGATAGGCCGAGATGCTATCGCTCATCTGCGGCTGCGGCGTCGTCGGCACCACCCGCGTTTCGTGGATCATCTCTCGCTGGATGGCCACGTACCCCGGCCCCTGCACGATCTGCAAGCCGTTGTTGTAGCCGCCTGGGGTCGGGATCAAACCACGAGTAATGCAGCGCACCCACGTGGACAGATCTTCAGGACCGCCCGGGGTCACGGCACGCCGCGGCGCCCGCTCGTCGCCAGCCAGCGCACGCGCCGGAGCGGCCACCCGCTCGGGCAGTCGCCCATCTGGCGGATCGATCACCATGGCCATTTGCGTCGACACGGCAGAGCCGTACTCGAGCGTCGTGTCTCTCCATTCGCGTTCGTAGCCCCAGATACCACCGAGCAGCCGTCCTTCGTGCCTGGCGATCGCCTCTTCGGCAGTGACCTCCCCGTCCGCACCCTCAGGCCGCTCGAACGGAATACCGACCGCAGAGCTGCTCGTCCAGATACCCTGAAGGTCCGGCTCGCCCCATGGCGTCTGGGGCGGATCGAACGAATCGAGCTCAGTCGTCAGAATGGTGGATCCAATATCGGTGTCCATACCCGCGAACCCAGACTCGATCAGCGCGACCCGCACGCGATCGGGCCCGAACACGAACGCGCGGCGCGCGGCGGTGCGGCCGCCTTCAGGCACCGCCGGCTCGGTTTCGAACTCGACGTTCTGCCCTCGAAACTCGGCTACGGCGGCGTCCATGTCGTCGACCACGAATGCGATGTGATCGATGGCGCGCTCGACGGTCGTGCCCGGCTCGCCTTCGGCGTTGGGCGTCACGAGAAACCAGACGCCACCGAACTTCACCCCGTCGAGGCGTCCCTTCAGGCTGGCGGGCTGCCCGCCCAGAACGTCGCGATACCAGGCCAGCGTCGCCGCCGGATCGGCCGCGCTCAGGTGCACGTGATGGAAGCCGAGCGTTTCGGGGTCCTCCACCAACTCGATGCGGGTGCCCCAGGGATCGAAGATAAAGGCCAGCTTGAACAGTCCCGGCACGTCACGCCAAGTCGACCCATCGTCGTTCCGCTGCAGCCGGACGCCGGAGCCACGGACACCCACCGCCTCGAGTTCGGCCATCTTGGCTGGCAGGTCAGCCACTGAAAACCCGATGTGGTCGACGCCCGTGCCCTGGCTGCTACCGGTGGTGGTCTGCGGCACAAAGACCACTTCAGTGCCGTAGCAATCGACCGCATCGGTGCGATCGGTCAGAGCCTCGCAGCCCAGATATCTGGTGTACCAGCCGACCGCCTGCAACGGGCTCGCGGTGGTGATATGCACATGGTGATAGTCAGCCGCCGCCGCAGGGAGGGGCGCGACCAGCCAGGCCAATGCCAGCGCGACAACAAGGTTCTTCCGGCTCATGAACATACTCTCCTTGGCTTCTCGAAGTTACCTTGATTATCGCGCACCGAGACAGACCGTGCACCCCGCAGGGAACAGCTCCGAGGCACACGGCACGCTGGAGCGTCGCCGGCCGCATGCGCGCACGGCGTGGTGGATTACACCCGTGTCTGCATGTCACCGTAGTCCGCGCCTGTCAGACTTTCGAGCGTCGAGGTTTGTCAGACGCCGAGCACATTCCTCCAGCGCTCGACATCAGCACCTCAACCGGATGCCGGCATTAGACCATGGACCGAGGCCCGCCGTCTTGAGACGCCAGGGAGTTTACGGTAGGGTGCGGGTCATCGACTTCGTGCCCCGTGCCGACCGATGGCGCGGGCGAGACACAGGAGGATCAGAATGCACGCTCTGATGCGCATCGTCGTGCTGTCGACCGCCCTGGCACTGCCGCTCGCCGGCCACGCACACGCCCAGGGAGATGCCGCCCCCCAGACCCCGTGGGGCGCTCCCGATCTGCAGGGGGTCTGGGACTTTCGCACCATTACGCCGCTGCAGCGACCGGAGGACCTCGGCGACCGCGATTTCCTGACCGAGGAGGAAGCGGCGAACTTGGAGCAGCAGACCGTCGAGCGAAACGAAGAGCTCGACAACCGCGCCGCCCAGCGCACCGAGGCGGGCGGCAACATTGGCGCCTACAACAACTTTTGGATGGACCGCGGTACCCGCACCGTCGGCACTCGTCGCACGTCCCTGATAATCTCCCCGGCGAACGGACGGATCCCGCCCCTCTCGCCAGAGGGCCAGCAACGCGCCGACGAGCGAGCCGCCTATCGCGAGGCGCACCCGGCCGACTCCTGGGAAGACCGCTCGGTCGGCGAGCGCTGTGTGCTCGGCTTTAATTCCGGCCCTCCGATGGAGCCCCGGGCCTACAACAACCACATGCAGCTCTTTCAGACGCCGGATTACATCGTGATCCTGAACGAGATGGTCCACGACGCCCGCATCATTCCCGTGACCGCTGGTCGGCCCCTCGACGAGGACGTCACCCAGTGGATGGGCGACTCACGGGGACGCTGGGACGGCGACACGCTGGTGGTCGAGACCGGTAACTTCTACAACAAGAACTCCTTCACGGAGCGCTACGGAGCCACGACGGCGATGACCCTCGTCGAGCGCTTCACCCGCACCAACGCCGAGACGCTGACCTACCAGTTCACAGTGGAGGATCAGGCCACCTGGACCTCGCCTTGGACGGTCGAAGTGCCGATGGCGATGTCAGAAGACCAAGTCTGGGAGTATGCGTGTCATGAGGGAAACTACGGGATGGACGGGATCCTGGCGGGCCATCGCGCCGAAGAGGCGGGCCGGTGAGCAAGCGGACACTCATCGTCGTCGCCGCGCTCTCGCTGGCCGGCGCGGTCCACGCACAGGAGCGAGAGTTCACGCCAGTGACCGACGCCGTCCTGCAGAGCCCGTCCGACGACGACTGGCTGATGTGGCGCCGCACTCTCGACGGTTGGGGCTACAGCCCGCTCGATCAGGTCGACCGCACGAACGTGGGCGAGCTGCAGCTGGTCTGGACCCGTGCCCTGCCTGCCGGCGGCCGGCAGCAGGGCACCCCGTTGGCCTATAACGGGGTCCTGTACATGCCTGGCCCGAGCGACGTCATCCAGGCAATGGACGCAGCGACGGGCGACCTGATCTGGGAATACCGCCGCTCGCTGCCGGAAGACGCCTGTGAACGGATCCTACCGGGCGTCTGCACGACCAACCGCAACCTGGCCATCTGGGACAACCTGATCATCGACACCAGTGTGGACGAGTATGTTTTCGCCCTCGATGCCGAAACGGGCGATCTCGTATGGGAAACCCGGGTACTCGACTATCAGACGCATCCTGCCAACCAGAGCACTGGTCCCATCATCGCCAACGGCAAGGTGATCTCCGGCCGAAGCTGCATGCCCAGCGCCGGGCCAGATGCGTGTGTCATCACCGCGCACGATGCCCGCACCGGAGAAGAGATCTGGCGCCGACGCACGATCCCTCGACCCGGCGAGCCCGGTGACGAGACCTGGGGCGGGGTACCAGACGAGGAGCGCCGCCACGTCGGCACCTGGATGGCCCCGAGCTATGATCCCGACCTTAACCTGCTGTACATCGGGACGTCGGTCACCTCACCGGCCCCGAAATTCATGGTGGGAGGATCCGACAACAGGCACCTCTATCACAACTCCACGCTCGCGCTGGACGCCGACACCGGTGAGATCACGTGGTACTACCAGCATCTCAACGACCACTGGGACCTCGATCACCCATTCGAACGGTTACTAGTGGACCTCGCCGTACGCCCAGTTCCCTCTGCGGTGAGCTGGATCAATCCGCGACTCCAACCGGGCGAACGTCGGCGGGTCATAACCGGTATCCCTGGCAAGACCGGCATCGTCTACACCCTCGATCGGGAGACCGGTGAGTTCCTCTGGGCAACTCCGACGATCGCGCAGAACGTGGTGAGCTCGATCGACGGGGCAACCGGCGCCGTCACTGAGAACAGCGAACTGGTCTTCAGCAGCTTCGGCCAAGCTGTCCTCACCTGCCCCACCGCCATGGGCGGGAAAGACTGGGAAGCGGGCGCCTACAGCCCGCGCACCGGCATGATGTACATGCCGCTCCGAAACGCCTGTGCCCGAATGACCCCGCTCGACGACAACGGACGGTCGCTCTACAGTTTGAGTATGCGGAACGAGCTGGCGCCAGGCACCGACCAGCTTGGCGCGGTCTGGGCCATCTCGGCCGAGACCGGCGAAACCGCCTGGACCTGGGAGACGCGACCCGCCACGATGTCGCTCGTAGCCACCGGCGGTGGTCTGGTGTTCGTGGGTGACGTCAACGGCCGCTTCCGCGCGCACGACGACGAAACGGGCGACGTGCTCTGGGAGATCAACATCGGGTCACCCGTCAGCGGCTTCCCGGTCAGCTATGCCGTAGACGGGGTGCAGTACGTGGTGGCAAGCACGGGGACCGGTGGCAACGCATCACGCTGGACCGCTATGACCCCGGAGATCACGCCAAGCAGCGGCAACAACATCTTCGTGTTTGCGCTGCCGCAGTAGGGGCTCGAGGCCACTCCACCTTAGGCACGTTAAAGCCTATACGAGGGGCGTGGTGTAACTGTCCTACAACATCTGGTGAGCGGACCCGGCTCTAGACGCCGGCCAGCAACGGCAGCTGCCCGGTGCTGTCGCCGAACTCGTCGATCCGCACCCCGAACTTGTCGAGCAGCGACAGCGACAGGTTCGCAAGGGGCGTGCCCTCGGGATAGACGAGGTGGCGGTTCCCCTTGAATCCACGTTCGGGGCCGCCGACGAGCACCACCGGCACGTTGTAGTTGTTGTGGGTATTGCCGTCGCTCATCCCGCTGCCGTACATCACGACCATCCCGTCGAGTAGGCTTCCGTCGCCATCCTCGATCGACTGCAGCTTGTCGAGGTAATAGGCCAGCGTATCCACGTGGTACACGTTGAGCTTGGTGAAGTCCTGCATCTTCTCGGGGTTGTTCCCGTGGTGCGACATCGAGTGATGCGCCTCAGGCAGTCCGATCTCGTTGTAGCTTCGGTTGATGTTCTCGCGCGCCATCATGAACGACGTCACCCGGGTCACGTCAGCCTGAAACGCAAGTACCTGCAGATCGAACATCAGCTCGGCGTACTCGCGGAAGGTCTCTGGCACACCGACCGGGCGCTCGGGCACCTCGAAGTCGGCGTTGGTCGACTCGGCCCGCGAGATCCTCTGCTCGACGTCCCGGATCGATTCGAGATACTCACCCAGCTTGTTGCGATCGTGGCCGCCAAGCTTGGAGGCCAGCGCCGAGATCTCCTGCGTCAGCCCGTCGAGGATGCTGCGGTCCTCCTCTACTCGAACCGCCCGTTCCTCGGCGGTGTCGCCACTGCCAAACATCCGCTCAAAGACGAACCGCGGATTGGTCTCGGCCGGCAACGGCTGAGTCGGCGACTTCCACGACATCGAGTTCATGTAGGCGCACGCATAGCCGTGGTCGCACGCCCCTACCACATCGTTCCGATCGACCGACACCTCGAGCGACGGGAGCTTCGAGTCTCGGCAGATCAGCTCGGCGATCATCTGGTCGACGGTCGTCCCAGCCTCGACGTCCGCGCCCTCGGTCTGCTTTGGGTGCACCGAGCTCATGAAGGCGGGCGCAGCGCGGGGATGCTGTCCGCCCGTGTCGCCCTGGTCGGTGGCGGGATAGTTGTCGAGCCCGCTGAACACCAACAGTCGCTCCCTGTAGCGCTCCAGTGGTCGCATGATCGGCGACAGCTCGAACCCTACCCCCTCCGTCGGCGGCGTGAAGTCGAACATATTCATGCCGTTGCCAACATAGACGGCCGCGAACCGCGGCGTACCGGGCGCGCGGGCCGACATGGCCGGCACCATCGCGTCGAGGAACGGCAGGGCCAGCGTGGCGCCAATGCCACGCAGGAACGTCCGCCGCGGAAGGGTCATCTTGGTGATCACCATGTCTCGGTCCTCGTCCTACCGATTATCCGTCAATTTGCCGGTCTCTCGGCCGCCGTACTCCACTGAAAGGGCACGCTAGCCACTACACGCTGAACGAGCGCCTCGAACCGATGGTCGTCCGCGGCAGCCTCGCGCTTGATCCGTCGCACAACGGCCGCATCGGTTGGCTCCAATCCACGCCCTAGCGCGTAGGTCAGCAACCGTTCAGTGGCGGTCGTCAAGAACTCTTCGGAGTGATTGAGCAGCAGCGCCCGCAACTCACCCGGCCCGTCGAACGTAGTGCCGTCTGGGAATTCAGCCGAAGCATCGATCGACAGCCCGGAGGCGTAGATGTCGCGCCACTCGCCAATAGCGTCGAAGTTCTCAAGCGCAAAACCTAACTGGTCCATCTGGGCGTGGCAGGCGGCGCACACCGGGTTCGCGCGGTGCGCGGCCATCTGCTCCCGCATCGGCAGCACCTTACGCGGATCACGCTCCTCCACCAAATCGGGCACGTTTGGCGGCGGGGGAGGTGGCGGGGCGCCGAGGATGTTCTCCATTATCCACTTGCCTCTGATGACCGGTGAGGTCCGGTTCGACCGGGACGTGCCGGTCAACACCGACCCGTGACCCAGCAGTCCCCGTCTCACGCTGTCGGGCGGCAGGCTAACCCGTCTGAATCGTTCACCGTGCACGCCGGGAATCCCGTAGTGGCGGGCAAGACGCTCGTTCAGAAACGTGTAGTCAGCATCCAGTAGATCGAGCACGCTCCTGTTTTCGCGGACGATGCTCCCGAAAAACAGCTTGGTCTCCTGCTCGAACGCCAGTCGCAGGTTGTCGTCGAATCGGAAGAGCAGCTCGGGGCTCGGCTGAAGTCCTGACACATTGCGCGTGTGCAACCACTGCCCGGCAAAGTTGTCGACCAGCGCCTGAGACCGAGGGTCGGCCAACATGCGACGGACCTGGGTCGCGAGCACGTCCGGCTGACTCAAGCCTTCGGCCGACGCCACGTCCAGCAATTCGTCATCCGGCACCGTGCTCCACAGGAAGAACGCGAGTCTGGACGCCAGTTCGAGGTCAGAGATGCGGTAGGCGCTTTCGGGTGCCGCCCACGCCGGCTGGTCTTCGAATCGAAACAGAAAGTTCGGACTGACCAGGATGCCGCGGAGCGCCAACTCGACGCCGGCCTCGAAGCCGCCGCGATCGGCACCCTCGCGATACAGTCGGAGCGGAACATCGAGGTCGGCGGCGGTGACTGGCCGGCGGTAAGCGCGACGGGCGAGCGTGGAGAGGATCTCCTCCGCGCACGGCGCCTCTTCGGCCGCGGTGAGGGGCGCGCAGGTCAGCAGCCGGCGGCGGCTTTCGGTGTCGCCCACCGAAGCCGTCCCCTGCAACGGTCCCGTAATAGTCACACTCGACACCACCGGTTCACCGTTTGGCGCACGGTAGGGATCGCGCCGGAGATCGGGGTCGAACAAGTCCTCGACATAGGCCGACGTCTTCGCCTTAAACGCCACCTGAACGAGATGGCTACCCGCCGTCACGCGCGCCCGGAACCGCAGCCCTTCCAGAATTTGACGGCTCCGTTCGTCACCTCTAAGCCCCTCAGGGCGCACGACCGTGCCCGACCAGACAAGGTCGTCGTCCAGCCGGACGTCGAGCTGGTGCGGTTCGGCGGTCACGCCTTCGAACCCGCCCGCCACCCCGCTCTCCTTGGGCCGCATCTGGAACTCGTATTCGCCGTCGGCCGAGAAGTAGTACCGAAACGCGGTGCCCCCGCGAGAACCGAACGGCAGGTCGTCGCTGATCCGCCGCCCCTGGTCGCGATCGGTCGGGACGAAGATCGTCTCTGGCGCAGGAGCACCTCTGGGCCGACCGAGCGCCAGCTGGCTCACCCGGGCCGCCGCGCCGAGGTAGCGCTCGGTCAGAGCCGAGGAGAGCGTCAAGGCGTCAGCGTTATTGTCGAAACCGTAGGCGGCGTTGTCGGCTGGCAGCAACGACACGTCAATGTCGACCGCCAACAGATCGCGGACCGCGTTGCGATACTCGGTGCGATTCAGACGATGCAAGGTCGGTCGCCCGGGCACGGGACGCTCGGCCACGGCGCGATCCAGTTCATCTTCCAGCCACGTCACCAGCCGATCGGCCGCCTCGGGCGCGGGTCGCGGTCGCCCGAGGGGCGGCATCGCACCCGTACGTAACTTCCGGACAACCGCCTCCCAGATCTCGGGGTGGCCACCCACCTCTGTCAGTTCCTGGACGTCTAGGGCCAGCCCTCCGGTGCGGGCCTGATCGTTGTGGCAGGCGAAGCAGTACTGCCGCAGCAGTCGACCGTGAGCCTCTGCGTCGTCTCCCTGGGCTACGGCCGTGGCGCTCGCCGTCAAGGCCACCCCGCCGACGATCACCGACCAGATCGCTACAGGTATCTTCACTGACGGCGCTCCTTGGCCTGCCGCACCAACTCGTCCGGGATGGGCGCCGCGCACGGCGCCGGACACTCGATCTCCTGGGCGCCGAGCTCGCGCAACAACTCCGCGGTGTGAGGATGAGTCGCGAACGAGTTGCCGTACTCGACCCCATCGGCCACACGAAGCGGCGTCCGCCCATCCAGGGCCACCACGTCCAGCGCTGCCCCCTCGTCGAAGAGATACTGCACGACGCTGTTGGCTCCGCGATAGGCGGCGGCATGCATCGCGGTCTCCCCCACGTCGCTGGCGACGTTCACGTCGGCCCCGAGCTCCTCGACGATGAGCTTCACCGCCTCGAGAACTTGCGCTTCGCTGGCGCGCTCCTGGTTTGAGGCCCAGGAGACCCCGGCGGCAGCCATCAGCGGCGTGATGTTGTCCTCGCTGTAGATGTTCGGATCAGCCCCGTAAGCGAGCAGCAGTCGCATCGCCTCTACGTCGGCCACCTTCGCCGCATAGAGGAACGCGGTTCCTCCGGTCATGTGACGTCGGTATCGGGCACCCGACCAGCGCGGCTCCTCCATCGTGTTGCGAGCATTCACCTCTGCACCAGCGTCGAGCAGCGCGCGCATAATCCGGAGTCGGTCCAAGTTGACCGACACGAACTGATCACTGATATGCCAGTTGGCGACGTGGACCGCCGACTGAAGCGGCCGACCAAAGATGTTGCCTCGACGCACCGCTTCATTGTCAGCCTCGCCATAGCCCAGCGTCCGTATCTCCAGCGGCATCGGCTGCGCCCGCATGCCCTGGACCGTCAGCCGGGTAGAGCCTCCCTCGGCGTTCGGATCGGCACCGGCGGCCAGTAGCAAGTCCACGAGGTCCTCGTAGCCGTTGACCACGGCCACCAGCAGCGCGGTGGCCCCGTCGGGCCTAGATTCGTTGACGTCGGCACCCGCGGCAAGCAACGCCTCGACCGCCGGGACGCTGCCTTTTCGAGTCGCGAACAGCAGTGCACCCGCGCCGCTGTTCGATCGGAGGGTGATGTCGGCGCCCCGTTCGATAAGACGCGCCACCACCCCGGCTTGCCCTTCCGCGCCTGCCCACATCAACGACGACTGACCGTTCCAGGTCTCCTGCGCATCGATGTCGGCGCCGGCATCGAGCAGCACGTCGATGGCGGCCAGTTGCCCAGAACGGGTGGCGGCCAGCAACGGGGTCTCGCCAGCGTTCACCGCATGACGCGGGTCGTTCGGGTCGAGACCGGCATCGAGCAGACGCTGCAGGAGGCCAGCGTGTCCTTGCCGCGCGGCCAGCGCGAAAGGCGTGACGCCGTAGTCATTGGCGGCCTCGACATCGGCCCCGGCGTCGATCAAGAGGGCCACCAACTCTTGCTGCTCGCGGTAGACAGCCCAGTGGAGCGCGGTAGCGCCGTCGCCCTGAACGGCGGTGACGTCGGCGCCCTCAACGATGAGAGCCCGCACGGCGGCCAAATCGCCCCGCTCGGCGGCGTCCGGGACCGGCGTCTGAGCGGCCGCTCCGTCAGCTGCCGACAGCGCGAGGCCAATCACAAGGCTCGGCAGCCGTCGAAACAGTCGACTCGGCATAAATTGGCTCGGTGAAGTAATTGAGATTCTACTACCCGACCAACCCGAACAGCCACTCATAGAAGTAGAGCGACGCGACTGCGACCGGCAGCAGCGTCAGGCTGAACGGGAGGTTGGCCCGACCAAGGGCCCAGTTGCTTGCGCCATACCGGCTCGATAGCACGAGATTGATGCCCGACATCGGGTTAACGGCACACCCCAACCCCCACGCCATCGCGAACATGACCGCCACGAAGCTGGCATCGTGTTCGATGGCCGGTAGCAGCGGTACCATCACGCTGAGCAGCACGATCGGGTGGATGCAAGCAAGTGACGTCAGGATACAGCCGACAAGAATGAGGCTACCATTCCAGGCGCCGATGCGATCGAAGGGCACCCACCCGCCGGTCGAGGCGAATACGGCGACCAGCCCCGCCCCTAGGACACCGGCGCCAAGAAATAAGGCGAGCTCGCCTCCCATCTGCGGCAGACGCAGCGAGACATAGTCGCCCAGGGCTGCGCGCGTCCCGGCGAACCCGCCGCGAAACAAAAGCGCCCCGCCTCCCACCAGCGGCGCCAGAACGGTGATGAGGGTCAACACCGTATACCCGGTGGTCGTGGCATACGCGGTGAGCACCGCGGTCCCCAGAACCAAGGGGAGCCACAGGCTCTCGTAGTGCACCGGATACCCTCGAAAGTTATCGATATCATCCACACGCCCGCTGCGGCCATACCAGACGAGCAGCCCCAGTGCGGCCATCGCCACAGGACCTCCGAAGGCCAGCAGCAGTAACGGATTCGATCCCGGCGTATAGGCCAGAGCCAGCGCCACGCCGCCGATGAATGGCGAGTAGAAGGCCACTGCAGTAAACGACCGACTGAGTAGCTCGGCCTGATTGAGTCGGAGCGGCGCCTCACGCGACAGCCGGTCCGCCATCAGGATGACGGCTGAGATGTTGATGACCGCCCCGAACAGATGCACACCGAACAGGCTCTGCAAATAGGTGCCGAACCCGCGGGGCAGCTCGGGCTCTTCGTCACTCAAGGGCGTGTTGAGGAGCCGGAGCAGCGTGATACCAGCCAGCATCGACAGAATTGGCTGGTTCTGGCCTAGGATCCGCTCCAGGTCAAGCGGCACTCCTCGACCGAACGCCCACAACAGCATCACGGCGCCCGCCACCACAAAGGCGATAGTCTGCCACCGCTGCTGCCGCCGGACGCCGGACCAGAGTACAGCCAGCGCCGCCCACGCCAGAAGAGGAGCCGCAAGTGGCGACACAAGTGGCCAGAACGTCGCCGCGAGGCTGACGAGGAGCATCGTCACCAAACAGACCCCTGCAGTTGGCGGGGCGTGGACGGCGGCAGGCAGGCTCGCGCCCGGGGTCGACTGGCCAGACATGGAAAGCTATCGCTCCGCGCGCACCGAGCTGGCGCGCGGCGCTCCGGACCGGTGGAGCGACGAAGGAGCCAGCGCCAGTATAACTGGCGCGACGCGCTTCACGTGTAGGACGGCCGGGTGAACCCAGTCCGGTTCCAAACCCTATACACGTCGTTCGACCGGCGCCCCATGCTGCATGACGTCTGCTTGCGGCTCGCCAGGAAGGAACGGGTCGGACTGATCGGCAAGAACGGCTCAGGCAAGACCATCTGACAACAGAGCCAGACACCGCACGCAGACCGATGAGGGCGTAGAATGCCTGACATGCTGACACGACGCGCGATGTTGCTCTCGCCCTTGGCTCTCGCCGCGGCCAAGACGACGTCCTTCGCCCAAGATGGCATGACCCTGGCTATGCACCAGAACACGTCCTCTGGAGCCGGCTACCGGGGGTCGCTTGAAGGATGGGCCCGGGCCGGCATCCAGTACGTCGAGCTGAACGCGGGCCTTGTGGACCAGTTTCTGGAGACCGACACCATGGCTGCCGCCCGTCGGGTACTAACCGACAACGGCCTCACTCCGGTATCTGGTTCGGTCGGTGTAGGAAGTCTATGGGAACCAAGTCCAGACAACGCCGCAGCCCTTGACACGCTACGACGGCGGTGCGAGATGTTTGCCGAGCTAGGTCTCGAGAAGGTATACGGGTCAACCGGAGCCAGCGGCACCTACACCGAAGCGGACTACGACACGGCGGTGGACAACGTCCGCCAAGCCGGTGAGGTCGCGGCGGAATTCGACCAGCTGATGATGATCGAGTTCATCCGCAACTCGACCTTTATCTCGACCCTCACCACGACGCTCCGCCTCACCCGATCGGCGGGTAACGTGCAGCCTATGCTCGACTTTTACCACTTCCTCACGGGGCTGAGTCAGGTTGGCGACCTCGACCTGCTGCGGCCCGGAGAGATTGCCCACGTCCACTTCCAGGATGTCCCTAATGTGCCGCGCGAGCTGCTGACCGGCCAGACACGGGCCATCCCGGGCACCGGCATCGCACCGCTGACCCAGGTGCTCCGCACCTTGCAGGAGAAGGGCTACGCAGGCCCGCTTTCGGTCGAGCTCTTCCTGTATCAGCAGGATGACCCGTACGAAATGGCACGCCAGACCCGCGAGAGTGCCGAACCGGTCATGCGGGAAGCGGGCGTGTTACGGTGATGCCGCTATGACTCGGACCAAGACCGGCCGCACCTCATGCGCCCTCCTCGGCATTGCCCTCTTGGTACCTACGGTCGGTGCCGCTCAGTCGACGGCCATCGAACAGTTTGTCCCAGTCAGCGACGAGATGCTGCGGAACCCGGACGACGGCGACTGGCTGATGTGGCGCAGGACATTCGACGGCTGGGGCTACAGCCCGCTCGATCAGATCACTCGCGACAACGTCGGGCAACTACAGATGGTGTGGACCCGTGCCCTCGCCGGAGGCCGGCAAGAAGGCACCCCCCTAGCCTACGACGGCGTCATGTTCATGCCTCAGGCCAGTGACGTCATCGAGGCTATCGACGCCGAGTCCGGCGACTTGATCTGGGCACACCGACGCGATCTCCCGGAAGACGTCTACACCCATGTTGGCGGCAACTCACGGAACAACCGGAACATCGGGATCTACGACCGCTACATCATCAACACCAGCGACGATAGCTACGTCTTCGCCCTCGATGCCACGACTGGCAAGATTGCGTGGGAGACGCAGCTCTTTGATTACCAGACCCAGCCGGTCGGCCACAGCTCTGGACCGATCATTGCCGACGGAAAGGTAATCTCTGGGCGCAGCTGTCGCCCACGGGGCGGTCCCGAGTCGTGCGTCATCCTGGCCCACGACGCAATGACCGGCGAAGAGTTGTGGCGACGGCGCACGGTGCCGGCCCCGGGCGAGCCGGGCGACGAGACGTGGGGCAGCGTACCGTTCGAGCAACGGGTGCACGTTGGCGCCTGGATTCCCGGCAGCTACGACCCAGAACTCAAACTCTTCTATCAGGGGACGTCGGTGACGTCGCCCGCCCCGAAATTCCTGCTGGGCGGGGTAGAGAACACGCATCTCTATCACAACTCCACGCTGGCGCTCGACATTGACACCGGAGAGATCCGCTGGTGGTATCAGCACCTGAACGACCACTGGGACCTGGATCATCCGTTCGAACGGCTCCTGGTCGACACTGCGGTCGCACCGGACGCCAGTGCCGTCCAGTGGATCAACCCGCGTCTCAGTCCGGGCGAAACCCGCAAGGTGATCACCGGCATCCCTGGCAAGACCGGGCTCGTCTACACGCTGGATCGGGAAACAGGCGAATTCCTCTGGGCCACGCCGACCGTCACGCAGAACGTCATCAGCCACATCGACGGCGCCACCGGCGCGGTCACCCCGAACAGCGAGGTGGTCTTTACCGCCGAGGGGCAGCAACTGCTCGCCTGCCCCAACATGCATGGCGGCAAGGACTGGGAAGCCGGCGCCTACAGCCCAATAACCAACACGATGTACATGCCGCTCAGAAACATGTGCCAGCGGCTACTAGCAACAACGTCCCCGGATGCCTCACACAGGATCTACGCGCTCGCGGTACGACACGAACTGGCGCCCGGCACCGACCAACTTGGGGCGATCCACGCCATCTCGGCCGAGACCGGCAAGACGACGTGGCTTCACGAGCAACGGGCGGCCACGCTCTCCCTCGTGGCCACCGGTGGCGGCCTCATCTTTGGAGGCGACGCGCACGGCCGGTTCAAGGCCATGGATCAGGTCACCGGTGAGGTGCTGTGGGAAATTAACCTCGGATCGCCAGTGAGCGGGTTCCCCATCAGCTACGAAGTTGGCGGCCGCCAGTACATCGTGGCCAGTACGGGACCGGCCGCCACCACGCCCAGCTTCAACAACCTCACACCCGAGGCACAGCCGAGCAACGGCAATAACATCTTCGTATTTGCGCTGCCAGAATAATCATGGGGCTCATGCCGAGCCCTGAGTGAGCTAGCACGAGGCGGCTACTGGCGCACGGCTTGCGCCATATTCCCCTGACAGGTGCGGACGAGTCCGGACTCAACGTTCGTGCACGAAGCACGTCACGAACTCGACACAAGTGTCGGGCATGATGTTGGATACCGGCACGAGAGGAGCAAATCATGCGCGCTGGACGCAAACAGATCGGCATCCTGACGGCGGGCGGAGACTGTCCGGGGCTCAACGCGGTCATCCGAGGCACCGTGAAAGCGGCCAACCGGCTCGGATGCGACGTGGTCGGGTTCCGGCGCGGCTTCGAAGGACTGGTTGACCCTGTCACCTTCATGCCACTCGACACCGACAACACCTTCGGCATCATCGACCGTGGCGGCACCATTCTCGGGTCGACCAACCAGGGACGTTTCTCGGCCCGAGCTGGGGTCGACGAGCGACTGGCGCTCGACCCCGAGTTGATCGGAGGAGTCAAGCAGACGATCTCGCAGCTCAGTCTCGACGGGCTCATCTGCATCGGCGGCGACGGTTCACTCGCCGTTGCTCAGCAGTTCCACGAGCAGGGCATTCCAATAGTGGGAGTGCCCAAGACCATCGACAACGACATCTCCGCCACCGCCTTCTCGTTCGGTTTCGACAGCGCGGTGGCCTGCGCCACCGATGCCATGGACCGGCTCCACACCACCGCCGTGAGTCACGAGCGGATCATGGTGCTGGAGGTGATGGGTCGACACAGCGGTTGGATCGCGCTTCATGCCGGCATCGCGGGGGCCGCATCGGTCATCCTGATCCCGGAGATCAAGTGGACCTGGGAGAACGTCTGCCAGAAGATTCAGGAACGTGACACTCGAGGCAAGCGCTTCTCGCTGGTAGTCGTCGCCGAAGGCGCAGAGCTTCCGGAGGGGGGCCTGGTGACCCGGCAGGAGACGACCGCCCGCGAGCAAGTCAAACTGGGGGGCATCGGTCCGGTGGTCGCCAAGGAACTCGATCGACGTCTGAAACGAGAAACCAGGGTAGTCATCCTGGGGCACCTCCAGCGAGGCGGCCCCCCGACCAACTTCGACCGAGCGCTTGCCACCCAGTTCGGGGCTCATGCGATGCGGCTGGTCATCGAAGAAAAGTTCGGCCAGATGGTCGCCTACGACCCGCCCGAGATCCGTGCAGTTCCGATCCTCGACGCCATCGACAAGGTGAAGCAAGTAGAGCCGAACAGCGCCGCGGTGATAGCCGCCCGCACGCTCGGCGTCAGCTTCGGCGAGTACCCGCCGGGCACCTCACCGCTGATGTTGTCGTTGACCGAACGTGCGGCGCGTGACGCGGTCCCAGTGGAGCACGATGTCTGACCCGTCGGGCTGTCACTGCACCTGGCGTAGCTGGATCGCGTCGACACCGGGTACGGTCAGCACATCTGATACCACCACCAGCGGCTGCCCGCCCACCAAACCCTCACGACTCTGCAACAGCGCGAACGCCCGCTGGAGAGTGCACTCAGGGTCGGAGCTGAACCCCACCTTGTAAGCGATCACGCCCCGGCTCAACGCCAACCGACGATAAGTGGAATCGTTGTTCGTAAAGGCGAAGATCGGCGTCCGGCGGGGATGGCAGTTGGTGACATAGTCGGCAGTAACGCCGCGGCGAGTGATCACCACGATGCCAGCGGCCTCGAGTGATTCGGCCAGTGAGACGGCGGCCGCGGCCAGGTGCTGCTTATCGGTTCGCATCTCGAGTTCGGTCGAGAACCGGAGCCCCGGTTCCTGCTCCGCGGTCCGCGCAATCCGGTCGAGATATTCCACGCACCGCACGGGATACTTACCCACGCTCGTTTCCCCAGACAGCATAATGGCGTCGGCGCCCTCGTAGACCGAGTTGGCGACATCGGTCACCTCGGCCCGGGTCGGAATCGGATTGTTGATCATCGACTCGAGTAGGTGCGTCGCCACCACGACCCGCCGCCCGCGCCGGGCACACAGCCGGACGATCTGTCGCTGGGCGTTCGGCAGGTCGGCGATGTCGATTTCCACTCCAAGATCGCCCCGAGCCACCATCACGCCATCAGCGGCATCGACGATCTCGTCGATGTTGCGCACACCTTCCTGATCCTCAACCTTGGCGATTACCTTGACCCTCGTCGCCTGCCTGCCCAGTAACTGGCGCAGCTGACGAACGTCACGGGCTTCACGTACGAACGACAGCGCGATGAAGTCGACCCGCTGCTCCAGGCCGAAGCGTATGTCGGTGACGTCCTTCTCGGTAATCGCTGGCAAATTCACGCGAATACCGGGTAGGTTTACGTGACGCTTACTCCCCAGCACGCCCCCGTCGAGCACCTCGCAGGTCATCGTCCTAGTCTGCTTGTCCAGCACCTTGAGATTGATGAGCCCGTTGTCAACCGTGATCCGAGCACCCACCTCGACGGTGTCGATCAGATCGGCGTAGTTGATGTGGAAGGAGCTCTGCTCGACATCAGTGTCACCCCGCACGGCCACGTTGACCACGTCGCCCTTGCTGAGCGGCAAGTCCTTGCTCAGGTCGCCCGTTCGGATCTCGGGTCCCTGGGTGTCGAGCAGTAACGCGACCGGGTAAGGCACCCGCTGGTTCAGGGTTCTGACCGCCCTGATGACCCGTGCAGCGGTTCGGTGGTCCGCATGCGTCATATTGAGGCGCACCACGTTCATCCCGGCGTCGTACATCTGCTGAAGCATGGACAGCGACTGAGTTGCCGGGCCGATGGTGCAGATGATCTTGGTCTTGCGATGGCGTCCGGTCATGCGATGCTCGATTCTCGACCGCGAGGAGGCCTGATGGAGCCGCGTGGGGTCCACTCGTAGCGCGTATCCTACCGGACAGATGTTTCGGAACGATCGACGCTATAGGACAGTCGTGCAAAACACCAGCCACTCAGCTCAAGGTTGACGACACGGCCAACGGCAGACGAATCGTATAATCGCCTTCGTGGTTCATGATCGCTTTCGTGGTCGCACGAGGCTGGTGTCGCTACTACTGGTCTTCGGCCTTCTGTGTGTGCCCCGGGTGGCACTCGGACAAGGGATGGTGCCAGCAGCACCGCTGGGCGGGAACCCGCTCCCCCGCTATCCAACGGCCGCGCTCGGCACGGCGGTGGCTGGCCATGTCGTCTTCATCGCGCGACTCACTGAAGACGGCACTGTTATTTCGGTGAGCGTCACCGACGTACCCAGAGCCGGTGTCGGATTCGAGGAGTCGGTCACCGCTGCGGTGATGCAGTGGCGCTTTAGCCCGGCTACCAATAACGGCATCCCGATTCCCACGACCTATGTGGGTCGGGTCAACTTCACCCCCGAGTGGCCCACCGCGCGTGCGCGGATGTACACGCAGTCGTCCTCCGCCGTCTGGCAGGCCGCGCAGTCGATCGTCGAGTCGCTCGGCCGGATGGAACAGCGCACCGCGAGCGACGGGCAGCTCCTAGTCACCCAGTGGACACAGTTCGACGCCGTCGGCATCCCTGCGCCGGATCCGGCCGAACCGGGAGGCTCGGCCCCCGACGAATTCCAGCTGCACCTTTTTGTCTCGCCCTTCGTCGAGCCGGCCCAAGTCCACGTAGGCTCGGTCTCACTAGGCACCGACGTCATTCGCTACAACACCGGTGACGCCGAGACCTGGTTCTTCCGACAGCTCGAGGAGCGGCTGGAGGAGGCAGGGCGCACCATCCCGATTCCAGCGACCGCACACCGTGCCGCGGCGGCAGACATGCTTGGCCTGGCCGACCCATGCCTCAACGAACCGCCAGCCACCGCGGCGCCGGCCAGCCCACCCAATTTGCTCCTGGCCGTTCCGGCCCTCTTCCACAACCTGCCATCCGGCTCCGAGACGGTCATAACCCTCGAAGTGACGGTGTCGCTCGACGGCGCCATCGCGTCGTCTCGCGTACTCGGGGCGCGAGGTGGCGAGGTCACTCCGGCCATGGTCGAAGCAGCCCAGGGCGCCGTATCACTCTGGAGATATCAGCCGAGCCGACGCCGTGGGTGCACCCTGCCCTTCCTAGGTCAGGTCAGCATGGCCTTTATGGGCCCCGAATCCACCGGCGCCCCGTCCGCGTTTACCGAACAGATCTACGAACCGGGCCCGGGTATCGAGAACCCTCAGGTCCTCGAGATGGTCCAGGCGCGCTACACGACCGAGGCACAGCGGCGGGAGATCGAAGGGCGCGTGCTGGTGTCAGCGGTGGTGCTTCCCGATGGGACCGTCGGCGACGTCCAGGTGGTCGAGTCGCTCGATGCGAGCTACGGCCTGGACCGCTCCGCGGTGGACGCCGCCCGCCGCTGGCGATTCACACCTGGCACACGCGAAGACCGCCCCGTCGCCGTCAGGGTGGTCATAGAACTGACCTTCGCGCTCCAGATGGGCCGCTAGCTGCCCAGGCCGGCGATCGGGGCCGCTACAGTTCGCGAACCCTCACGTTCCGGAACTTCACTACGCCGGCCCCGTACTGCAGGGCGATCGGACCGCTGGCGAACTGGCTGTCCTCCACGTCCACCATCTCTTGCCCATTGAGCGTCACCTGCAGACGAGAGCCGCGGGCCGTGATCTGGTAGCTGTTCCACTGACCACCGGTGTTGACCACACTGGAGGGGCTGGCGATATGCACGATCCCGCCGGTGCGATAGGTCTGGTCGGCCCGGGTGTCGTAGATGTTCACTTCGTAGGAGTTCCGATCGGTGACCGTGCCAGGGTCGGCACACCGAATGAAAATGCCACTATTGGCAGGCTCATCCACCCAGAACTCGAGCGTCAGCTCGAAGTCGCCGTAAGGCCGCGGCGTCACCAGGAAACCGGCACCACTATCAGCCTCGACGGCACCATCGGCCAACCGCCAGTTCGCATCACCGATCTGGTTCCATCCGTCCAAAGTCGATCCATCGAACAGGGTCGTCCAGCTCTGGGCCGACACCGCCGCATAGGACGCCAACGCCACAACTAGCATCACGACACCACGCTTCATTGCTTCTCCTCCTTCCGCGGGCCCAAGAGCGTGTTGTCCACGCTCACTGCCCGACATCGAGCGCCACGACCTCTCGGCGATCGCGCAGATATAACCGATTCCCGACAAGCGTCGGCGGCGTCCAGGCGTTGTCGGTAAGGATCGGCGCCTGGGCCAGCACATCCAACCCGCCCCGCGTCGCGTGGGCGAGCGCCAAGTCGCCATCTTCATCCACTAGAAGCAGACGCTCGTCGACAAGCAACATGTGAGCCCGGGCAAACTGCCGCTCGCGCCACATCTCCTCCCCCGTCGCAAGATCGAACGCTGTGAGAAATGCGGGCCCGAAGTCGCCGCTACTGCCGATGACCAGACCATCGATGACCACGGCGTTGCTGAAATGTACCCGCAACCGGTTCGTCGACCAGACCTCTTCCACTGTCGTGCCACCACCGGCCCGTCCCAGCCGGAGCACCCGGCTCCCGCCGTTATAGGCCGAAGAGATGAACAACAACCCGTCTGGACCGGAAACAGGCATGCTGAGATTCAAACCCAGCTCGTTGGGATGCGAGTGCCGCCAGAGCGTGCGCCCGTCACCGGGTGCCAGTCCCACCAGTTGCTGCTGCCCTACCACCACCAGTTGGGCCTCACCGTCCACCACGATGGGCACCGGCGAGCCGGGAGCCACTGCGAAGCGCTCGCTGCGCCAAACCAACGCCCCGGAGGCCCGGTCCAGCGCCACGACCCCACCGCCGCTGCCCCCCAGGGGCAGCACCAGAGTGTCGCCCACGGCCAAGGCGCTCGATGCGAACGCGTTGTATTCCGTTAGCTCGAACTCAGCCACTAGATCGATTGACCACCGCTCCGCCCCAGTCTCGAGGTCAAGCGCGTACAAAGCACCATCGATGCCCACCGAGAACACCGACCCATCTGCGATCAGCGGGGTCGAATACGGACCCGGCCCCGCGGCATTCAACCAGACATCGACGTAGCCATTGTGCCGCAGGGGCGCGTCGTAGGCGTGGCTCCACCGCGTGCGGCCGGTGGCCGCATCGAGTGCCACGACCACCTCGCGGTTACCCTCTCGGTACATAGTGATCAGCGTGTCGCCGCGCGCGAGCACCGATGAATAGCCCTCGCCGAGTGTGCGGCGCCAGAGTTCGCGGGGGCCCTCGGCCGGCCACTCACTGGCTACCTGTCCCTGCTCGACGCGGAAATCGCGTGTCGGCCCGCCCAGCTGCAGCCAGTCACCCTGCCCATGCACGGGGGATGGCGCAAGGACAACGGCCAGCACGGTGATTCCGATGGCGCGCATGGGATGTTCCGGTCTCCTCAGTGAAGTCTGCTATCTTACCCGAGCGCCAGGATGCCAGCGTGAGGCCCGGTGCCCCAGGAGGTCCACAGATGCCGAGATTGTGCCAAACGGCCGGAATCCTCGTACTCGCCAGCGTCATGCTGCCCCCAGCGTTGGCGCAAGCCCAGAACGGGCCGCGTACCGGATGGGGCGACCCCGATCTTCAGGGGGTCTGGGACTACTGGACGTTCACGCCGGTCGAGCGGCCGGACGAGCTCGGAGGTCGCGCACAACTGACCGCAGAAGAGGCGGCTGAACTCGGCCAGACCAGCAGCGCCCAGGCGATCGCCGACCTTCCGCCGCCGCCCGGTTCGGTAGGCGGCTACAGCCAGGAGGTGTGGACTGACCGGGCCCGCCCCACTGCCCTACGACAGTCCTCGATCCTGGTCGATCCACCAGACGGCAAGCTCCCAGCGCTGACCGAAGCGGCCCAGGCAAGGGGAACGGCGCATGTCGAAGCAGGCGGCTACCCGGTGCGACTGCGCGTGGGCGGCTTCAACGAAGACGGCCCGGAGATGCGTGGCGCGGCAGAGCGGTGCCTGCTCGGCTTCAGTACCGGCCCCCCGCTGCTACCAGGCGGCTACAACAACAACGTGCAGATCTTCCAGTCGCCCGGATTTGTGGTGCTCCTCCTCGAGATGGTGCACGACGTGCGGGTTATCCCACTCAACGGCCGTGATCAGCTGCCCGACAGCATCCGGCAGTGGATGGGTAGCTCACGAGGCCACTGGGAAGGCGACACCCTTGTGGTGGAGACAACCAACTTCACCAACGCGACCGGCAGCTTCAACACCTCGTTCGTCTCTTGGGGCTCGGCCGAGAACACCAGGCTTGTCGAGCGGTTCACCCGAGCCAGTGACAACAGCTTGCTCTACGAGTTCACCGTTGAAGACCCCGACACCTGGACGTCGCCGTTCAGCGGCCGTCTTCCGATGACGCGTGGTGACCAGCCGCTCTACGAGTACGCCTGTCACGAGGGCAATCACGGCATGTTCAACCTGTTGCGTGGCGCCCGCGCGCTCGAACGAGAGACCACCAATCAACCCTGATTGGTGCCCGCTGGCCGCCACTGGGCTAAAGCGCGAGAAATGGCCACGGCACTGGTCCACTTCGGCCCGATGGCAATTGGTCCCCACCAGTTGCTCAACAAGATTAAGATGCGCGAAGGTTGTTCGCGACGGCCCTCACCGCCACCCCGCGAATAGCGCGTCCAGGCGCATGTGTGTCTCACTGATCGCGCGGTACTTACTGATAGGGAAGGGAGCTAACAATGCCAATTGCCAGTCGGTCCCGTGAGCGCTTCATGGCCACCGTGGGCCCGTTCTTCTTCATCGTCCAGCAGCAAACCGCCGTTATCGTGCAGCGACTTGGCAAGTTCGACCGGATCGCCGAGCCCGGCCTGCACCTACGGGTGCCGTTCGTCGAAAAGGTGGCTGGCACGGTCAACCTCCGAGTACAACAACTCGATGTCGAGGTGGAGACCAAGACCCAGGACAACGTGTTCGTCCATGTCGTCGTATCGGTCCAGTATTTCGTGCTTACCGACAAGGTCTACGACGCGTTCTATAAGCTCGACGACCCGGTCAACCAGATCAAGGCATTCGTGTTCGACGTGGTCCGGGCGCGAGTCCCGAAAATCAAGCTCGATGACGTGTTCGAGAAGAAGGACGAGATCGCTAGTGCGGTGAAGTCCGAGCTATCACAGGTGATGGACGACTTCGGCTACGGCATCGTGAAGACTCTGGTCACCGACATCGACCCGGACGCCAAGGTCAAGGAGGCGATGAACGAGATCAACGCCGCACAGCGGATGCGGGTGGCGGCCAGCGAAAAGGGTGAGGCCGACAAAATTATCCAGGTAAAGTCGGCCGAAGCGGACGCCGAAGCGAAGGCACTGTCGGGGAAAGGCATCGCCGACCAGCGGCGCGCCATCGTCGAAGGCCTCCGAGAATCGGTCAACGAGTTCCAGCGCACGATCGAGGGCACGAGCGCAGCCGACGCGATGAACCTGATCTTGATGACGCAGTACTTCGACACGCTGAAGGACCTAGGGAACGCGTCCAAGACGAATACGATCCTGATCCCGCACTCGCCGGGCGGACTGGCCGATCTGGCCAGTCAGCTCCGTGACTCGATGATCACGGCTAACGAAGTAAATAGGTAGAGGCCGGGACCAGACGGGCGACGCCAACGGCCCCGCATCGGAGAAAATACTAGGTCTTTGTAGAGACGGTGCGGTTCGTCTGGGGATGGGACCGGCCGGTGGTGTTTACCTGCTCGCCAAACTGCTCGAACTGACGCTAGTGGCTGTCGTAGCCCCTTTAGCAGGCGGGTCCTTCGACCATCAAGAGGAGTAACGCTCGACTCTGGCCCCCGTTTCCCGGCACAGCGACCCTGGCCGCTCGGGTGCGGTAGACTCGGCGTCAATCAGGAGGCTCGTGATGCGGCAACGGGTGAGACACGCCATCGTGTTGGCGACCATCGTAAGTGTGACCGGCACAACCGTCTCGTCGGCCGTGGCGCAGACCGCCGAGTGGTCGGTCTACGCGGCGGACAAGGCAGGAACCAAGTATCTGCCCCTCGATCAGATCAACAGGGACAACGTCGCCGATCTCGAGATCGCCTGGCGCCAACCGGTGATTCCCGACGAAATTCGCAACGGCGAGACCACCCGGGGTCCGGTCGGGTCGCAGACTACGCCGTTGATGGTCGACGGCCTGCTGTACTTCAGCTCTGGACTGGGCACCATCACGGCGCTCACACCAACCACCGGCGAGGTGGTCTGGAATACCGGTCCCAGCGACGGAGTACGGGTACGCCAGACGCGAGGGGTCGCCTACTGGAGCGACGGTGACGAGCGGCGCGTCGTCGCGACCCTTGGCCCGAAGCTCGTCTCGCTGGATGCGAGAACCGGCGAGCGCGACACAAACTTCGGCGAGGCCGGTGAAGTCGACCTACGGGAAGGATTGCTCAGACCCTTCCCCGAGTACTACTGGAACTCGGCCCCCACGATCATCCGCGACGTCATCATCATCGGCTCGTTCATCGGCGACATCCTCAACAACCAGATGCCGGCGACCAAGCAGGCGCCGCGGGGCGACGTTCGAGGCTATGACGTGCGCACCGGAGAGCACCTCTGGACCTTCTACACGATTCCACGGGAGAACGAGTTCGGGGTGGACACCTGGGGCATCGACCCGGTCGAGGACCGACCCTCCTGGGAATACAGCGGGAACACCAACATGTGGGCCCACCCAACCGGGGACGAGGAACTCGGCATCGTTTATTTACCGCTCTCCACACCCTCGAACGACTACTACGGCGGGCACCGCCCAGGCGACAATCTCTTCGCCGAGAGCCTAGTGGCGGTCGATGTGGAGACCGGCGAGCGACTGTGGCACTTCCAGGCGATTCACCACGGAGTGTGGGACTACGACTTCGCATCCTCAGCCGTACTCACCGACATCACCGTGAACGGGCGCGAGATCAAGGCGGTGGCCCAGCCCAGCAAACAGGCATGGGTGTACGTATTCGATCGGGTCACCGGAGAGCCGGTCTGGCCGATCGAGGAACGCCCGGTGCCTGCCTCACCCGTACCGGGCGAGCGACTCGCTGAGACGCAGCCCTTCCCGACCAAGCCGCCCGCCTTCGAGCTGCAGGGTGTAACCGTGGACGACCTCATCGACTTCACCCCGGAGCTTCGAGCGGAAGCGCTCGAGATCCTGGAACGTTACGAGTGGGGTCCCATCTTCACACCACCGGTGCTGCTCGACCCGTCACCCGGAGGTAAGAAGGGCACCATCTTCAGCCCGGGCACGGCGGGAGGTGCTAACTGGAGCGGCGCCGGCTTCGACCCGGCCACCGGCATACTCTATGTCCCCTCCGCCTATAGCCAGAATGTGATCGCGATCACGCCGTCGACCAATCCGCGCTCCGACGTGCGGTTCGTGCGCGAGCGCTATGAACCACTACCGGGCCCACAAGGGTTACCGTTGTTCAAGCCCCCCTACGGCCGCCTGACGGCCATCGACCTGAACACTGGGGACATCTCATGGCAGGTACCCAACGGGATCGGTCCACGGAACCATCCCGCGATCGCGCACCTGGACCTTCCGCCCCTGGGCAACCCAGGACGTGCCTCGGTGCTCGTCACCGGGTCACTCGTGTTCCTGGGTGAGGGCGGAAACACCGGTGTGTCGTCACTGCCCCAGTGGTACAACGGCCCGGGCGGTAAGATGTTTCGCGCCTACGACAAGGCCACCGGCGACGTGGTGTGGGAGATGGAGCTGCCGGGCGGCACCAGCGGCGCCCCGATGACCTACATGATCGACGGCAAGCAGTACATCATCGCGACCGTGGGCTGGGACGACATGGGCAGCGAGCTCGTCGCGCTGACCCTTCCGTGAGGACATCATGACAACGAGAAGACCGGCAAACGGGCTCACCCGCCGCACCATGCTCACGACGAGCGGTCTTGGCCTCGCCGGTGTGCTGGCTCGACCGGCGACCGCACAACCGACGGCAGAGGAATCGGCCAACATCAAGGTGGTAAATCAGTTCTGTGCAGCCTTCACTGCCCCACTTGACTGGCCCCGGATCACCAGCCACCTGACGGCCGAATGTAAGTATCGCGCGACGCAGACCGCACCGATGGTCGAAGGATCGGCGGCCATTGAAGCGTTACTCGACGGCATGGTTGGGAGCGCCTCAGCTATCGAGTTTGAGGTGGTGGACACCTGGGCCCGAGGACCGGTAGTCGTCGACGACCGGATCGACCGTTTCACGCTACCAGACCAGCAGCTCGACATCCCGGTCGTGGGAGTCTTTCATCTAATCGACGGCAAGATCGCTGAGTGGACCGACTTCGTCTTCGACATCGAGCTGTAATGCGGTTTCTCCGCTAGGAGACAGGAAACAGAGCCATGCGCTACCTGCCAGCGCAAATCGCCCTACTAGCCGTGGTCGTGTCTGGCACCTCGCCCTTCACGGCAACGGCGCAAGACGCCGAGACGAACCCCTACACCAGCCGGATCGACCTGCGGATGGGTCGCCGGGTCTTTCAGGCACAATGCGCCAGCTGTCATGGGCTGAATGCGCGGGGTGGCAACGAAAGCGTGGGCCCCGACCTAACAACTGGTCGATTCCAGCGAGCCGAATCCGACGGCGAACTCTACCGGGTCATCCGGGATGGAGTGCAAGGCACGGCCATGATCGGCACCGGCACCGATGCGCCAGAGCAAGAACTGTGGCAGATGGTCACCTACCTCCGCTCGCTCACTGAGGTGGCCGACGCCCCACCAGGCTCCACGGCCACCGGCCAGCAGCTCTTCACCGGAGCCGGCAGCTGCGCCGACTGTCACATGGTGAACGGCGATGGCGGCCGGCGTGGCCCGGACCTGTCGAATATCGGCGACGACCGTGCGCCTGATGACTTGCGCACTTCGCTCACCGACCCCGACGCCGAGGTGCACCCCCGCTGGTGGACCATGCGGGCGACCAACGGAAGCCAGGCCCACGAGGGGCTGCGCATGGGCGAGGACTCCTTCAGCTTCCGGATCATGGACGAGAACGAGCAGCTGCGGTCGTTCTCGAAGTACGGCGACTGGGCCTGGGAACGGAGCGAGCGCTCGACGATGCCAGCCTACGGCGACCAATTATCGACCCGGCAACTCGACGACCTCGTGGCGTATCTCTTTTCTCTTCGGAGCGCCCCCTAATGACGATCCGCACGCTCACCAGATACGTCATCTTGCTTGCCGTTCTCTCGTTCGCCGCACCGGCGGCGGCGCAGTCCGACGGCGAGGCCATCTTCTCCCCGGTCACCTGGGAACGGCTCCTCAATGCCGCCGACGAGCCGCACAACTGGCTCATGTACAACGGCACACTGGACAGCCAGCGGTTCAGCGGACTGGATCAGATCAACCGCGAGACCGTCACCCGGCTCACGTTGAAGTGGACCCATCAGATCCGACAACTCGACCGGAACGAGACCACCCCACTAGTGGTAGACGGAGTGATGTTCATCACCGAGTCGCCGAGCAACTTAGTGGCGGTGGATGCCGTGAACGGCCAGCCGTTCTGGCGCTACGACCATCCCCTGCCAGGCGACCTGCGCATCTGCTGCGGTCGGAACAACCGCGGTGTGGCCATCCTCGATGAAACGCTCTACATGAGCACGCTCGATGCTCATCTGGTGGCCATCGACGGCCGTTCGGGGAGCCTGCTGTGGAACCGCGAAGTCGCCAACCATGAGAGCGGCTACAGCAAGACCGCAGCACCGCTCATCGTTAAGGACCAGGTGGTCACCGGGATTGCCGGAGGTGAGTACGGTGTCCGGGGTTTCCTCGACTCGTACGACGCCGCCTCGGGCGAGCTCAAGTGGCGCACCTACACAATTCCTGGCCCCGACCACCCAGACAATCAATCGTGGGCCGGGGACTCATGGCGCACGGGCGGATCTCCGACCTGGCTCACCGGCTCCTACGACCCGGAGCTCAACCTCGTCTACTGGGGCACCGGCAACCCCGGACCGGACTGGAATGGCGACGTCCGGATGGGTGACAACCTCTACTCGGACTCGGTGCTGGCGCTCGACGGCGACACCGGTGAAATGTCCTGGTACTTCCAGTTTACGCCGCACGACGAGCACGACTGGGACGCCATCCAGATTCCCGTGCTCGCCGACATCGAGGTCGACGGCGAGGCCCGCAAGGCGATGCTCTGGGCGAACCGGAACGCGTTCTACTACACCCTCGATCGAGAAACCGGTGAGTTCCTTCTCGGGAAGGAATTCGCGCATCAGACGTGGGCCGAGGGGCTCGACGCCAATGGGCGGCCGATCCGGCGTCCGGGAACCAAGCCCAGCACCGAAGGGACACTCGTCGCACCGATCGCCGGAGGCGGCACCAACTGGTGGTCGCCCGCATACAGTCCGCGAACAGGTCTGCTGTACGTGAACGCCTTCGATGGCGAGGCGCTCTTCTTCAACCGTGAGGAGGAATACAGCGAGGGCGACACCTTCCTGGGTGGCGGCACCGAAACGCCCCTGCCGATCGACAACTATCACAGCGCCATCCGGGCCATCGACCCGACGACCGGGGACATCAAATGGGAGTTCCCGATCACTCCGCGGAGCCGCTCGGGTGTATTAGCCACCGCGGGCGACCTGGTCTTCGCAGCCGGGGCCGACGGCATCCTCTTTGCGCTGGACGCAGAGACCGGCGAGCCGGTCTGGCACATCCCGCTCGGTGGACCAGTGAACGCCCAGCCGATGACTTACGCCGTCAGCGGTCAGCAATATGTGACGATGCCGGTAGGCAACGTGGTCTACACGTTCGGCCTGGGTAACTAGGTGCACCAGCGCGCGATGCGGGCGAGGACGTCTTCGGTGACGGCGGCCTCCCCCGCCGCCACCGCTTTCAGGAGCGACGCCTTGGGCGCCTTCAGCGTGGTCGTATCGTCGAGGTGCGGCCGGAGGTAGATCAACCGATCTGTCTCCGCAAGCGGCGCGCCGCGGCTGCGGCAATCGGAGGCAATGAGATGGGTCGCCGCCAGAGGCGGCGCCGTAGCAAACCCCACCGGCAGCGCATCACTGACGCCTCCGTCGGTAAACTCGCTCACCTCGCCGCGATAGCGGATCGGCTGGGCCGCGAACATGTCCGGCACCGCCGCGCTCGTCGCTACCGCGTCATAGAGCCGCACGCCGCCATCGTCGCCGGTGGCTAAATAACGGGGACGATCGTGGGTCAGGTCGTGGCACACGACGCCGATGGCCGACACGCCATGATGCAAACGATCGAAGCGACTCGCTTCGAGTTGGCCGAGGCGGGACGGAATGATCCCAGCAAACGGGTCAACCAGTGGCCGGCACCAAGCGGGCACCCGCACGGCGAAGCTGTGCGCCACCAGGTGCCGCCCCTTGAACACGGCGGCGTCAGCCAGCATCTCGTCGACCGTCAACCCGACGGCCGCATAGTAGCCGGCAATGACAGCGCCGGCGCTCACCCCCACCATCACGTCAACCGAGACGCCCTCGGCCGCCAACCGGCGTACGACACCGAGATGGGCGGCGCCGCGCAGGCCGCCGGCCGACAGCACCAGCCCGATACGAGAGCATTCGTCGGTCACGTTCGCCGATTATCGCTGAGCCGTGTAACGTTTGGCGCCCACCCCTGTCTTGCTCCACAGAGGCACGAGTAGGAATGACACCGCCACTCGATCAAGCCAGACGGGTCGATCATCAGCCCACTCGCTGACTCCACGACCGGTTAATGATCCGGTATTGCGTCGGCACGGCTGGTGCGCGATCATGGGCGCACAAGAGTATCGCGCTTCACCACGCACCTAGGAGGGTCCGATGCGCCACCGGCACTTCGCGGCGTCGACTATCACAGTCGTGCTTCTCGGCTGGCTCTCGCCGGTCTCCGCGTGGGCGCAGGGCCCGGCGGCCGTGCCGGTGGCCGACGATTCAGCCCCCCGAATGGCTGACGGCCGTCCAGACCTGACGGGGTACTGGACGACCCAGACCTTCACGCCGATGGAGCGTCCGGATTATCTGGGCAACCAGGCGTTCTACACAGAAGAAGAGTTCGAATTGCTGCAGCGGCAGCTAACCGTGGACGGCGCGGACCCACTCGCCCGTTTCGTCATCAACATCGGCGATGCCGAGGAACGTAAGCGCGTCCTGAACCAGACACACCGGGACGAAGAGTACGTCCACTACGACAACGCGATCTGGCTTGCCACCCGGGTACCGAAGGGGCTGTCCACCCGCCGGACCTCGCTGGTCAGCGACCCGCCAAACGGCAAGATCCCACCCCGCAACGCCGAGGCGCAGGCGCGCGCGGCCGAGCGTCGAGCAGCACGGGCGGGCCTGGATCTGTTCTCCGATCACCTGCTTCGCCCACTAAGTGAACGGTGCATTTACTACGGCTACAACGGGCCTCCGCTCCAGCCGCCGTCCTACAACGACGTGCACCAGATTTTTCAGACCGCCGACCACGTGGTGATCTTCACCGAGCAGAACAACAACCCGCCGCGCATTATCCCGCTCGACGGTCGCCCGCCGATCTCCGACAAGATCCGGCTGTATCCTGGCGATTCTCGCGGCCACTGGGAGGGCGACACGCTGGTGGTCGAGACCACGCACTTCAATGACGTGACCGCCTGGCAAGGATCGAGCCGCCACATGCAGGTCCAAGAACGGTTCACTCGAACCAGCGCTGACAGCATCCACTATGGGTTCACGGTCGAAGACCCTCACACCTGGGATATCCCGTGGAGCGCAGAGATTCCGATGGTGACTACCGACGGTCCCGTCTACGAGTATGGCTGTCATGAGGGAAACCACGACCTACGCCACATCCTCGAGGTGTATCGCAACCTCGAGAAGCAGAACGCGAGATAGGCGGGTAAATTGCCCCCCCCTCGCCACGTAGATCCCCCAAACGCGCTTCCGTCGGCCGCTCAACCGCCTATCTTGGGCGACTGGAAGGGGGCGCACTGGAGGTACCTGGCGACCCGCGCTGCCCCTCGTCTCCCACATCACCGGAGCCGCGTCGGAATACTCCCTCATCGAGGGAACGATGCCTCGGCAGCTACTTGAGACCGTAAGCGGCTGGATACTCGAACGCTTCTCTATTCAGTAGGCCCTCCTCTATCTCGATCCGCGTCGACGTTCGACACTGCCGACGGACCCAGGCATCATGGTGACGTCGAAATCGTGCCCAACCGAACTTTCTTCCGTGAGTGGAGCCGTCGATGGATGGCCGCCATCCTGCTATGCGTGGTCTGCGTGGTCGGCGTTTCGGCACAGTTCGGCTACCGAGGATGGGGTCAGCGGGAGCTCACCTACGACGGGCGCTTCACCTTCGTCCGATTGCGGTGGACACGAGGCACGTTCGGCTCGATGCCGCTCGGGCGCGGCATCAACATGTGGCTCCACGAGTTCCCCAGCGCCGAGGCGAACCTGATGTCAGTGCTAGGCGAGTACACGGCGGTCAACGCCCGTACCGACACCAGTCTTATCCTGAGTCTCGATGACGACGAGCTCTTCCGCTACCCGGCGGCGATGATGTGGGAACCGGGGTTCTGGGTAATGACCGACGAGCAGGCGGGCCGACTGAGGGACTACATGCACAAGGGAGGATTTCTCATCTTCAACGACTTCGAGGGCCAGCAGTGGGAAAACTTCGAGGCCCAGCTCAAGCGCGTCCTGCCGAACGCCCAGCTGATGGAGCTCGACGGCACTCACCCGGTCTTCAACCTCCTGTTCGAAGTGGGCGAGGTCGACGTACCCAATCCACCTAATCACCACCTAGGCGGGCTGGTCCCGAAGTTCTTCGGGGTATTCGAGGAAAACAACCCGAGCGGACGGATGCTGGCCCTCGTGAACTACGATACGAATCTCGGAGAATACTGGCAGCTTGCTGGCACGGGTCTACTGCCGTTCGAGGCCGAGAACCACGGCTTCCAGCTCGGCATCAACTACATGCTGTACGGGATGACCCACTGACACCCCAGTCCACTGGCGCCTCATCATTCGCACGGTCGCGTTCATTAAGATAGGGGCAGGCCCCGTACTCTCTAGCGACCACCGCCACCCACGACGATGTCACGCGCACCATATCTCCCGGGATCGACGAATGCCGCCACCCGATGCGGCCTGGGAGCGATGATGATGGGCGTCATTGGGGCAACTCTGCTCTCGCTCGAAGCGGCCCCACAACCCCCGAACATCCCGCTCCCCTCGATGCCCGAGTGGGCTCTTGTCTACGAGGAGGACTTTTCCACCCCGACCAACGCGGAGCTCACATCGTGGCTCCCCGATGAGACGTTCGCTCCCTTCGACACGATTCTCGATGACCGCGGGGTCTGGTATCAGAATGACTACGGCCCGGCCTGGCAGACGGCGTTCGATTCGTTCGACACCTACCGGCAGGAGTTCACGGTGGGCCAGAACGGCTGGTTGACCGTGTCGCTCTCAGCTCGGGACTGGAACCGTGACGGCGTGATCGAATCGCCGCCGTCGTTCCGAACCGCACCCCTCGGCGACGATCACGTCGCCGTCCTCGACGTGCCCGACCATACGGGCGGGGTCATCATCCGGTCGACCGATCCGCTCCCCCCGTACTACCGCGTCCAGTACTCCCTCCGCACACTCGACTTCGGAGGACAGCGAGCAGGCAGCATCGAATACGACGGGCGGCTCAACGGCTACGCTCGCGACGGCTGCAAAACCCAGCACCCGTGGGGAGAGGGGTCGCGCACGCCCGGCTGGAGCGGCGACGCCTCGGCGCCCCTGTGTGATTGGCAGAGCGTCCGCGAAGGCCCCTACGCCTACAATGGTTTTCACTTCCTCGCGATCGTCGACGTACTCGATCCGGTGCCTCGCAACAACCACTTTTGGCACCTGCGGCGCAAGGTCTTGATGGATGCGTTCTCGCAACATCCGGACCGGGTGGGCGATGGCACCGGGGGCCGGGTATGCAACGCAGCGACCGGCACCTACTACGATTACCGGGACAGCAGCTTCAATACGCTGAATATGTTGATCAACGGACTCCCAGACTGGACACCAGCCCCGGGCGGGCTGCCCGCCAACAGTCAGTGGTTCATGACCCCCTGCTCCAACGGGGTCGCCGAACCAGTCCTGTCGTCAGCCGCTGAGCTTCAACCGGAGTTGATGCCTGGGGAGTCGTACCGATTCGCGATCGAACGGACGGAGACCGGCTACACACTGGAGGCCAGCGGCAACTTCGCCCGGGTCGGCCGGCGATCCATCCGCCTGCATCGGCCCTTCGTCGTCGACGAGGTCCCGATCTGGCACTACAACGTCGAGGCGACCCAGTATGACGGACGTTTCGACGGGACCCTGATGCAACAGGATGCTTTCGGCTCGGCACGCTGGGAGCAATTGTGGCCGGCGGGGTCCGCCTACCCGGAGCACTTCGTCATCGGCGATCCCTACACCAACGCCTACGAAGGTCGAGCCAGCCTCACCGACATCCGGCTCTATATTCGCACGCCCACCACCACACGCGACTAGTCGGACGTCTGAGGCCTCTCGCCAGCCAGCGTCAGACGATGGCCGAAGTGAGTACGAAGCCGCAACCACCCGAGGCCCGCACGCTCAACGAGCGGCAGCAGTTCGTCAACACGGAACGCCCGGCGGACCGATAGCGGTCCGTCATGTCTCAGCACCTCGTTGAACGGGCGGGTAAACAGCCAACTCCAGATGAGGTGTCGGCGGCGACGGATAAGGTCGTTCACCACAATGCCACGTCGGGCTAGCCGATCGAAGGCCTGGAGCGTCGACACCACCTGGTCATCGGTGAGGTGATGAAAAAAGAGCGAGCAGGTGACGTAGTCGAACGTGCGATCCAGGCAGGGCGCCGCGTGGAGGTCGGCGCGTACGAACCGCAGACACAGATCGACGGAATCCCGGCGCCGAGCACAGTCGAGGGCAGTCGGGCTGAGATCGAGACCGGTGACCCGCAGGTCGAACCCCTGTCGGCGGCCCCAGTCGATCAGCGCACGAGCTAGATCGCCGCCCCCGCACGCAACTTCGAGCACCTCGATCCGCTGCCCCGGTCGCCAGGACTGACTGAGCTCTGCGAATCTGGTGAGCGTAGCGTGCGTCCCGCCCAGCCACCGACCGATAGCGCCCAGAAACCGGTAGACCTCGTCGACAACCGGTTGCGGATACTCCCGGTCGTCCATCAGCTCCCTGGCGCGCGACCGAGTGGCCAGCGACATCACTTCACTCGGAGAGGGTCAGCCCCCGGCTCGAGAGCCACGTCGAGCAGCAAGGGGACCACGCCGGAGAAATCTCGCAGAAACCAGGCAGCGCGTCGCTCGGTCCGCGACAGCCGCAGCATCAGACGTCCAAGACGCCTGGCTCGGCGGCCGCGGGCGAGTCGCCGACGCTGATAGTGTCCGAGGCGGCCCGTTAGGATGGCGTCGGCGGCGAGCTCGGTCGAGGAAAGCGCGAGGGCCATCCCATCACCCGTAATCGGGTCGGGACAGCCGGCCGCATCGCCGGCCAGCAGCAACTGACGCTCGTGGTCGACAATTCGTGGCACCCGTAGCCCGAGCGGCGCCGAGGCCAGCATGGGCGTCGTCTGCTCAAGTCCCTCAACCCGATCGCACAACCCGGGTAAGGTGCCGAGCAGGTGCCTGAGCCCATCTCGCCGAAAGTGTCGATAGTCAAAGAGCCCGGCAACCAACGTCTCACCGTCGCCCGCCGGCGCCACATAGATCTCCCCGTGGTCGTGAAAGAAGACCTCGACGCGGTCTTTGACCCCAGCAATCCCGCGCACGTGAGTCGACAGCCCGACCCGGCTGGGCCGATCCGGAATGGCAGGAAGCAGACGATGAAACCGGGACCGCGTCCCGTCGGCCCCCACGAGCACCCGACCGCGTTCGCCGCAAAACGCGGTGCCTACGCGAACGTCTACGCCGGCCGTCTCTCTTGCCTGGGTGAAGAGCCACGTATCCAGCCGGTCACGTCGCACGACCAGACCAGTCCCGGTCGGAAAGTCGACATCCACCGTCTCCCCACCGGCCGAGAACCGCAGCCCGCGGACCCGCGGCGCGTCGGGTACCCCAACCAGCCGTTCGAGGGCAGCAACTCCATGCGGCAACAGTCCCTCGCCACACGGCTTCAAGCGCGGAAACGTCGCCTTCTCGTACAGAACGACACGCGCGCCCGCTCGACCGAGCGCGATCGCCAACGAACTGCCGGCCGGACCGCCGCCCACGATAGTGACGTCAGGTTGTCGGGTCACCAGCGCAAGGTCAGCATCTCGGCAGCAAATCCGGGGCCGAGCGCAATCATGAATCCCAGCTCGTCTGCGACCGGGCGACCGGACCGCACCAGATCGTTGAGCATAAAGAGCACAGACGCACTCGACTGGTTCCCGTATTCGCGCATAGCGGCCCGGGCGCCGTCGACGGCCTCATCGTCGAATCCAAGCGCCGATCGGTAGGTGGCCATCACCTTGGCTCCGCCCGGATGCAGCAGATGGTGACGCAGGTCCGACAGGCCCAACCCCTGCGCCTTGAGGAAGCGCTCGACGGCCGGCTTCACACCAGTCGCAACAAAAGCCGGCACGTCGCGCGACAGGATCAACCGCATCCCGTCACCGGTGAACCGCCATCCCATCAGGTGTGGCACCTCTCCAAACAGATGAGTCTGTGTGGCAACCACCTGCGGACCGTCCTGCGTAACCTCATCGCCAGTGAGCAGCACCGCGGCGGCGCCATCACCGAACAGCGCCACACCGACCAGATCGGTGACGCTTTCGGCCGAGGGAGAGAACACCAGACTGCAAAGCTCGACCGACAAGACGAGAGCGCGCCCCTGCGGCGCCGCCCGCAAAGCGTCGGCCGCCCGGATCAGCGCGCCGGCCCCGCCGGCGCAACCGAGCCCGAACAGTGGGAGACGGCGCACGTCGGGACGCATACCGAGGGAGGGGACCAGGCGAGCGTCTACGCTTGGCGTCGTCAGGCCAGTAGTGGTGACGAAGAAGAACTGATCCACCTCGTCGGGTGAAACGCCGGCCTCCTCTAGGCAGGCGCTGACCGCCTGACCGCCCAACTCAACGGCGCACTCGGCATAGACTTGGTTCCGCTCCTCAAACGACGGTCCCCTCGCATACCAGTCGAGCGGCCGGACGAAGTAACGGCTGTCGACGCCCGTGCGGTCGAAGACCGGCAGCAGGCGCTCGAGACTGCGATTGCCCCGGCAGACGCCGGCCATCGCGTCACGGATCTCGGACTGGGCAAAACGTTGCGGTGGGAGGGCGGTGGCGACGGACGCGATGTGAGGCATGTCCCAGAGCTCGGTAACTTCGCTGCGTGATGATACATGCCGGGGACGGGAACGAAACGGCAACTACGGGATGCCGAAGAGCTGCCAGGAACTCAGTGAGATTCTGTGGGATAATGCCCGACTAGTTAGGGCAGGCTCGCGCCGATCCGCCCCGGCGGCTTCGGCTTCATCTGCAGCATCCGGCTTCGCCTTCGGGCAGAGCCAGGAGGAGCACAGTGAGAACTTTGCAGTCGATCGTCGCCATCGCGCTCTTCGCGCTCGTAGCGTTCCCCGCCGGCGCAGCCGCGCAGGTTCCGGAGAATCCGACATTCGCCGACGATATCGCCCCCATCTTCTATGAGAGCTGTGTGAACTGTCATCGACCGGGCGAAATCGCACCGATGTCGCTCATCAGCTATCAGGATGCACGCCCTTGGGCACGGTCGATCCGGAACAAAGTCGAGACCCGAGCGATGCCCCCATGGCATCTGGACCAGGACATCGGTGTCCAAGATTTTCTGAACGACCCGTCGCTCAGTGACGACCAGGTCGCCACGATCGTGAAGTGGGTCGACACCGGCGCGCCGCAGGGCAATCCGGCCAACACGCCGAAGCCGCCGGAGTTCGCTCCAGCCGATGCCTGGCAAATTGGCGAGCCCGACCTGGTCGTCCAGTTCCCCACCCACACGGTGCCGGCCGCCGGCCCCGACCTGTTTGGCGACCTGTTTACCGACTTCGGGCTAAGCCAGGACCGCTACATCACGGCCATCCAGACCAAGCCGATCGGCGACAAGGCGCGCCAAGTGGTGCACCACGCACTCTCCTATGCCGTCGAGCAGGACGAGGCTGGCGAGCGGATGGGCGGCGGCCAGTTCCTGGTCGAATACGCCTCAGGCAAGCAGGCCGAGATCTACCCAGAGGGCACCGGTCTTATGCTACCGGCCGACAGCGAGGCGCGGCTCAGCTATCACCTCCACTCGATAGGTGAGGACATCGACGCCGTGGTCGAACTCGGCATCAACTTCCTCCCCGAGGGCGAGGAGCCGGAGCACATCCGCTACTCGAAGCAACTGGCCGGTTCGCACGGCCGGACCATCGGCGTGCTCGACATCCCTTCGGGCGAGGTGTCCAGATCTGATGGTTATGCTCGCTTCAACAAGGCGGCCAAGATCACCATGTTCCAGCCGCACATGCATATGCTGGGTGTTTACCAGTGCATCGAGTTCATCTACCCGACACAGCCGGTGCGCGCCGAGACGGTGAACTGCGCGCGGTTCGACTACAACTGGCACATGAACTACAACTACTCTGAGGACTCAATGCCGCTCATCCCGGCCGGCACCATCCTCCACACCACCACGTGGTTCGACAACTCATCTGGCAACCGTGGCAACGTCGACCCGAACAACTGGGTGGGCGCCGGTCAGCGCACGGTGGACGAGATGGGCTTCGCCTGGATGGGCTGGTACGACCTGACCGACGAAGAGTACGAGGCCGAGGTTGCGGCCCGGCAAGAGGCCCGGGGACGCACCGACGACGAAAACTAGCGGCCTACTATCGCCGCCACACCTCGGACGCGGGATCCGACCTGGGGTCGGATCCCGCGTCGTACCCGCCTCCAGACAACCGACTCATGGCTCGATATTTCACGATCTCGGCGCTCGTGCTGACGGTGGCACTCTCGACGGCCGCGCTCGCCGCGGGGCAAGCCTCGTCGACCCACTTCCGGTTCAACTCCGGGCAGTCGATCCAGCCGTTCTTTGACGGCTGGACCCATAACAACGATGGGTCGTTCGAGTTTCACTTTGCCTACCTAAACCGGAACTACGTGGAGGAGCTTCACATTCCGGCTGGACCGAACAACTACGTCTCGCCAGGAGGGCCTGACCAGGGCCAGCCGACCTACTTTTACCCACGCCAGCATTCACAGATGTTCAGCGTGACGGTCCCCGCAGACTTCGGCGACGGCGAGGTGGTATGGGAAGTCACGGTGCATGGAGAGACCTACCGCGCGGTGGGCTGGCTCCTGCCAGAATGGGAGATCGACCCGAACCCGGGCGACAACCGGACTCCGCCGGACGTACTTGCCGCGAACCAGGCTCCGAATCTCTCGGTCGCCTCAACGGCCAGCGGGTCGACGAACAGCCAGATAACCATAGAGGCTAGCGTCAGCGATGACGGCATTCCTGAGCCGCGGCAGTTCCGTGGCGGCAGCGGGAACGTCACGCCGACCTTCGCGCCCGTGGACGACAGTCCGACGCTCCCGAACAACGTGCCGCAGCTCCAGAACCAGAACCGCCATCGACCAACCAGAAACCGGGTCGAGGGCGTAAACGTCACCTGGACGCAGCTACGTGGACCGGTCGGTGCGCGCCTGAAAAGCAGCGAGAGTGTGGCCTCGGTCGTCGCGACCTTCGACGCTCCAGGCGCCTATCTGTTTCGCGTACAGGCCTCGGACGGCCCTGCGACCGTCGTCGAAATGGTTGAGATTACGGTTCGTTAGCACGCTGGTCACTGACATGCCGGCGGTTCAGCGACCTTGAAGAGTTCTCCGACACGAGAACCTATTCGCCCAACTCTGACCCAAAACCACGTACGAAAAAAGGCCCGGCCGGGAACGACCCGGTCGGGCCTTTTTTCATGTCTACAGTGGCTCTACTTTACGACAGCAAACGCTGGATGTGCGGTTGTAGTTCTTCGTAGGGCATGTCGCCGGGGTTGTAGAGGCGCACGACACCTTCGGGGTCGATGACCACTAGCGTCGGGGTGGTGCTCACCCCGAAGTCCACGAAGTTCTGCTGGCTGACCGGGACGCTCATGAACGACGGAATCGGAAAACGCTCCTGGTAGGTCCCCCGGAGATACGCTAGTTCCTGCTCGGGCGTCGCATCCTGTCCGCGGGAGGTATAGCCGTAAAGCTGGGTTGGACCAAGGATGGCGATCCGGTCGCCATACTCTTCGTGCAACTGTTCGAGCACCGGCACCTGACGCTTGCAATCGGGACACCAGTGGGCCCAGAAGAACGCCACCACCACCTTGCCTTCGAGGCTCTCCCCGGTGGGCAGCGGTTCGCCGACATACTCCTTCACGTCGAGTGTCGGGAACGGCTGCCCTTCCAGGCTGAGCATCATAACGTTCTTCTGGATCCGGGTCTCAACCGGCGTATCGCGGTAGACCTCGCGTTGCGCGATCAGAAACGTCACCGCCTCGTCACGGTCGCCCCCCGAGTTCATTGCCTGCCCCAGCACTTCGATGCCAGCCCCCAGCGCGAGTTCGAGCGAGCGATTGTCTACAAGGTCGTGGACATCGAGCAGCGCCACGCTACCTTCGAACGCCTCGCGAGCGTACTGCGCAGCGACGCCCCATCGGCTCTCGAAGCTTGCACCGCGCCCCAGCCAGGAGACGGCCAGCAGCCATTCGGGCGAGGCTGTGTCGTGCGTGGCCCGCTGCGACTCGATGAGCGTCTGTGCCTGGTCGACCTCTCCGGCCCAGGCGAGGTCACTCATCTGCGCTACCAGCTCAACCGGCGCCAGTAGGGCTCCGTCGGCCGCGGGTGCAGCCACTTCGGCCACAGGGAGCACATCCGCTGTCTCCCGTCCCGACTGGGCGCCGCAAGCCACCAAAAGCACACACGGGACCATCAACAAATACTCAGCGGCGCGTTTAACTGTCATTACTCTCCTTCCGAGCTAGAACTGTCGCTCGACGATTCTACCCCGCTCTCCCGAAGGCCCGCGGAACGCGCCGGCCTTCCGAGCCAGACACTCAACACGTTCAGCATCCCACACCGACCTATAATCATCAGATGATCGGCCAGCCGGCTCGAGTCTCGCTCGTGGTCTTCGGGCTCGCCCTGGCGGTCGCCTGTGCACCGGCGCCGGCGGTTGAGCCAGAGCCCGCTGCGAACTCGGAATCAGCGGCGCCGCCGCCATCCCCGGCCTTCATCAATCTGCTGCCATGGGGCAAGATCGATTTCTCACGAGGCGAGTTCCCGTCGCTTAGAACCTGTAACGGCTGGGTCCGGGCACTGCCGACCTACTCCTTCTACACTACGCCGGAGCGCTGCGAACCGCTCGAGGATCCACTCTACTGCACGCGCTGGCAAGATCCAGACGGACCAGCCGAGATCGACTGTTTCAAGGGACGGGGCGGCTGCGAGGTCGAGTTACCGCGACACGAGATGCGGGAGGAGAACAGCGGACGTGTCATCGTGGGTCGGTGTGAACCGACACCGCTGGCGCAAGCCTGGAGCGAATATCAGGCCTCCCACCCCGAACTCGAACCGGCTGGGCCCTAAACCCTCGCCCAGCTCACCCGACCGGGTTATACGGCATAGCCGTTCTTGAAGCCGCCCGCCCCAGTTCAAACAGTGTCATAGGGATAGCCGATGAAATCGTCCGTACCCTCCCATCGCAGGAGCAGGCACGGCCGACCAAGGCTCAGCGTGTAATGGCCCTCCAGCTAGAGACCTACCCGCACCGGCTGGCGGCTAGCCACCAGCCACTCGATGCCCACATCGATGAAGGAGGGACAGCGTAAATCGCTCTCCAGATGCGCCGCTGCAGCTAGCGCAGGCCTGATCACCGGGGTCAGCCTAATTCCGAAGCGTGCATAGTCAGCCCGGAGATCGTCTTGTCGCCCAGACGCGCCACAAATTCAAAGGGAACATCGTTTTCAGTACCGAACTCTCGCACTTCTATCGGAGAGTTTTCACATTCCAACAGAGCCGCAAAGGGAGTCTGGCAGGATAATGACAGTGAATCAGAAATCGCAGCGGACGCGGTGCAGGCCGCCGCGACGGCGCCCAGGCGACTCGCTGGTCAAGACGAGCCACCCGTCGTCTTCTGCCCCGATCGCCTCGCCTTGCGGATCCAGCTGACCGAGAAAACAGGGTTCCGCGAGCGGTTGCGCATCAGGCTCAAGTGGCCAGGCAAAGACGAACAGCTCGCGATAGGTGCGTATCACGAGCCGGTCGCCCGACAGGGTAAAGGTGGCTCCAGTGGCGTAGCGCCTGATCTCTCGGTCTGGCACGATCGGCAGTGGGTGGCCCGCAGCCGGCGTGAGTGTGGCGCCAGACTCGAGCGCCACCCGAACCTGGTCAGCAGGAAGCGTGAAGACCAGGGTGGACCTCACCTGCTCCTTGGTTACGATCACTAGATCGCCGGCCGGGGTAACCGCAATCCCCTCGGCATCATGCGGGCCATCCGGGTAGGTAATAGTCAGGGAAGCGGCAGCCGAAACGGCGATATTACCGTCGGCTGGGTCCGGCTCTTCGATGACATAGACCTCGACCTGCTCGCGACGTGCCCGGTTGTCCCCGATGTCGGCGGCGTAGAGGCAAGACCGCGCGGACTCGTGCGGACAGCGGCCAAGAGTCATCGCCTCCCAATCCCGTGCTTCCACCCCGTCGACCGCCACGGTCGCCACCAACATCGCTCGCTCGTCCAGGGCGTAGACCCGAGCCTCGTCGCCCGAGTCGTTGTGCGTCCAGAACACACCGGGGTGCGCCTGGCTCACTCCGAGCCCGGAGGATTCATTTAGCTCAGCCGGTATCAGCCCAAGTTGGACGATCTCGGTCGGGGCAAACGGCTGCCGACGTGCGACCTCCAGAAGCTCCGCCCGTTCGGCCTGCTCTCGCGTGACACTAACGTAGGACAAACCGGCCAGACCGCCGAGCGCAAGTCCGAGCAACACCACAGCACGCCGGCCGGGAAACCACCTGAAACTCCGCTTTATCGCCATCACTGACCTTACACAGGGTAACCCCGGGAGGACACGGCCGTCCCGCTGGCAGGGGCCGACCCGTCCTACGATCTCACCGATCAGATCATCGAGTGATTGGACACCGAGTAGACCGCGCCCGCCCTACTCTCCCACGGCTATTTCAGGCGCCGTGGCGTTTACCGTCCCCGACCAGGCGCTGGTGGTACGATGGAATGAGGACACCGGTGTCGCCAGGTAGCTGGAGCTGATTCATGGATCGACAGATGCGACGACTAGGGCTTGGGTTGTGCGCCATGCTCTCATTCGTCCACCACGCCAACGCGCAAGTGATCCCCCTCAGTTTTTCCGAGCTCGTCGACGCGGCCGATTCGATCGTGGTCGCCGAGGCGATCGACTCCCGGTCTGAATGGGTCAACGGCGCCTCATCACGCCACATCGTGACCCGCATGACCTTCCGAGTCGAGGACACCGTGAAGGGGTTGAACCGGGTGCTGCTGCCGCTCGAGTTCCTCGGCGGCCAGGTGGGCAACATGCGCCAGGAGGTGTCTGGAGTTCCCCGGATCAACATCGGCGACCGCGCGGTGCTCTTCATCTCGGCCGACCGCGCCGCGAGCCCGATCGTCGGGCTCATGCAGGGACACTTCCCAATCAATCGGGCTCCTGACGGTACCGACTTCGTTACCCTGCACAATCGGCGTGCTTTCTCGGCCGTTGCCCAGGTCGGAGATCCCGTCCTAGTCAGCCCAGTCGCGCTACCCACGATGACGCTCAACGCTTTCCGCAACGAGATCGGCCAACTGGTGCGCTGAGGCGTGTCAAATTAGAGCTACACATGTCTCAGTTCAAGCGCACCGCCATCGCCCTGGCGCTCATGGCACTGACCACGGGCGCGTACTCTGTCTTAAGCTTCGCGCTCATGGACAACCGCTGGGATGCCGGCGACATTAACATGGAGCTACAACTGGGCGATGCACCCGGCGGACTCATCGACGGGTCAACCGACTGGAATGCCTGCGCGAACGACGCGCTCACCGCGTGGAACAACATCCTTGGCCCCACCGGCCGCAGCTTTAACGCGATCGTGGGGTCGACGCGCACGCCAGACGAACCGGATGAAATCAACAGCGTATTCTTCTCGGACGAGATCTTCGGGACGCCGTTTTCCGAGACCACCCTGGCGGCCGCCACCACCTGGATCATCGTCGGAGATGGCATCGACCGACGGGTCGAGTCGGACATCATCTTCAACAGCGCCCAGAGCTTCAACTGCTACCGCGGAGCACTGCGCGGTCTCGGCTCGACGCCCGAGAACACGGGCATCGACCTGCAGCGAGTGGCGGCGCACGAGTTCGGGCACACGCTCGGCCTGCTGCACCCCGACCAGAACGGACAGCAGGTCACGGCGCTGATGAACGCCTTCATCAGCGATGTGGACACCATCCAGACCGACGACATCAACGGCGCGCTAACGCTCTACGGTGTAGCCGTCATTGGTATTCCGTTCCCGCCGCGCAACGAGGTGCTCGACTACTTCCTCACCCTAGAGAGCGAGTATCGGGATACCCTGGGTCGCGAGCAGACCAATCAAGGATTCGTTGACGCAGAAGGTTCGGCGGTCTGGTTCCCTGAGTGGATCCGCTACGTGCTGAACGAGTGCACATCGGCCGAGGCAACCGAGAGGGTCTTGCTGCAGATTCGCGGTCACGGCATTCAGCCGGTCTGCGGCGTGGCGGCGGAAGGCACCATCAACTTCCCGCCCCGGAACGAGTCTCTCGACTTCCTGGAGGCGCTTGACACCTTCTACCGCGATGAACTGAGTCGTGAGGTTATCCTCAGCTTCGTCAATCTGGAAGGCAAGGCGGTCTGGCTGCAAGAATATCTGCGCTACCGAGTCAACGGCTGCAACAACCAGCAGGCCGCCGACCTGGTATTCCAGCAGATTCGGGGCGGCGGAATCGCGCCCATCTGCGCCACCTAGCCATACGTCGCAGGCTAGGCCCAGGTCCGGCCTGCGACGCAATTCCCCTTAGCTTGGGCCCATGCCGCAGAGTACTTTCTACAAACTGGGCCGCCTCACCGGCGGCAAGGTCCGTAAGGCCAAGTGGATGTGGCACTCACTCGCCGGCGATGAGCCGGAAGCGATTGAAGCCGAGTATGGTGTGGGCCGCGACATGGCTGCCGTGGTCCGTGAGCGGAGCGGCGTCGACGACCCAGCGCTGGCCACTCTGCTCGACGACACTCTCGGTCACCTGACGCCGGTGGTGCGAAACAAACTACACCGCTTCCACGTGGGCCTGGTCGACGAGCCGGAACCAACCGCTTACGCGCTGCCTGGCGGATTCATCTTCGTTACCAGCTCGCTGACCAACCTGTGCGAGCGGAACCACGACGAACTAGCGTTCGTGGTGGCACACGAGATGTCGCACGTCATCCGTCGACACGCCATCAACCGCGTCTTGCGCCAGACCGCCTATGCGGCCGCCTCGGTCCTTACCCCTGGGCGGGGCGCCATCGGCCCCTGGCTGCGCAAGGCGGGACTCGAGTGGCTGGAACGGGCCTACTCGCAGGATCAGGAGTTCGAGGCGGACGCGCTTGGGGGACTAATGATGCGTGCCGCCGGCTACGACCCGGAAGGGGCCATCCGCCTGTTCGAGCGGTTTCGCGCCCTGGGTCCACTCGGAGGCGACGAGGACACCCTCGGCACGTATCTCTCGACCCACCCGCCCGTGAACGAACGGATCGCTCGCTTGCGGAAACGTCTGTCCAAGAAAACGACCTCGTGAATCAGTCCCCCGCGTCGGTGTCCTCGAAGAGGGCAGCGCCCAACTCGCTTAGGGCGGCGCGCTGCGCCTTGTATTCACGGAGAATGTGGCCTGCGTCGTTCCCTATCTGCGTCAGCTCGGTGTTCTGGAACCAATCGCCAGCCTTGGTGCGCGCGGCGATGTCAGTAGCGATCAGGGTCTGCTCGATCACCACCGAGGTGTCTCGCTCAACCAGCGCGATCACCTCCCGCACGGCCTCCCGTACGGTCGGATCGTCGACCCGTTCTACGAGCATACGCAGTGGTGCCAGCGGATCGGTTTCAGCGTCAGTCATGGTGCGTGATACGTGAGTTCAGATGAACGACTGGTCGGAATCGAAAACGGGCACTGGGCCGCGTCCTTGTGCTTCAATCCTTTGATGTGCCACCAAACGCTGGCAATCATAGAAACAGCATATCCGCGCACCCCGATCCAGACATCGTCACATGTGTTACAGCGGTACGAGAAACCGCCGATACTTCGAACTGTCTCTTGTGAGACCCGTCTACCACAGCAGATGCAGGTAGTCTTCATGACCGTGCGTCCATAAATCGTCCTTGGCGCAGAGACGCCCACGTGCGCCCGGCCGGTTCTCCCAAACCCGTATCCCCTCGAAACGTCACCAACAAAGCCAAATGAAATGATACGCCTTTTAAACTAGGCAATAAACCTATTATCTCCAGCATCTTCCGTCGATCCAGGCAACCTCGAATCATCGCGCAAACGTTGTCGTTTGACGTCCAACGCAGACCAACGCGTAGTCCTAGCAGAGAAGCCCGTTGCACGTGAAGAGAAGGTCGGCTCCGTTCCATCGGCCTGCGTACCCACAGTGCCAGGAACGACGACCGAACAAGGAATCGACGGATGTCCGTCGACGAGACACGGGTTAAAAAGACATACCAATGACAGATCTGGAATCGGCAGACTCGACGAAGAGGGGCACATCAATGCCAGACTTATAATGTCCAGACAATGCGCCATACTCTGTTGACGTGGCTGTGTCTCTCGCTGACCGCGAGTGGATGCGGCGGGGCCCAGGGCGGAGCCGACGCCAGCCGCGGCGAACCGGTGGTGCTGTCGGTCGACCCACAATCCAGGTGGCGTGAGCTCCGGATCGAAGGAGCCACGGATCTGCCCGATGGCGCCGTCGTCTCCTATCGGGTGACGCACTCGGTTGCTAATGAGCTACCACCTAGCGAATGGCCCGCCACCAACCTGATCGACGATGGCACGGCCGTGGTCCAGGACGGCGTGTACTGGGCCGAACTCAACACCACCTACTGGCCGTCCGGGCAGGTGGACGTGCGAGTGCAGTTTCCCGTAGCACCACAACCGGACGACGTGCGTGCACGCTATGGCGACTTCGGCGAACGGTTAACTGGCGAAAACATCCAATCGCTGGGCAGCTCGAACGTGGTGGTGACCGAGCAGACTCTCGAGTGGACACGATAGTGGCTACCAGCCGCTTCTTTCGACCCGCCGTCGCCCGGCTTGAGCCCTACACGCCGGGGCGGCAACCAGCCCCTGGCGCCCGAGTAGTAAAGCTCAATACCAACGAAAATCCCTACCCGCCCAGCCCTGCAGCCCAGGCGGCGCTTGCCTCCCTCGATGTCGATGGTCTGCGCCGCTATCCGGACCCAATGGCGGCGACCTTCCAGCAGGCGGTAGCTGAGACACTCGGCGTGGCCGCGGACTGGGTACTGGCCGGTAACGGCAGCGACGACCTGCTCACGATGCTGTTCCGAGCGGTGGCCGGCCCCGGTCGGGCGGTTGCCTACCCCAGCCCCACCTACGTGCTGTATCGCACCCTGTCCGCCATGCAGGAGGCGCCGGTCATCGAGGCGCCGTTCGACGCCGACTACCGGTTCCCGGTCGACGCCCTGATCACGGCGGACGCGGCGTTGACGCTGGTCGCCAATCCGAACAGTCCGTCCGGCACACTGGTTCAACTCGACGATCTCGACCGGCTGGCCGCCGGCCTGGACGGGCTGCTGGTCGTCGACGAAGCGTACGTCGCCTTCGCCAGCAGCGACGCGCTGCCGCTGATCCGATCCCATGACAACGTGTTGGTCCTACGCACCTTGTCGAAGAGCCACGGTCTGGCCGGACTGCGTCTCGGGTTCGCCGTGGGACAACCGGACGTGCTCGCGGGCCTGACCAAAGTGAAGGACAGCTACAACGTCGATGCGGTCGCCATGACGGTAGGCGCCTCGGCACTGCGCGACACTGTTTACACGGCGGAGGTAGTTGCCAAAATCATCGCCACCCGTACCCACCTGGTCGCCGCGCTCGAACAACGTGGATTCCGGGTGTGGCCAAGCCAAGCCAATTTCGTACTGGCCCGCCCCGTCGATGGCGATGCGCGGCGCCTGCACGCAGGTCTCGATGCTCGCGGCGTGCTCGTGCGCTATTTCGACGAGCCTGGCCTTGATGACTGCCTGCGCATCACGGTGGGCACCGACGAGGAACAAGCCCGGCTGCTCGACGCCCTCTCGGAGCTACAGCCGCCGGCGAACGTCTGAATACGCTATCCCGGTGCCTGCTGATCGTGCGCCGGGACGACGTCGATTGCCGCTGGTGGTATCGTCGCGCCACCTGGCCCAACCGCTTTCCGATGGCCGTCGAACGGGCCAAGTGTTTCCCCCAGCATGCGACCATCGACCTCTGGCACATCGAAGAGCAAGCTCACGTTCGCCTTACTGGAAACCTTCCGACTGCCGCCTCCGCCGGCTTCCGCCGACGACCCGGTATAATGTCCCACTTCGATGGTTAGACCTGCGGTCCCCGGCAAGGACTCCCTTCGACAACGGCACGCACACGCGTTTCCTCCCATCCTACATGTGGAGTTGACCAACGAGTGCAACCTCGAGTGTCCAATGTGCGCCCGTACCACCAGCATGACCCGACCGGTGCAACACATGGACACGGATCTGTTCCGAAACATCATCGATGACGTAGCGGGACGCGGGGTGCAGAAGCTCTGGCTGCACCACTTCGGCGAGTCGCTTCTCCATCCCCAAGCGTACGAGCTGATTGAGTACGCGGCGCGGAAGAAAGATCTCGGACTGGTGGCCCTCTCGACCAACGCCACCACCCTGAACGAGAAGAACGCGCGCAGACTGATCAAGACCAGGCTGCACCACCTCATTCTCTCGGTCGACGCCCACTCGGACGACGTCTACACTGTCGTGCGCGGCTTCGACTTCGAGCGGGTGCTGGCCAACGTTCGCAGCTTCCTCGCCCTGCACAAGGAGACGGAGTCGAAGATGAGCGTGGCCCTGCTGTTCATCAATATGGGCATCAAGCGTCACGAACTCGAGGCGTTCAAAGAGGCCTGGGCACCCTACGAAACCAAGCGCGTCAAGGTGGTCATCAAGAAAATGACCAACTACGGTGGCGTGATCGACACCTCCCAGTTCGCCGGCGGGCAGTCCGACACCGAGGTCTACGACCGGTCGAGACGCCGCAGCTGTCCCAAGCTGTGGGACAGCCTGACCGTCCAATCGAACGGGCAGGTGGTGGCCTGTGGCTACGACGTGAACGGTACCATGCCCTACGGCAATGCGAGCGACATGACGCTGCTCGATGCCTGGAACGGCGACGCGATCGAGGAACTCCGACAGCGGCACGTCGAGCTAAACTTCAACGATCTCCCGCTGTGTGAAGGGTGCGATAAGACGTTCAAGAAACGCCGGACCGCACCCGACGACGACCTCATCTAGGCCCCTCCGCTATCCCGGCAGCCTCTTCCGGCCGATAACGGGAGGCATGGTACGCTTCTCTCACCCGACTCGTGCGGTCGACGATCAAATCACCATCTGGTGCGAGCGCCTGGACGAGGGGTTCCGTCTCGTACAGCGGCTGCCTGGCGGCAACCTGTCAGCCGAGCGCTTCGGCGACCGGACGACGCTATTCGACGCCACGGTACGCCTGCAGACGAAACTGACGGGCGCCGGCTGGCGGCCCGCTCCGATTACAAGTGCCAGTTCGCGCGCCGCGCGCGCCGGCCACTTTCATCGCTGACGCCCAAGAGCGGCCGATGACCGTTGCCATCGATGTGGCACTACTGCTTGGCACCAAGGCCAAAGCTCTAGCGACCAGCCTGAACGAGCGGACCGTCCCAGAGGGGCCGGACGGCTTCAGGTTCGACGCCCATCACCTTCCACACGTCACACTCGGTCAACACTTCGTCGAGGCGTCCGCGCTGGACGCCATCGGCGCGGCGCTCGCGCCACTGGCCGGGACAGCCTCGAAGGTGGTGTTCCACGTCACTGGTATCGAACGCGGCCGGACCGCGCAGGTGCTGACCATCGCCTCGACCGCTCCGCTCGACGCGTTACACACTGCAGTAATGGAGGTTATGCATCCGTTCGAGGTGAACGAAGGCGACGCCGCTGCCTTCGCTGCCGACCCAGCTGCCAGACCGGCCGATGTCGCCTGGGTCCGCAACTTCCGCACCGCGGCCGCTTACGAACGGTTCCATCCCCACATCACCATCGGCATCGGCGGCCCACTACTGTCGGCGGTTCCCTTTCGGGCCCACCCTAACCGGATGGGCGTCTGCCGGCTGGGACGGTTCTGCACCTGCGGCAAACCGATTGCGGCATGGACGCTGGGCACATAGCGCTTCCATGGAGCTTCGCCTCAAAGCCCGCGCTGGGCTAGTTGGTCCAACCACGCCGCCCCCTTGGCTCGCTGTGGGCGCCAGGCAGGCTCGTTCTTCACCAGCCTACTGGGGTTCGCAACGGCTGAGGTAGGATCCGGCCGAGGAGTGTGCCCATGACCATGCGTGCCGGACTGCTTGTCGTCCTGCTGTCGTCGATCGGTTGCTCGACATCGGTTACCGTCGAACCCGAGGCAGCCGAAACCTCACGCCAGAGCGCCGCCACCGAGACGTCGTTTACGCCCCAGACCGTAACCGAGGCTGACATCCCGGCCGACATCGACCACGGGTCGTGGGCGCGGCTCCCCACCATTCAGCGTGAGAACCTCGACGCCGACGGCCAGCGAGTATTCGACCTCATCGTGAACCCAGGCAGCCGCTACTCAAGCGGTCTTCGGGGCCCGATCGGAATGTGGATGTACAGCCCGCCGATGGCCGAACATCTGTTCCCCGCCAGCACTTATCTGCGTTTCGGCCACGATAACGAACGCGACCAGCGCCTTGTCGAGTTGGCCATCCTCGCAGCGGCCCGGGCACTGAACAGCCAGTACGAATGGTCAGCCCATGAGGGGCTCGGACGCAGCGCTGGTTTAGAGGAAGGGATCATCGACCTGATACGACATGGCCGGTCGGTGGACGTCGAAGGCCTTGCTGGGTTCGGGGAGGTCGAGCGCACCATCGTATCCCTCGTGCGACAGTTGATCCTCGAACCGAAGGTCGATGTGGAAACCTTCGCCACCGCCCGGCGGCTGTTCAGCGAGCAGGGCCTGATGGATCTCGCCGGTCTGGTCGGCCACTACACCACGGTCAACTACACGCTCAAGACCTTCGACGTGCAGCGCTCGCCGGGCCAGGAACTCGGCCTGCCGCTCCCCTGACCTACGCTTAGGTGAGACGGAAGGTCAACCCACCGATGGTGCCCCAGAAATTCGGTGCAGCGTCAATGTGTAAGAATCGTGAGTCGAGGCGCAGCGCCAGCAGCTGGCCCATCCAGACCTGTGCCCCTCCTCCCAACTAGAACGAGGGCTGAACCTCGGCCCAGCCAGCCGGCGCCACAGCCCCTCCCAGAGGATGAAGGCCTCCAAGACCACGCGTGCCCCCTCTATACTGGCGCCAGCGATGGTGTGGGGTGTAGTCGGCCTCTCGGCACTCGGCTTCGTCATCTCGAGCTATGTGACCGGGGTAGCGTTCCGTTGGGTCCGTCCAGATACGCGGTGGGTACCCCCGGTATGCCGGATGGAAGAGCAAACCTGCGCCCTGGTGGTTTTCACCCCACAGGCGCGGCTGTTCGGCCCCCCGAACTCGCTGCTGGGACAGGCCTTCTACATGGCGTTGCCACTGGCGGTGCTGGCGGGGGCGCTCGATCTAGACTGGGCACGCCTCGCCATCCAGACGATCAGCCTGGCCACGGTCATCCTCGGACTGTATCTGACCTACGCGCTACTCTTCATCAACCGCGTGCACTGCGTGCTGTGCTACATCTCGCACGTCATCAACACGGCACTATTCGTGCTGTTGCTGATGGCCTGAGTGGCCTGTCTTAGCGTCGTCGATCGGAACGAGGCGTCGGCGCTCGTCTAGGATCAGCCGATACTCCGACGCGCGCTTCCATACCCGGTTGGCCATCTCGGTGAGGTGAACTGCCTTCAGCCCAAAGTAGAGGAATAAAGCGCCGGTGGCGCCCACTACGGCGGCCTGCAAGCCGGAAATAGCGACGCCACCGACCTGTGGCGCCAGCCGGCCCAGCCCCTGATACACCAGAAACCCAAGGACGGCCAGCATCGGCCCGGTAACGGTGCGGACGCTCCACGACGCCACGCGCGACTGCTTCTCCATCAACGCACCAACCGTGCGCAGCCGGTCGAGCGACACCTCGAGCTGGTCGAAATCGTTGCCCGACAGTACCTCGCGCAGCGGCACCTGCGCCCGGCAGGCTCTGGCGACCCGCCGGTCACCACGCACCCAGGACAACCCGTTCACCGACAATGTCCAATCGGGAAACTGATCACGCAGTCGACCAAGCAACCGCTCTCGCCCCTCGGAGCTATGTTCGTGCACCGTTGAAGCGGTATCAATCTCGACCCGACGCCGCGAAGGAATCAACACAATCTCGTGCAGTTCACCGTCGTCGTGCGTCTCGACATAGGCGGCGGCGTGTGGGGCAATACCTTCGTGCAGCATCGCCTCGTGATCGAGACACGGCAACCCGGGCACCGGCGGATCAAGCGGCACCTCGAGGCGATAGAGCTTGATGGCTCTTAAATCGGCGAATACCCGGACGGCCTCGAACACATCGGCACAGGCCTGACAGTCAGCCATCGACAACGACTCGTCTGGCCTGCGCGTGTCGGACGACGAAGCGGTCGTAGTAGAGGCGTCGTGCATCGCTCTAATGCCCAGCGCGCGAAGCCCTCGGGCAGGGTCCGGCCACCATATCACGACCGTCTCGAACCAACCGCGCCCCTCCCGCAGCGCGCCCTCGACCCTCGAAATATAATCCAGCATGCACGGTGCCCGACGCGCCGGCGAGGAGGACTCGATGTCGGACCAGCAGTGGTACATGGCAAAGCACGGGCACCAGATCGGCCCCATGTCGGAAGCCGAGCTCGTCGGCAATATCCAGAACGGCAGCGCCGAGGCCAAGACACTGGTGTTCACCTCCGGCATGACCAACTGGACGCCACTGGGTAAGGTGCCGCAGCTGGCCGCCCGGTTAAGCGGCGGACAGGCCGTGCCCACACCTCCGATGCCACCGGGACGGACCGCCCACGAGATCGACTTCGCGGTCGAAGGCACCGAGATGCAATACGTCGAGGTGGAGCTCGACCCGGGCGAGAGCGCCGTGGCCGAAGCAGGCGCGATGATGTATATGACCCAAGGCATCAGCATGGAGACCGTCTTCGGAGATGCCAGTCACCAGCAGGAACAATCGGGACTGATGGACAAGCTGCTGGGCGCAGGCAAGCGGCTGCTCACGGGTGAGAGCCTCTTCATGACGGTGTTCACCAACAGCGGCTCCGGCAAGCAGCAGGTCGCCTTCGCCGCCCCATACGCCGGCAAGATCCTATCGATGGATCTATCGGAGCTCGGGGGCGAGCTGATCTGTCAGAAAGACTCGTTCCTGTGCGCAGCCAAAGGGGTGAGCATCGGTATCGCTTTCCAGAAGAAGATCGGCGTCGGGCTGTTCGGCGGCGAGGGGTTCATCATGCAGCGGCTCCAGGGCGACGGACTGTCGTTCCTGCACGCCGGTGGCACGGTACACCTAGTGCACCTAAAGCCGGGCGAGACCCTGCGTGTGGACACCGGCTGTCTAGTGGCGCTGCAGCCGAGCGTGGACTACGACATCCAGTTCGTGGGCGGCATCAAAACGGCCCTTTTTGGGGGCGAAGGGCTGTTCTTTGCCCAGCTCCGTGGTCCGGGGCGGGTCTGGCTGCAGTCTCTGCCGCTGAGCCGGCTAGCCGACCGCATTTACAAAGCAGCCCCACAGACCGGCGGTCGACGCCAGGGCGAGGGCTCGATTCTGGACAACATCGGAGGCTTAGGTAACCTGATAGACGGTAAGTAAGGACTTGCTCATTTCATCTGTCCGGGTCGACAGTGATATAATTCGTTCGGCGCAGGAAAAGGTAGTTCGCACCTGCGCACCGCTCAAATCGGCATCTTGCACTGGGCGTCTCTGGCGCCCAAGATCGCCCCTTAGCACACGAGGTATGAGGACTATGCGGAACCCGTCTGCAGACAAGAGCCGCCGTCGCGTGGTAGCTATTTTCGTCGCGGCGCTGTGCGCCGTTGTGGCCATGTTCGCTGGCGCCCCTGGCCTTTCGACCGTGGCCGCGCAGGAAGCCACCATCTGGGACGGTGTCTACACCGAAGAGCAGGCCGAGCGCGGCATGAAGGTCTACGAGCAGGAATGCGCGGCATGCCACCTGGACGACCTAATGGGCGACGGCATCGCGCCGGCCCTGGTGGGATCGTCGTTCTTCTTCCGGTGGAGCGATCTTTCGGTTGGTGACATGTATGCCGCCATCCGCACCACCATGCCGCAGGGCGCACCGGCCAGCTTGAGCCCGGCGGGCTACGCTGAGATTTCGGCCTACATGCTGCAGAAGAATAACGTCCCGGCTGGTGACACCGAGTTGTCGTCGGACATGGACGACCTCGAGGTCATCACCATCACCGACTCGCAGTAGCACCCTGCGCCCTGGCGCCGCACCGCGGCGCCGGGGCGCACCTCCCTTCCCCGCCAAGACGTACGGCGTGGGCTCCTTCCTTCCACACCAAGTGGACTCGGGACTGGTGGGTCACATGCCACCGGCGGTTCAGCTGCTGGCTGGTTCCGACGTCGATGTCGTCGTCGAAGTGGCAAGCCCCATCCGTTGCGCCGCCCGCTCGGCCTCTTCGCGACCAGGATAGCTAATGCCGCGACGGTGCAGCTTAAGCGTGTAGATGGAAAAGGGCGACAACCGGTGCGACAGATACACACTCCCCACCGTGGCCGCCATCAACGGCAGCATGATGCGGTAGTCATTGGTCATCTCGAACAGGATTAGGATTGAGGTGGTGGGCGCTTTGGCCGCAGCGGCGAAGAAGGCCGCCATCCCGACCATGGCATAGGCGCCAGACGTCGCCGTCCAGTCCGGGAAAACGAAGTGCACCAGCGAGCCAAAGGCGCCGCCGAGCATCGCCCCCATGTAGAGACTGGGCGCGAACACGCCGCCTGAACCGCCAGAACCCAGCGTAAAGCAATTGGCCACCATCTCGGCCACAAACAAGCCCACCAGCAGCTCCCACGGGAATCGTACCCAGAGCGCCGACTCGACAGCGGGGAGGCCCGCGCCATAGATATCCGGGAAATAGCGGAGTACCAGGCCTGCAAGCAGGCCGCCCACCGCCGGCTTCAGATAGTCGGGGAACTTCCAGGCACCAAACAGGTCCTCGGCCTTATAGAGCGCACGCACATAGAGGATGGCTGCCCAGCCAAGAATTAGCCCCATCGCGAAGTAGAGGGGCAGCTCACGACCGCTCACCAGGTCGTAGGCGGGCGCAGTGAACGCCGGATAATTGCCCAGATACGAGCGCGCCACCATGCAGGAGCTGAGCGAGGTGAGTAGCACCAGCAGAAAGTCGGTTTGCAGCTTCCCGATGAGCACTTCCATCGAGAAGATGGCGCCAGCAATTGGCGCATTGAAGGTGGCGGCCACTCCGCCGGCAGCGCCGCAGGTAACCAACGTGCGGACGCGATGCGGCGTCAGCTTGGTCCACTGTCCCACCGCCGAGCCGATAGCTGATCCGATCTGCACCATCGGTCCTTCGCGGCCGGCCGTGCCGCCAAAGCCGATAGTGAACGACGAGGTGATTACCTTAATAGTGGCAACGCGCTTACGGATACGACCGCCTCGGCTGGCTAGTGCCGTCATCACTTCGGGCACGCCGTGTCCACGTGCTTCCTTCGCAAATTTGTGGATGAGCGGGCCCGCAATCAGGCCGCCGATGGCCGGCAGCAGTACCAAGTTGGCGGGTCCGAAGATCTCGAGCGCGTGCGCCACCTCGCCCCGAGCAAACTCGGCCAGCCATTCCAGCACGAAGATGAAACCCACCGACCCGTAGCCGGTAAGCACCCCGACCACCACCGCAAGAATGATGAGATAGTTCTGTTCTGGAAGGAACGAGGCCTTGGAGAAGACCTTGGTCCAGCGGCCCATCGCCGCCCGCCACGTACGCGGCGGGGACGACGACGGCGCGGGCTCGACCGGTTCGTGGATGTCGTCTTCGGCGGGGGTCATTGCGCGTCCGGCAACAACGCGACGATACGAACGCGGTCGACCCGTCGCAGAGTAAGCAGGGCCGGCTCAACACGTCGCTCGAGCCGTTCGAAGCTGGCGCGCGAGTCCACGTCATCGGTGGCCCGCCCGTCGAGCGTCAAGACCAAGTCGCCAAGTTCGAGACCAGCGGCAGCGGCAGCGCCGCCTGGTCGGGTGGCCACCACGCGCCACCCCTCGACACCATCAGCGCCAACATCCCACCGCAGGGCGACGCCAAGTTCAAGCAGCCGCACCGGCGGCTCGACGGGCGGCGCGCAGTCGACGCCAGGTAGGACCGTGCCGCCGCTCAGTCGGCGGCGGCCGCGCAAGACCCGATAGCGCGTCAGCGTGCCCGCCTCAATAGCGTCCGAGCGGACGTTGAACGCGTCAACCGATTCGACTGGCTCACCGTCCCACTCCAGGATGATGTCGCCTGGGCGCAGCGACGGTTCGGGCACAAACGCCTCGGCTCGCACCTGCTCCACCAGCAAACCCTGCTCGATGTCGAGCAGTGCGATCACCTCGGGCGACAGCGCCGCAACAGAGATGGCGCGACACCGATCTACCCGCTGCAATTCGACCACGGCCCGGCGCACGGCACTCGACGACAGTAACCGCGTACGTTCGCCCAACGCCGCACCGCCCAGTGCCACGCCGACCAGTTCGCCATCCAAGTCGACGACAGCCGAGGCGCCGGTGCTCGACAGCGGCACCGATACTTCGAGAGAGGCGTCACCCGTGTCCTCGCCGCGCGCCGCTACTAGGTGCCCGGGCGTGATCGACGCACGACCGGAGCGGTCTCTGGTCACCGCGCCCACGTAGGCTCCCGAGGGCACCGCCGCTGGTAGAACCAGACTGAAGGATGGTACCCGCTCTATATCTACTTCGAAAAGCGCCAGTCCCTGCTCGCTGTCGACGGCCACCAACCCATGCGGACGTGCGGGAAGTTCCTCAACCGTGGACTCAGGCTCGCCATCCGGATCATCCCCGGCAGCGTCGTCAGTTTCGGTGACTTCGGCCAACTCAGCATCGACTTCGCCACCGCCAACCTCTGCGTCATTCCTCTCTCGCTCGTCTGGACGCAGCAGCGCCTCGCGATCGAGCTCGGCCAGCACAGCTTCGCCGGCTGCCGCGGTGGTCAAGGCAAAGCCAGGCATTACCACCACGGCCGGTGCGCTATTGGGCCCCACCAGCACCACGCGGTCTTCCACTCGCTCGCGCAGCTGGCCCCAGTAGTCGTCGAAGTAGGTCAGCGGCGTCTTTTCGAGATCGGGCCGACGCGGAGGATCTGGGGGAAGCGGCAGCGGCTCAGGCGCCGCCGGCAGCACGCCGTCGGCGTCGGCCGCCTCAACCGCGCGACCAGCCTCGAGCGCGCCCTGCACCAGCACGCCTGCGACGATCAGAATGATCGCCACCGGGAACAAGAGCTGCCGTTCGTGCAGCGTACGGATAAAGGGAATGCGGAGGAGGCTACCCACAGAAAGCGCCCATTGATCGAGGAGACCTAGGTCCCCCACGCGCATTGTAGTACGCGCCACTCGCACCCGCAACCGAGGCAGGCGCGCCAGAAAAAGGAACTCTCCCCACCACCGATGGTAACGGAGTGACAGGAGGTGTCAGCGAGTGCCGAGGAAACTTACTACTGATCGAGCAGTTGCTACATCATCGCTAAAGCGGCCTCCATTGCTGATTGCTCTGACGATAAGGCGCGACCTGCAAGACCATCCCTTTCGCTTGTAGTCACCCAAGGATGAAGGGCACGAGCAACAACGCGAGCGCCGGCACCACCGTGACCGCGATGAGATCCATCAGCACCCCGTAGCGGATCATGTCCGTGATCTTCACGCGCCCCGAGGCGTAGACGATGGCGTTAGGCGGTGTCGAAACCGGGAGCGCGTCGGCCACCGACGCCGAGAGCGCGGCGGCCACCGACGGAACGATCGGGTTGACGCCAGACGCCATGGCGATTGATATGACAATCGGGATGGCAATGTTGGTGGCCGCCGTGTTCGACATGGTCTCGGACAGAATGACCGTGAAGAGCGCCGCCGCGAAGGTCAACGCGACCATCTCGTCGGTCGGCACCAGCCCGGTGATGCCCTCGCCTACGACCTGAGCCAACCCGGAGGACGCAGCCATGGCGCCCAGCGCCAGCCCTCCGCCGAAGAGCAGAATAGTGCCCCAGTCGATCTGGGCCGCCTGCTTCCAAGTGATGGTGCTCCGCTCGGTCTTGCTGTTGGGGAGGAGGAAGAGGAGCACGACGCCGATCAGTGCTGCCACCGCCTCCGGCACACTGGCAAGCACCGAGGCTGCCACCGGGTGCTCGCGCCCAAGAATCAGCGCCAGAATACCTGGGCCTACCCACAACACCACCGTGACGCTAAACGCGATCAGCGCGTTGATCTCGCCACGGCGCCAGGGACCGAGCGCCGCCCGACGTTCGGCGATAATCTTGTCGACACCGGGAATCTCGCTGATCCCTGTCTTTCCCACCCAGTTCAGGTATACGAAGACGATGGCCATTAGCACCAGCACGATGGGCATCGAGAACAGCATCCATTGCACGAAGGTGATACGGAAATCGAGTTGCTCGCCAAGCATCCCTACTGCGATGAGATTGGGAGGTGTCCCCACCGGTGTCGCCATGCCACCCCGCGAACAGCAATAGGTGGTCATCAGCATCAACGTGGTGCCGTACTTCTTGGGAATGTCAGCTTCCGACTCCATGAAACGGATAAGTGAGAGCCCGATCGGAACGAGCATCGCCGCGGTCGCCGTGTTGCTCATCCAGGCCGACAGCACCGCCGCGAGCACGCCGTAGGCAAAGAGGATCCTCGTGGGTCTGGCACCGACGATCTTGAGCGAGAGCACGCCGAAGGCCACCCTCTCATTGACTCGGTGCACGAACAACGCGTGGGCGAGGATGAAGCTGCCAATAAAAAGGAAGATCGTGGTACTGGCGAAGGGCCTAAACGCTTCGCCCGCTGGAGCCACCTGCAACACGATGGCCAGCGCCGGACCCAGCAGCGACGTGACCGCCAGAGGAAGCGCCTCGGTCATCCAGAACACGATCACCAGCGCCATGACGGCGGCCAGCCGATGGCCTTCGGGCGTCAGTGATTCGAATGGCCAGGCCAGCGTGAGCAGGAAAACCAGCGGACCGACCACAAGCCCGATGCGACGCCGTTTCTCGTCAAACTCGATCTCGGTCTGGGTCTTGGACGCGACGGGCAAAGCCGCGCCGCTCCCCGGTTGAGGCTGTTCTGCAGACATTGGTTGCTCGGTTTATCACATTTCGGGTGGGCCTGGCCAATAAGGAAACAACCCGGTGGCCACTTCCTCCCAGTCAGATCGGTCCTAAGGAGATTGGTCGTCGGGCCGCGACGAGTGCAATACCATGCCTGGGTATCCGGCGGCAGACCCCACGAGACACACCATCCCCACGACCGGCAGCATCGTCCAGCGCTACGAATTCGGCGGTGCACCCGGCTCACCAATGCGTTCAGCAAGAAGCTGGAAATCTACGCACGCTCGGTACGCTGCACTTCCTGCACTACAGTCTTCGTGAAGATCCACTCGTCCCTGCAGACAACGCCAGCTCAGACTGAGACTGTGGGAGCTCTCGGAGTTCGTCGAATTGCTCGAATCAGCGGAGGGAAAATCACCATGTGAGCTAGAACCACTGCTCGGAAACGGTTGTGGCTGTTCGGATCGCTGATCAGTGGGACCACCTTTTCGGTCGTTCTGTGGACCGACTTCCGAACCAGCCTGTTGACGGGTTGTAGATGGAGGGCGAAGTTTATCTCGGCATTGACGTGCTTCGCGCAAGCGTCTGGACAGTACGAACTCTCAGCAGCACAAATTAAGCTACTACCAACCGGTGGCTGAACCGGCGTCGCCATACGGCGTGGTATCCTTGAGGTGTAGGTTCGAAGGCGGAACGTAAGGAGGACGCTATGGGCCCGATCGGTCTCCCCGAGCTGGTCATCATCCTGTTGATTCTGTTGCTCATCTTCGGCGCCAACCGTCTGTCCGGCCTCGGTCGCGGGGTGGGTCAGGCGATCCGCGGCTTCAAGGACGAAATGGGCAACAAGGACGACAAGGACGAATAACCCGCGGCATGCCTGCCGCAGTTCACCGTACATGACAAGGACCGACGCCCACGCTTACGCGTGGAGGTCGGTCCTTATTTTCTTGCGCGCCAGCCGACGACTAGTTGGCCAGCCCGAGGTCTTGCATGTGGGCGACGAGATCCCCGCCGGCGGTCGACGGGTTCACTTCCTTGTCGATCCGCAGGATCTTGCCATCGCCGCCGATGATGAACGTCCACCGGAACGGGAACGCGCGCTCGGCAGTGACCACGCCATAGGCCTCAGCCACTTCCTTGGTCGGATTACTCAGCAAGGGAAAATCGGAGTCTAGCGACTCGGCAAATTCCTTGTTGGTCTGAGGGTCATCGACACTGATCATGAAATACGCCATATCGATGGCCTGCAACTCGTCGCTGGATTCACGCAGCGACTTGCACTGAGCCGTTCAACCACCGGTAAACGCCTTGGGAAACCAGGCCAGCACCACCGCCGTGCCCGAATAGTCAGACAGGCTGTGGGTCTTGCCGTCAGACCCTGGCAGACTGAAGGCTGGCGCAATATCGCCAACCTCGAGCCCCTGAGCCTGGGCTCCGCCGACGCCTACCGCAGCCACGGCCACGAAGACCATGACGCCGAGGGCGACGAACATCTTCATTACTCCACTCCTTGAGTGTAAGGACCGCCGAAAGACCGATTCACCCTACCAGACTGCATGGAGCGCCGTCTACTGAAACAGCGCGGTCTCGGAGAACTATGCGAACCGGCCGAACCAGAACGTCCGGTGCTCTGACAGCCGCGGGAGTCTGGCGCCAGCCCCACTCCGGCCACGAGCCTAGGCAGCACCCATCATGCCTATCCGACGGTCCCAGTTCGCTTCCGCGTGTTCCTCAGACACCCCGCCGGTAGGGAATGGTTCGTGACGACAGCTCCCTACGTATCCTGGTCAAGCACGGCCACGTAAGGCAGCTCCCGATAGCGCTCATCCAAATCAAGCCCGTACCCCACGACGAATCGGTCCTCGATCGTGAAGCCCACATGCTCAAGAGCCACCGTGGTCTGCCGCCGGGTCGGCTTGTCAAGCAGCGCGACCGACCGGAGCGACCGTGGGCGCCGACCCTTGAGCGTGGACCGCAGCCAGGCCAATGTGCGTCCGCTGTCAACGATGTCCTCGACAATCAGCACATCCCGCCCGGCCGGATCCTCCTTGAGATCCTTGAGCACCCTCACCACGCCCGTTGACCGGGTCCCCGCGCCATAGCTCGACAGCGCGATGAGGTCCATGGTGAGCGGTCGTCCCAGGGCTCTCATGAAGTCAGCGAGAAACACCACGCTCCCTTTTAGGACCGCCACCAAATGAGGGTCTCGACCAGGGGGATAGTGACGGTTGACCTCGACGGCCAGCTCATCGAGCCGCTGGCCAATTTCGCTGGCCGTCAACAACACAGACAGACCAGGAGAGCCCATCATCTGTAGCGATGGTAGCAGAGGGTCGATGAAACCAGGCTCGGACGGTGGAGTAGGAAGATGGTGGGCGCTAGTGGATTCGAACCACTGACCCCCGCCGTGTGAAGGCGATGCTCTACCACTGAGCCAAGCGCCCACGCCGAGCAACTAGAAAGTCAGTTTACCTCAACCGGAGACGACCGCCCTACCCGATGAACAGCGACTCGTCCTTGTCTCGGCTGGGTTTGGGTGCCGCAGGTGGGTCCGGCGCCTGGGCGGGAGAACCGGTTGGCGGCTCGGCCGACGGCTCGTTTCGTCTGGCAATGGCGGCGCGGATGCCATCGATGAGCGCCAATGCCTCACGCACGGGCGTGATGATGACCTGCTGCGCCGCGTCGAGGGTCTCTTCAGCCTGCTGCGATAGGCGCGAGGTTAACTGATCCGCTCGCTCGAACTGGGCCGACGCCAGTTTGGCAGCGTGCGACGCTTGGTCGCCCATTTCGTGCACCTTGGCCATAAACGGGCCGATCTCCCGTTCCACCCGATCGGCAAGTCGATTCACCCGTCGCGCCAAGACAGCGCCGTAGATCAGGACCCCGATCTGGATAAACGCCATCAGCGCGGTGGAGACCGCGATAACAATCAGGGCAAGGGTCGAAAAGTCGCTCACGCCGGCGCCTCGGACGCGTCCGAAGCGTCCTGCTTGGTCTGCGCCCGCTGATAGGCTTCGCGACCGCGGTCGATCGCCGACGTCAGATTCTCTCGTTGCCTGGTCACAAATTCGCCCCCGCGTCGCGCGGCGTCCGAGGCCCGCTCCCGCCCTTCTTGCGCCTTCTCGTTCAATCGCCGACGAGTCTCCTCACCAGCGCTGGGCGCCCACAAAAGCGCCACGGCGGCGCCGCTCACGGCCCCCAGCACGAACGCCATCAACACCGCTCCCGCGTGTCCATCCTCTCGCGCCATACTCGTTCTCCTCGCTAAGCCTTCCTTTTCCAATCATCTCATATTCGGGCCAGGCTTCCCGGCACCAACGAACGGCGTCACGTGAACGCCTGACCCGGACTCTTTAACGCCGCAATCTTGTCGCGTAGTGCCGCCGCTCGCTCGAACTCGAGGTTCGCAGCCGCCTCCCGCATCTCGGTGTCGAGCTGGCTTAGATGCTCGTCTAGCTCGGCCCGGCTGCCGAACTCTTCGGCTCGCTCCTTTGCCACCGGTACCGTGACATAGTCCTGCTCGTAGACGCTCAACAGCACGTCGTCGATCTCCTTGACGATCGACGCAGGCGTGATCCCGTTCTCGGTGTTGAACGCTTCCTGTAGAGTCCGCCGGCGCGTCATCTCATCCAGCGCGGCCTTCATCGAGTTTGTCACCACATCCGCATACATGATGACCCGCCCCTTGACATTGCGAGCGGCTCGACCCGCGGTCTGAATCAACGCCCCCGAAGAACGTAGAAAGCCCTCTTTGTCGGCATCCAGAATGGCCACGAGCGAGACCTCCGGGAGGTCGAGGCCTTCTCGGAGCAGATTGATCCCCACCAAAACGTCGAACGCACCACGCCGCAGGTCGCGCAGGATCTGGACCCGCTCCAGCGTCTCGACCTCCGAGTGCAAGTAGCGCACCCGGACTCCGAGCTCCTGATAGAACTGCGTCAAATCCTCGGCCATCCGCTTGGTCAGGGTGGTCACCAACACCCGCTCCCCGCATTTGACGCGCTCGCGAATCTGGTGCAGGAGGTCGTCGACCTGCCCTTTGACCGGTCTGACGTCGACCTCTGGGTCGACGAGGCCTGTCGGTCGGATGATCTGCTCGACCACGACGCCCTGGCTCCGATCGAGCTCGTAGGGACCTGGCGTGGCCGAGACACAGACCACCTGCCCCACCCGACTCTCCCATTCGGCGAAATTCAGCGGACGGTTGTCGAGCGCCGACGGCAGGCGGAACCCGAACTCGACGAGCACTTCCTTCCGAGACCGGTCGCCGTGATACATGCCACGAACCTGCGGCACAGTCTGGTGGCTCTCGTCAACGATGGTCAGCGCGTCGGGCGGCAAGTAGTCCAGAAGCGTGGGCGGCGGTTCACCCTCGGCTCGCCCAGACAAGTGGCGCGCGTAGTTCTCGACGCCGTGACAGTAGCCGATCTCGCGCATCATCTCGATGTCGAACATGGTCCGCTGGTGGAGCCGTTGGGCCTCAAGCACTTTCCCTAGAGACTCGAGCTGCCCTCGTCGTTCCTCCAGCTCGGCCTTGATAGACTCGGCCGCCTGTAGCGTGCGCTCGCGGGGCGTGACGAAGTGCGACTTCGGATACACGGCGACCTTTTCGTGATGTCTGAGGGTATGCCCGGTGAGGGGATCGAAGGTGACCAGCTCGTCGACCTCGTCGCCAAACAGCCCGATCCGTAGCGCCGCGTTCTCGTAGGATGGAAAAACCTCAACAACATCGCCACGAACCCTGAACGTGCCACGAGCGAAGTCATGGTCATTCCGCTCGTACTGAATCTCAACCAGCTTCCGCAGCACCCATTCCCGCTCGACGCGTTGACCTCGCTCGAGCGGCAACATCATGCTGTAGTAGGCCTCCGGTGATCCGAGACCGTAGATGCAAGAAACACTCGCCACGATCAGCACATCACGTCGCTCGAAGAGCGAGCGCGTGGCCGACAGCCGCATCCGATCGATCTCGTCGTTGATGGTGGCTTCCTTCTCGATATATGAGTCGGTCGTCGGGACGTAAGCCTCCGGCTGGTAGTAGTCGTAGTAGCTGACGAAGTACTCGACCGCATTGTCTGGAAAGAACCGCTTGAACTCGAGGAAGAGCTGGGCGGCCAGTGTCTTGTTGTGGACCATCACCAGGGTGGGCCGGTTCAGTCGTGCGACGACCTGCGCCATGGTGAATGTCTTCCCCGAACCGGTCACCCCCAGCAAAACCTGGTGCGGATCACCACGTTCGAGGCCATCGGTCAGCTCCTGGACGGCGCGCGGCTGATCACCACGCAGCTCGAAGTCGGTGACAAGCGAGAAACGGTCGTCGGTGGAGGGCATCTTGTGGCCGGCCGCCTCACGGCGACCGGCGATGGCTTTGAGGCTTTGGGTTGTCACCGACCGTCTTCGTCGTGCTCGATCCAGGGGACAAAGTAGCCCTCGCGAGCTCGGATACGGGGGTCGGAAAGCTCCGGGGAGGCGAGGGTGACTTCTACCCACCGCCAACTTCCGTCGGCGATCGGATCAGACGAGCCGTAACCGAGCGCATAACGGTCGGCAAGTTCCACCCCGACCTTGTCGTAGATCTTTTCCAGGTCGTCGGCGGTATCCGTGAAGCAGGTGCGGCCGACGGTCCGAAACAGAGACTGGGCAACGGCGGCGCAGGCTACCGAAAGTGCGGCGACACAGAGGGCGATCCGGCTTGGCAGCGGCAGCATAGACCGCTGGCATCTTACCCGATCGACGGCGAGACCCTAGCGACGACAATCGCCCCTACGCCCTTGAGGACAGGGCGTATAATCTGGTTTTTGGTGGGCTCTTGAGAGGAGCAACTGCCGCGGCTGGTCGGCACCGGTCTCTGGCGCCGAATCCCGAGCTGAGACGAAAGGATACGACTACGCCATGAAGTGCGTCGCGGTGTGCCAGGACGAGACGGTTGTCCGGATTCTGGCCAAAGCACTTCCCTCTTCCTTCGAGACCGAGTTCATCGTCGAGGACCGTCTGCTCGCCCGACGGCTCGGCGAATGCGGCATCACCGTCCATGTGGGGGACTCGCGGAAGGTGGACACTTACCTGAAGGTCGAGGTCGACCCCAGCACCTGTGTGTTGGTGGAAGATACCGGACGCCGGAGCCCACACCGGACGATCGAGACCGTCCGCGACGCTGGTGGCACCTTGATTTACCTGCTCGACGCCGGGCATCCGCTGAGTCCGAAGCGCCGGCGGGAAGCGAAGCCACACGAAGCCGATGTCGGCCACCTGGCACTCGCCGACCTGCTTGCTGGCGAGCTCGGCGTCCGGCTGGAGCGCTCGATGACCCGAGCTCGGGTCGAGCAGTATCAACGCTATCTCACCGACGCCGACCGGGTGCTCATCCTCCTGCACAATGACCCGGACCCCGATGCCATAGCCAGCGGATTGGCGATGCGAAACCTGCTGCACCGCACCAAGACCACGGCAATCATCGGGACATTTCAGGGGATGACGCGACCAGAGAACCTACGGATGGCCAACCTGCTGGACATCCGCGTGGAACTGTTAGAGCGGAAATCGCTCGGTAGCTTCGACCGTATTGTCACGGTGGACGTCCAGCCGCACTACTTCGGCGGACTGATCGACAAGGTCGATCTGGTGATCGACCATCATCCTGAGCGAACCGGGTACAGCTCGGCCTTCAAGGACATCCGTCCCGACTACGGCTCAACCTGCACGATTCTTACCGAGCATCTGCGCGCCGTCGACATGAACATCTCCGAGCGGACCGCCACGGCGATGCTTTACGCAATCAAGTCAGACACCTTGTTCCTGTCACGGCAGACCCACGAACCGGACCTCGACGCGTTCAGATTTCTGTATCCGCTTGCCAACGCAGCGCTCGTGCGGAAGATGGAGGGGGCCGAGACGACCATCGAGCGACTGAACTGCATCGCCGATGCCGTACACCAGGGCGCGGCTGGGAAGACGCTCTACACGACGCACCTGGGCAGAGTGACTCGGGAGGATCTCGTCGCCTATGTGGCCGACTTCCTGCTACAGGTCGAGGAGATCAAGTGGTCGATCGTCTCCGGAATCGTCCACGGTGACGTCGTGATCTCAGTCCGAAACCTGGGAAGTTCTCGGCACGCCGGTGAGTTCGTGAAACAAAACTTCGGCGACATCGGAAGCGCGGGAGGGCACCGCGCAATGGCCAAGGCGGTGGTGCCGGTGGCCCGCTTCATAGAGAAGTTCGGCACGACCGCTCCCAAGCGGATCGTCGAGATTCTCGACCACCTAGGCCACGACTTCGTGGGCCAACCCGCTCCGCCAGATCAGGCTGCGGCGACGCCGATTACGGCCGGGACGTCGCCGCCGACTCGATCCGCTCCCCGCTAGCCCCTACCACCGGCCCGACGAACTGTTGGTGCCCGTCATCGTAGCCGCGCTCCTGCAATTCGGCCAGAGTGTGCATACGGTCGGATCGCGGGTCGTAGCAGCCGCCGAAGTCGAACGGACCCACAGGGTTATGGACGGGACGAATCTCGAAGGCGGCCTTAAAGTGTGACCTTCGAGCAAGCAGGGCGTCCCGCTCGGCCGTCGCTTCGAGCGTCGCCAGCGTCTCTCCCAACCGTCCTCTCCCGTCTCGACGGGTGGGTGCCAACTGGCGGGGGCCGGCGGGCGGCGCCAACGCGGACACGAAGATCACCTGCTCGGCACCGGCCCGGGCCACCTCCTCCAGCACGCGACCGATACTCCCGGGCCGATCGCACAATCGATGCGTCTCGCCACGCCATACGGTCCGCGATCCAAAGCGGACCGGCCAGGGTTCGGTCAGTGCCGGCAGACTGAGGGCGGCCGCAAGAGCATCGAAACCGTGCCGCTGAGCTTCGCCGGCCAGGTCGACCCGCTCGAGCACACGATCCTCTGGCTCGGCGCCTGGACGGTCGTATCCGGCCCCGAGCAACGAGAAGACCAGGTCGCGTCTAGCGTCTAGATCGTGAGTGACCACGAGCAGCTCTCGGAATCCTGGCTGGCCGAGGTTCTCCTTTAACAAATCGGTAAATCGCTGTCCGAGATCGGTCGGCCCTGGACGCGCGATGGACGCGGCTCCACGCATCAGCTTCCACAAGCCGTCTGCCAACCAGCCCCGTGCGGTCAGCACATCGAGCGGCGTGCCCGCCAGCGCCCACCAGAACCCGCTACGCGTGCGCCGACGCCGGCCCCCACGCATCCAGACACGCACAGCGGCGACCGCCAGCACCCCGAGCAGCACGACGAGCCCCAACACGACCACCCGAGGGAGCCAGGTAGGCAGAATCGTCGGCGAGAACACCCATTCAATGAACTGGCCAAACCCCATGGTGAGCCACACGTCCCCGCCGACACCAAGGACACGCAGCAGGTAGGCGACCGGGTAAACCGCGGCTGCAACCACCACACCGACCATCGGCAACAACACCACGGCCAGCGTCACCGCGAGTACCCACGCCGCCATCCGCAGCGCGGTCCGCCAGCCATACAGCCGCTGCGAGCTCGAACCGTCCCAGAGTCCTCCGGACGCCCAGAGACGCTCGGCGCCGTCGACCGACATGAATGCCGCCCCCACCACGCCGATGCCACGACCGGCCACCAGGTCGACCTTCACGCCCGCTTCATGCAGGGCACGAACCACGCCGGCGTGATAGGCGCCAGCCGTACCGGTCCCATTCAAAACCAGCGCGGTGCGTCGGTGAGGGGAATAGCCGGTTTCGACCGACGGTGTCGACGCGGGCGACATCGATTCGGTGGTCACCGGATGGTCACTCGCCGTGGATGGTCACGAGCTTCACGAGTTCGAATTCGCGCGTCCCGTTGGGCGTCGGCACCTCGACCTCGTCACCTTCTTCTTTTCCCACAAGGGCGCGGCCAATGGGAGACGCGGTGGAAATCCAGCCCTTCTCGGGGTCGGCGTCCTCTGGCATCACGAGCTGGTAGACGACTTTGACGCCGCCAGCCTCCCGCAGGTGAACCTTCGAGCCGAACGCGACCTTATCGTCCGGGATCCGATCGAGGTTCATCAGGGACAACTCAGCCACCCGCTTGTGCAGCATGGCGAGGCGCGCCTGAACAAACGACTGGCGCTCCTTGGCCGCCTGGTACTCGGCATTCTCCCGGAGGTCACCGAGCTCACGCGCCCGCTTGATCTCCTTCGGCAGCTCGTTGTTTAACTCCCGCTTCAGCTGGGAGATCTCGTCCTCGAACCGCTTGACTAGTTCAGCCTTCATGAGAGTTTCACTGGTGTCCGCACAATGACCGGACAAACCGTTACGATAGCACACTGCTCTGTCGCCGCTCGTCTCGCACCAGGTGCGGCCACACACGCTCGAGACAATGCCTTGGAGATCATCACCAGTCGCCGTAACCCGATCGTAACCCGATGCCGAGACGCCGCCCGAACGAACGGGCCGGGCGGCCCTATGCTGCTCGAAGGTCGGCATCTCGTCGATGAGGCGTTGGCCGCCGAGCTACCACTTGAGCTCGTGCTCGTCACGGCTGAAACGACTAAGGACGCAGACAGCGCCGCACGGCTACATCAGCTCGAACGGATCACCCGGGTGGTCCAGGTGCCAGTCCCCGTCATGGCGGCCGCAAGCCCGGCTGACAGCCCGAGCGGCCTGCTCGCGCTGGCGGACCGGCCTGCGGTGACCCTTGAGATCGCCCTAGCTGGCGTCACGCCACTCGTCGTCGCGCTCGTCGGCGTCCAAGATCCCGGGAACACCGGCGCCGTGATTCGCGCCGCTGAAGCCGGCGGCGCTACCGGCGTGGTAACCGTCGGCGGAGCGGACCCGTTTGGATGGAAGGCGTTGCGGGGAGCGATGGGCAGCACGCTGCGGGTGCCGATCGCCCGCACCCAAGATATCGCGACGCTGTCGGTAGCCGCGAGCGCTAGACCGCTCCGTACCCTGGCCGCGGTGCCGCGAGGAGGCACGCCGATCACCCAAGCCGACCTTGCGCGGCCGACTCTGCTCTGCTTCGGCGGCGAGGGCGGATTCGACCAGGACACAGTGGGAGAGGCGGATGAACGGATCTCAATCCCTATGCGCCCACCGGTCGAATCACTGAATTTGGCAGTCGCCTCGGCGCTCGTAATCTACGAGGCAGCTCGACAGCGGAGCGCCAGACCGGTGGACACCCGATGAGTGGCTCACTCTTCGACGACCCGACCGTGACCGGGCCACCCAGCGACGGTCCATTGGCGGACCGGATGCGCCCCCGCCACTTCGACGAGCTGGTCGGTCAAGAGCAGCTCCTGGGCCCCGACCGCCCCCTACGGCAAGCCATCGAGCGAGATACGCTGCAGTCGATCATCCTGTGGGGACCGCCAGGCAGCGGCAAGACGACGCTGGCCAGGCTAATCGCGGCGACGACCGCGTCCAAGTTCGTGGCGTTCAGCGCTGTCCTCTCCGGCATCAAGGAGATCCGAGCCGTGATGGCCGAGGCCGAGCAGGCTCGCCGCCTCGGCTCGCGACGAACCATCCTGTTTGTCGACGAGATCCATCGCTTCAACAAGGCCCAACAGGACGCGTTCCTCCCGCGCGTCGAAGCGGGCGACATTGCCCTGGTGGGAGCCACTACCGAAAACCCCTCCTTCGAGGTGAACGCGGCGCTCCTCTCCAGGTCGCAGGTGTACGTCCTGGAGCCGCTGAACGCCGAGGCAGTCATCACGCTCCTCCGAAGGGCGCTAGCGGATGAGGAACGCGGCCTCGGGAAGGCACCACTCCGGATCGACGAAGAGGCGCTCACAGCAATCGCGACACACGCCAATGGCGATGCTCGCGTGGCCCTCAACCTATTGGAGCTCGGCGCGTCTGCCGCGGCGGCCCCCCACCCGACCTCCGACCACGAGGCACACCTCGACCTGACACTCCTGTCCGAGGTCACGCAGAGACGGGCGCTGCTGTATGACAAGACCGGCGAGGAGCACTACAACCTCATCTCGGCACTCCACAAGTCGCTGCGCAACAGCGACCCCGACGCCGCCGTGTACTGGCTCGCGCGGATGGTGGAAGCAGGAGAAGATCCGCTCTACATCGCTCGGCGGCTGGTCCGCTTCGCGTCCGAGGATGTCGGTAACGCGGACCCCCAGGCTCTGACCGTGGCCGTGGCGGTAAAAGAGGCGGTACACTTCGTCGGCATGCCGGAGGGCAACACCGCGCTAGCGCAGGCGGCCATCTATCTGGCCTCTGCGCCCAAGAGCAACGCGGTCTACGCTGCATACAACAAGGCCGCCACCGACGCCCATCGCGAGTCTGCGGATCCGGTGCCCCTCCACTTGCGCAACGCGCCAACTCGGCTAATGAAGCAGCTGGACTACGGGAAGGGCTACCGCTACGCCCACGACGAGCCGGATGCGGTCGCCCCCATGGACTGTCTCCCGCCGTCGGTCGCGGGCAGCCGCTACTACACGCCGACGCCCAGAGGCTTCGAGCGGGAACTGGGACGACGACTCGACGCGTGGCGCGACCTCAAGGCGAAGCGGCGGACCGCAGGACAGCGAGATATGCCGGACCCACCACCGTCGGATACGTAGGCATGCCAGGAACGCTCTACTACGTCGGTCGCGGACTGCAGCTGCTGGGGATGGCGGCGCTTCTCGAGGCGATCCTGATCGCCGGGCCGATGGGCCCCAGTCCACGGATCTTCGGATTCGGGGTGGCCGTGTTTATCGTGGGGCACCTGATCGTCAAGCGCACGGGCGGCTAACAAGAAGGCGACCAAGCCGCGAGACCTACTCGAGGCTCACCCTCACCACCTCGTAGTCCAGATCGATGCTGACCACCGGGTTACCGCCGAGTCGCATGGCTTCTTCCCTGAGCTCGTCGAACGCGATCTGGCGAGCGCGTTGCAGGTCCGCTCCGTAGGCGCCTGACCTATCCCCGACGATGCCGCGGATCTTCGCGAGGAGATCCTTGAAGATGTTGGTAGCAACGATCGCTTCGCCGGTGACGACACCGTGGCAGGTCCGGACCCTTCGGTCTGCGGCTGATGGGCTGGCCGTCAGGATCATGTGGCGTCCTCCTCGACCCATTAGTCATGCCCGGCCCCACCTGATCCGTCCCGGCTCCGTGCCCTGATACGGCCGGCAGCTACCCTCAAATCCGCTCGAAGCGACGTTCAATCTCTCGACGAGACAGACGGAGTACGACCGGTCGACCGTGCGGACACACCGACGAGTGGGCCGTCCGACGCAGTTCGTCGAGAATGTAGACCATTTTCTCTGAAGTGAGACGGTCGTGCGCCTTGACGGCCGCGTGACACGCCGTGGTGGCCGCCACCTGACGGAGCGCCTGGTCCACAGCGCCGCCCTCTTCAAGTCCGTCGAGGTCCAGGGCCAGCGCACGAATCGTCACTTCCGAAGTGGCGATCGGCACGAGCGCCGGCACCGCCGCCACGCACACACTGTCGCCCCCGAACTCCTCCACCTCAAACCCCAGACGCGTGAGCGCCACCTGGTGCTGCCCTAGCGCCTGTCGCTCGGCTGGGGACAGCTCCAGCACCAGCGGCGTCAGCAACCGCTGGCTCTCCAGGGGACCGGCAGTTAGACGCTCCATCACCTGCTCGAACAACACCCGCTCGTGAGCGACGTGCTGGTCGATGATGGCAATCCCTTCGTCATCGACCGCGATGATGAACGTGTCTCGGAACTGGCCGAGCGGTAACATTGATCGGCCAGTAGGCACCGGCGCCGGTGCCATAGCCGCAGGCCGTATGTCACGTACCAGTTCGGTGAGCGACTGGGTCGGTGCAAATCCAGTAGATCTCCGACCGTCGATTGACGTCGCGGTATCGGCCAGCACAGCGACAGGCTTCGTCCACGGCCCGGGCGACGCCCCCGCGGTCGGGCCAGACGCCCTGGTGGAAGTGGCCTCCAGCGCAACCTCCGGAGCCGGACTGTCGGCCAGGGCGTCGTCCAGTGCCCGGCGCAGTACCTCGTGCACGAGCGACGGCTCTAGGAATCGAACTTCGGCCTTGGCCGGATGCACGTTCACGTCGACGCGATCCGGTGGCAGCTCAAGGAACAGGTGCACCTCCGGACTCCGCTCCTTGATAGTGGCGGCGCTATAGGCATGGGTGATGGCGTGCGCGATAGTCCGGTCCTTGACGGCGCGACCATTCACGAACAGATTCTGCGGTCCACGGACCGGCCCGTGACCCTGCCCGGCCAAACCCGCCGCAAAGCCGCGCACCGACACACCGGCCGCGGTCTTCTGCACCTCGACCAGATAGTCCCGCGACTTGTAGAGTTGAAACAGTCGCTCATCAAGCTCGGTCGCCGACGGACACTGCAGCAAGCGGCGACGGCCACTCGCGAGGGTGAAACCGACCTCTGGATGACCGAGCGCAAGCTGCGTCATCAGCCTAGAGATCTGGGTGGTTTCAGCCCCATCCGACTTAAGGAACTTCCGGCGGGCAGGGACGTTGTAGAAGAGGTCGATCACCTCGATCGTCGTCCCCTCCGATGCACCTACCTCACGGGGTGCCGTGGTCACTCCTGCCGAGACCCGGATCTCGACTCCACGGTCGGCGCCGCGAGGGCGGGTGCGCAGAAGCAGATTCGACACCGAGGCGATGCTGGGGAGCGCCTCGCCCCGGAAGCCCAAGGTAGAGATGGCGGCCAAGTCTTCGAGCCGACGGATCTTGCTCGTCGCGTGACGTTCGAGTGCGAGGACCGCCTCCTCAGCAGTCATCCCCTCGCCATCATCCTCCACCCGGATCAGCCGCTTGCCCCCTAGTTCGACGGCGACCGCGATGCGGCGCGCGCCGGCGTCGATAGCATTCTCGACGAGCTCCTTGACCACCGAGGCAGGCCGCTCAACGACCTCCCCAGCCGCGATCTGGTTGGCGAGCTCTGTCGACAGTCGCGTGATCTTCGAAGGACGGTCACTCACTTGTCGGTCTCGGCCTCAAGTGTGGCCTGAGCCGCGGCAAGCCTGGCCACCGGAATTCGGAACGGCGACGCACTGACGTAGTCAAGACCGACGCGATCGAAGAATCGGATGGACGCCGGATCGCCTCCGTGCTCGCCGCACACGCCGACCTTGAGGTCGTCCTTGCGCCTGCGGCCAAGCTCCACGCCCAGCCGGACCAGTTCGCCCACCCCCGTGGTGTCAAGGCTAGCGAACGGATCACGCTCAATGAGCTTCCGCGACTGATACTGACTGAGGAACTTGGCGGCGTCGTCCCGAGAAAAACCGTAGACCATCTGGGTGAGGTCGTTGGTGCCAAACGAGAAGAAGTCTGCCTCGCCGGCAATCGCGCCGGCAGTGACGACCGACCGCGGCACTTCGATCATGGTGCCGATGAGGTAGTTCACGCGCACGCCCTGCTCGGCGATCACCATCTTAGCCACCCGGTCGATCACCGCCTTCTGGTCGCGCAGCTCGCGCACATCGCTGACTAGTGGGATCATGATTTCTGGCACCACTTTGATCCCTTCCTTCGCCAGCTTGACGGCCGCCTCCATGATGGCGCGCGTCTGCATTTCCGTGATCTCGGGATAGGTGATGCCGAGCCGGACCCCCCGGTGCCCGAGCATCGGGTTGAACTCGTGGAGCTGCTCGACTCGCTGGAGGAGCATCCGTTTGCGAGCCAGCTGGGGCGACTTCGACTTCCGCGTTTCCAGCCGGGCGATATCCACCAGCAGCTCCTCCCGTTTCGGAAGAAACTCGTGCAGCGGCGGGTCAATGGTGCGAATCGTGACCGGCTCGCCCCGCATCGCCTTGAAGACCCCGTAGAAGTCCTCCCGCTGGAACGGCAACAGTTCCTTGAGCGCGGCCCGCCGATCTTCCTCGGTCTCCGCCAGGATCATGCGCTGAACAATCCGAATCCGGCCTTCGCCGAAGAACATGTGTTCAGTGCGACACAAACCGATCCCGCGCGCCCCGAAGGCATAGGCGATCTCCGCCTGGTCCGGTTGGTCGGCGTTAGCCCGGATCCCGAGACGACGCACCCGATCCGCCCACCGCATAACCCTGGAGAAGCGCCGATAGATATCAGACGATTCAGCATCCAGCTCGCCGGCCACCACCTGCAGGATCTCACTGGGCTGACTAGGCACGAACCCTGTCTTTACTTCCCCGGACAGCCCATCGAACGATAGCTTGTCGCCCTCCTGGAGGACGCGCCCGCCCACCGTCAACCGTTTACGGCCTGCGTCCACTTGCAACGCCGAGGCCCCGACGACCGAGGGCTTACCCATCTGTCGCCCCACGACGGCCGCGTGCGAGGTCATACCGCCGGTGGCGGTCAGCACGCCCTCGGAAACGAACATGCCGTGAATGTCGTCCGGTACCGTTTCTTTTCGGACCAGGACCACTTTCTTCCCACCGGCGGTCCACTTCACCGCGTCGTCGGCGGTGAAAACCAGCTGCCCCGAAGCCGCCCCCGGCGAGGCGGGCAACCCGCGTGTAGTTACCGGGACCTCGGCCCAGGCATCGGGATCGAATACGGGCGCCAAGAGCTGCACCAATGCCCCCGGATCGATCAGCGACAGCGCGGTCCGCGCGCTCACGAGCCGCTCGTCCACTAGATCGGTCGCGATTCTGATGGCCGCATGGCCGGTCCGCTTCCCGCTGCGAGTCTGCAGCATGAACAGCTGCTCTTCCTGAATGGTGAACTCAAAGTCCTGGACGTCTTTGTAGTGTCGTTCGAGCCGGCTGGTGATGCGACGCAGCTGCCGATAGGCCGCCGGCATCAGCCCCTCCAGTTCCTTGATCGGTTGCGGCGTCCGGATCCCAGCCACCACGTCTTCTCCCTGCGCGTTGAGCAGGAACTCGCCGTAGAACTCCTTGGCACCGGTGGCTGGATTCCGCGTGAAGCCAACCCCGGTCGCCGACTGGTTCCCGGTATTGCCGAACACCATCAGCTGTACATTGACCGCAGTCCCGATCTCGTCGGGGATGTCGTAGATCCGGCGGTACTCCTTAGCCCGCGGATTGTTCCAGGAACGGAACACCGCGTCGCGGGCCAACCGGAGCTGCTTCAGCGGGTCCTCCGGGAAGCTGCGTCCCGTCTTGACAAGTGTCAGCGCCTTGTAGCGGTCCACGACGGCCCGAAGCGCTCCCTCACCCAGCTCGGTGTCGAGCGTCACACCGTGCTCCCGCTTCACCTCGTCAAGCTCATCCTCGAACGCATCCTTAGGAATATCGAGCACGACATTGCCGAACATCTGAATGAAACGCCGGTAGCTGTCGAATGCGAAACGACTGTTTCCGGTTTGCCGACCCAGGGCCCCGACCGTGGCGTCATTGAGGCCCAGGTTGAGTATGGTGTCCATCATTCCCGGCATCGAGAACTTGGCCCCGGACCGCACCGACACGAGCAGCGGACGATCGATCGAGCCGAACGACGCGTCGGCGGTCTGTTCAAGCTGACGCAGTCGTTCGAGCACCTCGCGGTCGACCACGGTCGGCACCCGCCGCTGATTAGCGTAATACTGGGTGCATGCTTCGGTCGTGATAGTGAAGCCAGGAGGCACTGGCAGCCCGGCGTTCGTCATCTCGGCCAGGCCGGCGCCCTTTCCGCCGAGCAGGTCCTTCATGGAGCGGTCGCCGTCCGCAGTCCCAGCGCCGAAGGAATAGACGTAGCGAGGTCGGCTCGTCCTCTTCGCGGTGCTCTTCCGTTGGCGACCCTTCGTGCTCGCCCCGCGAACGGTAGTCGCCTTCTTCGAGATCGAGCCCTTCACGCTCGCTCTGCGAGTGCGGGGACGCGTGCTCTTCGCTTTGGGTCGTGTGTTCGCCATGTCTCTCTCACGCGCGTCGGGTGCTGCGTTCAGCCTGGACTACTGCTCGGCCACGAGCTCGGAGACGTCGGCCAGCCGGAGCACCTGCTGTTCGAGTCGCTTCATAAGAGCCAGTCGACGGCGCCGGAGGTAGGGATCGGGCGCCATCACCAGTACGTCGGTAAAGAAGCGGTCAACGGCCGGGCCGAAGCGAGCGGCCTCGGCGAACGCCTCGCGATACGCATCGCCGCTCTCGACGGCCGCCACGATCTTCGGCCCGCGGCGGGCCAGCTCGCGCTCGAGCCGTTTCTCGGCCGGTTCCAGCGGTTCCTCGGACACCGCCACCGCGCCGCGCTCGATGTCGCCAAATTCCCCATCGGACAGCTCTCGGGCGATGTTACGGACCCGTTTGAAGACGGTGGCCAATTGCTGGAAGTCTGCCGACCCGGTGAATTCGGGCAGCACCTCAAGCTTTCGCCGCGCGTCGAGCGGCCGCAGATGAGCGACGTCGGCATCGTGGGTGACGGCACGCACGTTGCGCACGTCGTAGCCTCGATGCTCGAGCACGTAGCGCAGCCGCTCGCGCAGAAAGTCGATCAACCGACGGGCATTCTCCTCCGGCGCACCGCCGGCGTGCTCCCCACGCGCCATGTTCACCAGGGTGCCGACATCAGGACGGACCGAAGACCCGGTCAGCTCAGGCAGGTCTACGAGGATGCGGAACACCCCGTGGGCCTGGCGCCGCAGCGCGAACGGATCCCGCGATCCGGTCGGTCGCTCGCCACTGAGAAATAGTCCCACCAGGGTGTCGAGCTTGTCCGCCAGCGCCACCGCAGCCCAACAGACGCCGGCAGGACCGAGGTCGCGTGACTGGGGCGGGGCGTCAGCGGCCACGCCGATCGGAAGGTAGTGGTGATAGATGGCGCGCCAGACCGCCTCAGATTCGCCATCCTCGCGGGCATAGATACCACCCATCTGCCCCTGAAGTTCGGGAAACTCGCCTACCATGTCCGTGGTCAGATCCGCCTTGGCCAGAAGCGCGGCCCTCGCGGCGTCCGCTGCCACGTCGCTCGCATCGAGAGCGTCACTGGCGACCCGGGCCGCCAACCGTTCGATCCGGTGAGCCTTGGCAAGATAGCTACCAAGCTTGGCGTGGAACCGGAGCGTGTCGAGGCGTTCCAGGCGACTAGCGAGCGGCGCCCCTCGATCGGCTTCCCAGAAAAAACGCGCATCCCTCAGCCTGGCAATTAGGACGCGCTCGGAGTTGTGAGCGATGGCCCGAACGTTATCCCGGGGAGTGTTGGTGACAGCCAGGAAATGCTCGGTCAGCCGACCACGTTTGGTGACCACCGGAAAGTAGTGCTGGTGGTGAATCATCGTGGTCTTCAGTACCTCGTCCGGTAGCGTCAGGAACTCGCGGGGAAAGTGTCCAGTCACCACCGACGGATACTCCACCAGGTCCGGTACCTCGTCGAGGAGCGACGACTCTCCTCCCGCGCCCCCTACGACGCCTCCCGCCCGAGCGGCTTGCGTGGTCAGTTTCTTGTCGATCCTGGCCCGGCGCTCGTGGCGCGACAGCAGAACGTAGTTCCGCTTGAGTGAGCGCCGGTACTCGGCAAACGACCCTACCGACTGCCGGTCACCAGGCTTGCCATCACGAGCAAAGAAGCGGTGACCGAAGGTGACCGCACCAGCCCGGATCGGAGCAACCCCGCGCGCGACCGCCCCTGGAGTCCGCTCGATAACGAAGGGCACGACCCGACCGCCGAACAAGAACAGGAGCCACCGGATGGGCCGACCGAACAGCAGTTCACCACGGCCGTCATCGAGACGCGCGTCCCAGTTCATCTGCTTCCGGAACTCGAGACTGCGGAGCGTCGCGGCCAGTACATCGCCAAGCACCATCCGTGCCGGTGCGCCACGCTGCCGGTTGCGATGCGCCAGGTAGATGCCTTTCGGCATCTTCACTTGAATCAGCTGGTTCACCGGCACACCGTGCTTACGTGCGAAGCCCTCCGCCGCGCGCGTCGGCTTGCCACCGGCATCGAACGCCGCCGCTAGTGCGGGTCCGGTCTGGGTCTCTTCTAGGTCTGTTTGGCGGTCTTCCAGCTTGGCCACGCGTGCGACCAGCCGGCGCGGCGTCGCGAAGGCCTCTGGCTCGGTTCCGCAGGTCAGCCGGGCGTCGTCAAGTGCCGCACGTAGCTTGTTCTCCAGTTGAGTCGTCAGCGAGGGAAGCCAACTCGCTGGAATCTCCTCGCACCCGATCTCGATCAACAGCTCTCGATTCATGGTGACGTTCCGCTCAGGCCTCGGCCGACTGCTTGTCGGTGGCCCCAACGTGGGCATGGGCGATGGCTACGGCCAGCTCGCGCACGCGCAGAATGTAGGCGGCCCGCTCGGTCACCCCGATGCCACCGCTCGCATCCAGGATGTTGAACGTGTGTGAGCACTTGAGGCACGCATCCAGCGCCGGCAGCACAAGGCCCGACCGCAACAGCGTCTGGGTCATCTGCTCGTGACGGTCGAACAGGTCACGGTGGAAGTTAGCAAACTCGCGTTCGGGCATATCCACCATCCCGAAGGCGTATTTGGTTTGCTCGACCTCCTCTTGGTGGCGGACATCACGATAGGGCACACCGGGCGCCCACTCGAGGTCGTACACGTCGTCCACACCCTGCAGGTGCATGGCAATCCGCTCGAGGCCGTAGGTGAGCTCGACCGAGACAGGAGCCAGATCGATGCCACCCGCCTGCTGGAAGTACGTGAACTGGGTAATCTCCATGCCGTCGAGCAGAACCTGCCACCCGATGCCCCAAGCGCCGAGGGTCGGCGACTCCCAGTTGTCCTCCTCAAAGCGGACATCGTGACTGGCCGGGTCGATGCCACACGCGCACAGGCTCTCCAGATACTGCAACTGGGCCGCATCCGGTGACGGCTTGAGAATCACCTGGAACTGATGGTGCTTGAACAGACGGTTCGGGTTCTCACCGAATCGGCCGTCCGCCGGCCGGCGTGACGGCTGCACGTAGGCAACGTTCCAGTGCCTCGGCCCCAATACCCGGAGGAAGGTCTCCGGATGCATGGTACCCGCCCCCACCTCGATGTCGAGCGGTTGCTGGATAAGGCAGCCCCGCGACGCCCAGAACTTGGACAATGAGGCGATCAGATCCTGAAGGGTCACATCTTTACTCCCAGGGCGACAGTATTACTTCCCTAGACTCGGCCCATAGCTTGAAGTACTTTCACCGAGCGCAGCTCCTTCTCCAAGTGGACCGCCAAAAGTCGTCGATGCGCCTGCTCGAGCTCTCGCCCGGCTCGCTCTGACAAGCCTATATCGGCGAGTCGACCGGGTGGGGTGCCGGCGACCCCTCGCAGAAACCCTACGGCATCGCCAGACAACAACACTCCCTGCTGGCCGGCACACCCACGGCAGGCCAAGCCATCGCCACCCGGGTCGAGACGTCCGCCGCCGCTTAGATCGCCGCCACAAGCTCCACAGGCCAGGAGCGACGGATAGACCCCTTGCAGTCGGAGCACCCAATACTCAAAGTAACGGGCCAACGGCTCGACCGGGACATCGCCCCGCAACGATTCGACCACTGCCGCACCCAGCCGATACAGCGTGTCGTTCGGCTCTGCTTCCGGCGCGCACTCGTCGAGCAACTCGGCGAAGTACGAGACGTACCCGAGACTCTCGCCATCACGCGCGGCCAAAGGGGAACTGACCGGGTCGACATAGCTCAGTCTCACCAGGTCGCGCCGCTCCCGCTCGTAGTACGCCAGCCGTGCCAAGGTCAGCGGCTCGAGACCGCCGCCGAAACGCGACTTGGTCCGGCGGGCCCCATTGGCCACACCGCGCTTCTTGCCCCGGTCGCGGGTCAGGAAGACGACGATACGGTCCGCCTCACCAAGCTGATAGGTGCGCAGAACGAGCGCGTCGGTCGTAAACAGTGGCATCGCGACCGCCGAACAGAAACGTCGTATTGTACAGCCGTTACGCTGCTTTGACGTACTGCAGGAAGACCGTCGCCAGGCCCAGGAAAGCAAAGAACCCGAAGACGTCGGTCAAGGTGGTGATGAACACGGCCGAGGCCAGTGCCGGGTCGATCTTGAGCGCTCTCAGGATGATCGGAATGACGGTCGCAGCCACGGCGGCCACTAGCAGGTTGATCACCATCGCCAACCCCAGGATCAGCCCGAGGTACAGATTGCCTGACATCGCCCAGGCGACTCCAGCCCCGACGGTGCCCAGCGCCAGCCCATTACTCAAACCAACCAGCGCTTCCTTAAACACCGCCTTGCGGGAGTTGCCCCAGGTGAGCTCCCCCAGCGCTATCCCGCGCACGATGACGGTGAGCGCCTGGGTTGCAGCGTTACCACCCATGCTCGCCACGATGGTCATAAAGACAGCCAGCACAACGACCTCATCGATCGTGGCCTGAAATGCCCGTACGACGAACGCCGCCATCGTGGCCGTAATCAGGTTCACAGCGAGCCACGGCAGCCGCTTGCGCACCGACTCGCTGGCGGGCGAGAACACGTGCTCATCACCGCTGACACCGGCCAGTCGGTAAATATCCTCGGTGGCCTCGTCCTTGATGATGTCGATCACGTCGTCGACCGTGATGATCCCGGCCAACTTGTTCTCCTCGTCGACGACCGGAATGGCCAGCAGGTTGTAGTTCGCGACGTGCTGGGCAACCTCTTCCTGGTCGGTGTCGACCCTGGCGCTGATCAGGTCGGTAGTCATAATCCGCCGGAGCGGCGTCTCTGGCGAGACTAGCAACAGGCGTCGCAGAGACACGACGCCGACCAGATGCCGCCGCTCATCGACCACATAGAGGTAAAAAACCATCTCCACCTCGCGTGACCCCTGGAGCGCCTGGATCGCCTCGCCAGCCGTCAGCTCCTCCGACAGCGCGAACACCGTCGGATTCATGATCCGGCCGGCGGTCTGTTCGGCGTACTCGAGTAGGTTCTCGACCGCACCCGACGCTCGCATCTGTTCGAGCACGGCGTCCGAGATCTGCTCGGGGAGTTCGTCGATCAGAGCCGCCGCATCGTCGGACGGCATCTCCTGCAGCCACTGGGCCAGCCTACCCGGCGGATGCTCGGCAAGCAGGGTTGAGGCCGGCTCTGGTCCGTACTCGATCAGCGCCTCCATGGCGAGGCGGCTGTTGTGGCCGAGCAGCAGGTTGAGTGCGACCCGACAGTCTTTCTGGGAAAGCTCGCTGAAGAGCTCAGCGAGATCGGCCGGATGCTGCTTCTGCAGCAGGTTGACAAGGTTCGCAGACGCACCAATCCGCTGCAGTCGCTTGACTGAATCGAGAACCACGTCGATTCGGCGGAGGGGTGGCATAGTCCCGTCGCTCGTGTCGAGCCGTTAACGTGTGCCGGAGGCGCGAGCCAGGTTCGTCTGGATGTCCCACAGTCGCTACCAAGAACTTCTCAGTGTAGCACTTTCGCGCCAAGCGACCCCGCCGCAGCGCCCATTTTGAGGCTCAGGCAGGGCCATGCGAAGATGGGCCACGATGCCAATTACGACCAGAGCGTCTGCCCTCCCGAGCGTGGGAATCCACGCGCTGGCCATCATTCTAGGTTGGGGATTGTTGGCGGCTGGTCTCCACGCTCAGCAGACGGCGTCCGAACAACGCACCCGCGCCGAGGCTGGGGATGCCACGGCCCAGTACGGTCTTGGCTACGCACACTGGATCGGCGAGAACGTCGATCGGGACAATGCCGAGGCCGCTCGCTGGTTCCAGTTGGCGGCAGAGCAGGGACATGCCGACGCCCAGTTCTATCTGGGGGTGCTGCACGCGGAAGGGAGCGGGGTTCCACGGAGCCGAGAGTCCGCGTCCGAGTGGTTCCGCCTCGCCGCCAAGCAAGGGCACGCGTCGGGCCAGTTCCGGTTCGCCAGAAATCTCGAGCGAGGCCGTGGGGTCGAGGCCAACGAAGCGGAGGCAATCGACTGGTTTCTGAAGGCTGCGGACCAGGGCCACGTCGATGCGCAGTTCACGCTGGGCAGCCGGTATCTGTCGGCTGGGGGCAACAAACTCGCGGCCGAAGCGGCTCGGTTGTATCGGCTGGCCGCAGTTCAGGGCCATCTCGAGGCGCAGTACAACCTCGGCTACATGTTGTCCCAAGGCCACGGAGTGGAGCGCGACCCCGTAAAGGCGGCCCACTGGTACCGTCTAGCCGCCGACCAGGGGCACGCGGGGGCGCAGGTCAGTCTCGGATTCGTCGTTGCGGCCCAGGCGCTAGGGTTACGACGCACATCCCCGCCAGACACGGGGACGCCGCCGGACGAGATCACCCGTGACATCCGGCTGACCAAGGACCCGCGTCCGGAAGAAGCCCGGTTCACGCGCGGGCTGATGTACCGCTACCGACTAGCGGCCGAGCAGGGGCATGCTACCGCCCAGTTTCTGCTCGGCACTATCTACGAGCGGGGTCAGGAGATGCGGCAGGATCGCACCGAAGCGGCGCGGTGGATGCGGCTGGCCGCAAACCAGGGCTATCTGGAAGCTCAGATCGCGCTAGGCGAGATGCTGGCGAGCGAGCGGGACGGGATCGGCGACGAGGTTGAAGCCTACATGTGGCTTGATCTCGCCGCTCAATCTGCGCGGACGCGCGACGACCGCACCCGGGCGGAGCAGGCTCGCGATCTCCTGGCGGCCCGCTTGAGTACTGATCAGATCGAAGAGGCGCGGCGACTGGTGCGGCGCTGGCGGCCCGGACCCGGCCACCCCGGACTAACACCCTGACTAACCGCGTGACCGCGGTGCGACGCCGGCCTGATCGAGCCATCGATCATTCTCACGCCACTCGGCGCGCACCTTGACGTGCAGGTCAAGATAGACTCGGCACTCGAAGAAGCGCTCGAGATCCCGTCTGGCCGCCGACCCGATCTCCTTGATGCGAGCCCCCCTCGGACCAAGCACGATAGGCTTCTGCGACGGACGCTCCACCAGAATCGAACAATAGAGCTGTAGCCGCCCTGGTTCCGATTCGTCGTCGAACCGATCGACCACCACCGCGGTCGTGAACGGCAACTCGGCATGCGTCAACCTGAGTAGCTGTTCCCTCACCATCTCCCCCGCCAGCAGTCGCTGGGGCTGGTCGGTGAGGTAGTCCTCCGGATAGAACGGTTCCCCCTCGGGGAGATGAGCGATGATCTCGCGCTCGAGAATGTCGACGCCATCCCCCGTCTTGGCCGACACGGGCACGACGGCAGCGAACTCACGCTGCTGGCGATACCAGTCGATGATGGGGAGCAGCCGCGGCTTGGCCACTAGGTCCACCTTGTTGAGGACCAGCACGACCGGCCCGGTCGCCTTCTCCAATTGCCCAAGGACCCACTTGTCGCCAGCGCCGATTCCATCAGTGGCGTCACGGACCAGACCGATCACGTCAACATCAGAGATCGCCTCGTAGGCGATGTCGACCATCCGGACGTTCATCCGATGCAACGGTCGGTGGATACCCGGGGTGTCGACGAAAATCACCTGAGCCAGGTCGTCACCCGGGTAGTTCTGCACGCCAACGATACGGTTACGAGTAGTTTGCGGCTTGTCCGAGACGATCGCTAGCTTGACGCCGACGACCTGATTCAAAAGGGTCGACTTCCCAGCGTTCGGCCGACCGACGAAGGAGACATATCCACAGCGCATCAGGATCTGGCCTGGCTACATCGCTGCCGGGTGCGCGGCATCACGCCGCCACATCCTCACCTTGCGGATCCGGCGGCGTTCGGCCTCGAGCACTTCCACCGTGAAGTCGTCCACTTCCACCGTTTCACCGATCTTTGGGACCCGCCCGAGCCGCGTGAGGAGGTAGCCACCGACCGTCTCGAATCCATCACGCTCGACGACCACACCCAAATGCTCGCTCATGTCAGTAACGCTAACCGTAGCCTGATAGACCCAAACCCCATCGCCTTCCTGCACTGCCGGCTCAGGCTCGTCATCGTCGTACTCGTCACGAATCTCGCCCACGATCTCTTCGAGCAGATCCTCGATGGTCACCAACCCGGCCGTCGCCCCGTACTCGTCCACGACGATGGCGCTCTGTGCCTGCTTCAGCTGCAGCTCGCGCAGCAACTCGGCCACCCGTTTGCCCTCGGGCACGACGTGCACCGGCCTGAGCAGCTGCGGCACGATCGGCATCTCGCCAGGCACCCCGTCGAGCGTCACGAGGTCTTTGGCAAAGACGAACCCGATTATGTTGTCGAGGTTGTCGCGATAGACAGGAATCCTCGAGTACTCCTCGTCGGCGAACAACGCCCGGAAGGCGCTGACCGAAGCATCGTGCTCGATCCCGACTATGTCGGGGCGCGGGGTCATGACCTCACGGACGAGCGTGCCGCCAAAGTCCACCACCGACTGCAGTAATCGGCGTTCCTCCTGTTCCTCTGCGTCCGCCTCGTCACACTGGTCCCCTGCTGAGACCCCGGCTTCTATCACGACGGCCTCATCCCCGTCTCTCTTAGCGCGGACGTCGATCCGCGGTCTCGCCGACTGCCACAGCCGCAAGAGTCCGAATTGGAAGGGCCGGAACACACGCATCGTCATGTCGAACGACGGGAGCAATAACTCCAGCACCCGGCCGGCATCGGCCCGCACGAGGAGCGCCGGCACCACCTGCTCGACCACCAGCAAGAACCCGAAGCCGGCCAGCAAGAACCCGGCGATCTGCTGCAGGGTCTCGACCCCGACGAGGCGGGCCAACACTACCGCTGCCGCAGCGGTCAGTAACCCGCTGAGAAACCTGGTGCCAACGTAGAGCCGCTGTGGCGCGTCGAGATAGGTGGCGAGCGAGTCGCGGCGGGCGTCCCGTTCAGCACTGAGCCGTTCCGACAAGCGCACGAGCGTGCCGAACGCCGCCTCGATCGTCGCGACCCAGACTAGCGCGCACCCAATCAGGAAGAGGAGTAACGGTAGCATCGCACTTACTCCGACGGGAGTCCGCCGCGCCGACGAAGCCGGCGCTCGAGACGCTCCATTTCTCCGTCATCATGCTCGTGGTCATAGCCGAGCAGATGCAAGAGGCCATGCAAGGTTAACCGCTTCAACTCCTGTCCATTGGTCCACCCGGCGGCGCGGGCCTGGCGAGCAGCTCGGCCAGTAGCGATCACGACATCACCCAGCAACCGGACGTCTCCAACCGCCGGCGCGCCCTGATCCGCGGGGAACGACAGCACGTCGGTCACCCGCTTGATGCCGCGGAATCGGTGATTGAGCTCCCGCATCTTGCGGTCTCCCACCAGGGCGATGGTAAATTCCCCGCGGGCCGCGCGTGGAGCGACCCGAGTCACCCATGGCACGAGGCCGCGCTCCGTTCTAGGACGGCCGCGGCCGTCGGTGACCGTGATACGGAGTTGAGACGGAGGGTCGGGGTCGTCCGTGGTCATGTCGAAGCGGGGGTCATGGACTCTTCGGCGACGCTAGCCTCGTAGGCCTGCACGATCTTCTGCACGAGCGGATGGCGGACCACGTCGCGGTCGCCGAAACGGACGAAGGCTACTCCCTCGACCTGACCGACGACCCGCATCGCCTCGATCAAGCCGGAGACCCGGCCCGAGGGCAGGTCGATCTGGGTAATGTCTCCTGTAATAACCGCCTTGGACCCAAAACCGAGGCGGGTCAGAAACATCTTCATCTGTTCCGAGGTAGTGTTCTGAGCCTCATCCAGAATGACAAACGCGTCGTTGAGGGTGCGGCCGCGCATGAAGGCCAGCGGGGCGATCTCGATGGTCCTCCGTTCGAGCAGACGGTCGACATGTTCAAGATCGAGCATGTCGTAGAGCGCATCGTAGAGCGGACGAAGATACGGATTCACTTTCTCTTGCAGATCTCCCGGCAGAAACCCGAGTCGCTCGCCGGCCTCGACCGCCGGTCGCGCCAGCACAATGCGGGTCACCTTCTTTGCAGTGAGCCACGCGACCGCCTGCGCCATGGCGAGGTAGGTCTTGCCAGTGCCAGCCGGGCCGACTCCAAATACGATGTCGTGGCGGTCAATCGCTTCGAGGTAGCGCCGCTGATTGAAACTCTTGGGCGCGACGTGCCGCTTGGCCGAGGCCTTAACCGTGGCTCGGACGAAGTAATCGTGAAGACGCGCGTCCGGATCATCCAGCAGGAGTTGGCCGGCGCGGCGGACGTCCTCTGGCGACAACTGGTACCCGTCGGCCACCAACGTGTCCAGTTGCGAGACCACCCGTCCGAGGGTCTCGACCGCTTCAGCGTCACCTTCGGCTAGCAATGCCGTACCGTCGGTTCGGATCTGCACTCCTAGCAAATCTTCGAACGTCCGCAAATTCGTATCGAAGGAACCGAACAAGAACTCGGCGCTCTCGTCGGGGATGGAAATCCGGGCGGCGGTCACCGTCCCAGCGTCATCTGGTTGGTCGGGCACGTAGCTGCTCGATGGTGGCACGAAGTGGCCGCTCTGGCAACCGGGTCCCTCAGCCCTGCGTCTTCAGATGCAGGTCACGCAGCTGATGCAGACTGACGGTCGACGGAGCGCCGCTCATCAGATCGACGGCCGCCGCGGTCTTCGGGAACGCCATCACGTCCCTGATGGAGGCTTCGCCGGCCAGCAGAGCGATGATGCGGTCGACGCCCAGGGCGATGCCGCCGTGGGGTGGCGTGCCGTATTCCAGAGCGTCGAGGAAAAACCCGAAGCGCGACCGCGCCTCCTCGTCGCTGATCCCCAGCAGACTGAAGATCTGCTGCTGGAGCGTCTGGTCGTGGATCCGGATGCTCCCACCGCCGATCTCGCTCCCGTTCAACACCAAGTCGTACGCCTTCGCCTTCACCCCGCCGAGATCGGAGCTCAACCGCTCCCGATCTTCATCGCGAGGCGAGGTAAACGGGTGATGCATCGACATGAAGCGACCTTCGGTCTCGCTCCACTCGAACATCGGGAAATCAACGATCCAGGTCAGCGCGCGCCGTGACTCATCAATAAGCCCCTCGCGCTTAGCGAGACGCAGACGGAACTGTCCGAGCAACCCCGACGCCTTATCGGACGCGCCGGCCGCTACCAGAACGAGATCGTCCGCCCCGGCCTGCACGGCATCGAGCAGCGTATTGAGATCGTCGGGCCCTGCCGCCTTGAGGATCGAGCTCTGCACCTCTCCGTCCGGCCCACGACGCGCCCACACCATCCCCTGCGCACCAAGCTCGATTGCCTCATCAACTAACTTGTCGACCTGACTCCGAGAGTAGCCGCCCGCGGCCGGCACCACGAGAGCCCGGACCACACCGCCGCCCGCCACGAGCTCACGGAACACCCGGAACTGCGAGTCGGCAAACACCGCCGATACGTCCGCGATCGGCATCTCAAAGCGAAGATCGGGCTTGTCCGAGCCGTATCTGGCCATCGCCTCGGCATACGGCATGCGGGGGAACGGCGTCTCGATCGTTTCGCCGTTAGCGGCAAAGATCGCCTGCATTAGTCGCTCAACAACGCCGAATACCAGGTCCTGAGTTGCAAATGATATCTCGAGGTCGATCTGGGTAAACTCGGGTTGACGGTCGGCACGCAGGTCCTCGTCGCGAAAACAACGCGCGATCTGGAAGTAGCGATCCATCCCGGAGATCATCAGCAACTGCTTGAAGATCTGAGGCGACTGCGGGAGGGCGAAAAACTCGCCAGGGTGCACGCGGCTCGGCACGAGATAGTCACGAGCGCCCTCGGGCGTCGACTTGGCAAGTATTGGGGTCTCGATGTCGAGAAACCCATCCGCATCGAGCGACTGGCGTACCGCCATCAGCACCCGATGTCTCAGCTGGATGTTGCGCTGCATCCGCTCTCGACGCAGATCCAGGTAGCGGTAGGTTAGTCGAATATCCTCGGAGACCGGTGTCTCTTCGGCGATCTGGAACGGCGGCCGCTTCGACTGGTTCAGCACCGTCAACTCACGGATCGCCAATTCGACCTCGCCGGTGTCGATCTTCGGGTTGTAGGTGTCCTCGGACCGACGCTCAATCGGACCGCTGACCGCGATGACATCCTCAGGGCGCAACCGTTTCACCCGCGCCAGCATCTCCTCGTCGTCGCGCGCCACCAGTTGGGTAACCCCGTAGCGGTCGCGAACATCCACGAAAATAAGTGAACCGAGATCGCGTACTCGATGGACCCAGCCCATAAGAGTCGCCTCTGACCCCATGTCCGAGGCCCGGAGGGCGCCGCATGTGTGTGTTCGTTGTCGTTGTGGTTCAGCCACGTGTCTCAATCCGTTCGTGCCAACTGCAGCAGCGTCGCGGTTACCTGGTCACGCGCCACCGTTTGTTGCTGTCCGGTCTCCATCTCCTTGACAGTGACCTGATTGTTGGCGAGTTCGTCCTCACCCAGCAGGAGCACCTGCCGCGCCCCGCTCCGATTCGCACGCTTCATCTGCGACTTCGATGACCGGCCTTCGTAGTCGATAAGCACCCGGAGCCCGGCATGGCGGAGGTCCCGAGCCAGAAGTCTGGCTGCCGGCCACGACGCATTCCCGAACGCCACCACGAAGGCATCCACCGGCGCCGTCCCGGCGGCCTCACCGGGCAGCGCCAGAGCAAGGCGTTCGAGTCCGGCCGCGAACCCAATCCCCGGCCGGTCCGGTCCGCCGAGCTGCTTCACGAGCTGGTCGTAGCGACCGCCCCCCAGCATGGCGTTCTGCGCACCTAGTGCCGAGCCGAGCACCTCGAAGGTCGTACGCGTGTAGTAGTCGAGCCCCCGGACCAGTCGGTGTGACACTCGGTAGAGAAGCCCGTATGCGTCCAAGTGTTGTTTGACCGCGTCGAAGTGGGTCCGGCACGGCTCGCAGAGATAGTCCTCTGTCTGGGGGAGCGCCTCAATAATCGGCTGGTCCGCCGGAACCTTGCAGTCGAAGATCCGGAGCGGGTTCGTCTTGGCGCGCCGTCGACAGTCTCCGCACAAGGAGTCGACCTGCCCGCCGAGCGCTTTGAGGAGCGCAGCGCTGAAGCCGGGACGACACTCGGCGCAGCCGACCGAATTGATGACCAGCTCGACCTCCTTGATACCGAGCTCGGCCACGAACGTGGTCGCCATCTCGATCACTTCGGCGTCGAGGGCGGGGTCAGTCACACCGAACGCTTCGACGTCCAATTGGTGGAACTGCCGGTAGCGCCCCTTCTGCGGTCGTTCGTAGCGGAACATCGGCCCCAGGCTGTAGAGCTTGGCGAACGGCAGCTTCTGCTCGAGCGCGTGCTGCACAAAGGCACGCACCATACTCGGAGTCGCTTCCGGCCGCAGGGTGATCCGCTCGCCGCCCTTGTCGGTGAAGGCGTACATCTCTTTCTGGACGATATCGGTAGTCTCTCCCGTCCCTTTCGCGAACAGCTCCTCCCGCTCGATCACAGGGGTACGGATCTCGGCGTAACCGTAGCGCTCGCAAACAGACCGCGCCACGCGCTCGACCCGCTGCCACCGCCCCACGTCAGCGGGAAGGATGTCCTGCGTGCCTTTGATTGCCGTAATCACCGAAGTGTGTCCTCGTAGCCGACCCGCTCGGCCTCGACAAAGCCGAGCGTCGACTGATATCGCCGCCGGCGACCCGCGCGACGGAGCCTAGGCCTGTATGTCCCGCTTGTAGCCGATGTAGTTTTCGGCGTAGCGCAGAATGGAAGCGTCTTCCTCGTCGGTCGTCTGCCGACGCACCTTGCCGGGACTACCCATTACCAACGACCGGGGCGGGATCTCGGTACCCTCGGCCACAAGCGTTCCCGCCGCGATGATCGAGCCACTGCCCACCACGGCGCCGTTCAGCACGATGGCGCCCATGCCAATGAGGCAGCGGTCCTCGATCCGGCAGCCATGCAGGATCGCACCATGCCCCACCGTTACGTCGTCTCCAAGCTTGGTGAAATGGAGGTTCTTCATCCCGTGCAGCACGCACCCGTCCTGGATGTTGGTACGGGCGCCAATCTTGATCCAGTGCACGTCGCCCCGCAGGACAACATTCATCCAAACACTGCTTTCTGCGCCGATCTCGACGTCGCCGATGACCTGAGCGCTCTCGTCGACAAACGCAGACTCGGCGACCCTGGGCGTCCCGGCGGGGTGAGACCGTAACATCAACCGGAAATTATACGTGAAAGGACGTTTGGCCCTGTTAGCACCGAGCGCCACGACGAGCGCCGGTGTCATAATGAAGTGATGAGCGTCCTGGACCGCCGCGGACGGCCCCTGACCAGTTTGCGCGTGTCGGTGACCGACCGCTGCAACCTCCGGTGTCAGTACTGCATGCCGGAACAGGACTACGTCTGGCTGCCTCGGAAGGACCTCCTCACCTTCGAGGAAATCTCCAGCCTGGTGAACATCTTCGCATCGGCGGGTACCGACCGCGTCCGGATCACGGGTGGTGAGCCGCTCCTCCGCAAGGATCTGCCAGACCTGATTGCGCTGCTTGCCCGGAAGCCGGCGCTCGCGGACCTGGCGCTCACTACAAACGGCATCCTACTCGGTGACCAGGTGGACGCGCTCCGGGCCGCCGGACTCCCGAGACTCACCGTCAGCCTCGACTCGTTACACCCGGATCGGTTCGAGCGGCTCACCCGCTTCCGCAACCTCGACGCGGTGCTCGACGGCCTGGCGCGTGCGGCTGGCGCCGGCTTCGACAGTCTAAAGATCGACACCGTGGTCATCCGAGGCGTCAACGACGACGAACTTGTGGCCCTGATCGAGCACGGGCGCGGTGTGGGTGCCGAGGTGCGGTTCATCGAGTACATGGACGTGGGGGGCGCGACGCGGTGGTCGATCGCCGACGTGGTGCCCCGTCGAGAGATGCTGCACCGGTTGGGAGAACACTACGGACCGATCGCACCGGTTGGCGAGTCGACCTCGGCGCCGGCCGACCGCTTCACCCTGCCTGACGGCACGACCTTCGGCATCATCTCGTCGACCACCGAGCCGTTCTGCCGCCAGTGTGATCGCAGCCGACTGACCGCTGACGGCATGTGGTATCGCTGCCTGTATGCGCAGGACGGCACCGACCTACGGAGACCACTCCGGGACGGTGTCGGGCCAGATCAGCTGCAAGACCTCATCACCAGCATCTGGCAGACCCGCACCGATCGAGGCGCCGAAGACCGCCTGACCTCCGAGGACCGATCGTCCCTGATCCCGGTAGAGACGCTCCAGAACCAGCCTCATCTCGAAATGCACACTCGCGGCGGCTAAGGCTTCCGCCGTGCAAACGTCTCGTCCCGTCGGCAAAGACCTGCCTGGTCGATGCCATCGCCGCTACAATGGCGAGTTGCGACCCCGGACGACGACGAGACCATGACGCCCACGACCGCTACGGCCGACACCCTGACGCCGCTTCTCAATCCCCGCTCAATCGCGATCATCGGCGCCTCGGACGACGCCACCCGGATCGGCGGACGACCACTCGCTTACACCCGCGAGGCTGGTTTCGTGGGGCCGATCTTTCCGGTCAACCCCAAGCGAACCACGGTGCAAGGACTTCCTGCCTTCCCAACAATCGGCGACGTTCCCGAACCGGTTGACGCCGCCATCATCGCGGTCCCGGGGCCCACCGTAGTCCATACCGCCGAGCAATGCGCCGCGGCTGGAGTCAAGGCGGCGATCGTGTTCAGCGCCGGATTCGCCGAGATGGATGCAGGCGGCAAGGCGGACCAGGACACCCTCACTGCGCTGGCACGTTCGTCTGGCATGCGTATCGTCGGACCGAACTGCCTGGGAGTCTACAACCCGGCCGGGCACTTTTTCGGCACCTTCACCTCTACTTTCGAAGCCGGCCGGCCGGAGCCGGGTCGGGTCGCCCTGGTCACCCAGAGCGGCGCCTACGGAAGCCACCTGTCGCTGCTCGCCACACTGCGGGGCATCGGCATCCGCTACATGGTGACCACTGGAAACGAGTGCGATGTCGACGTAGCCGAGACCATCGGGTGGTTGGCGATGCAGCCGGAGGTCTCGGTCATCGCCGCCTACGCGGAAGGGGTGCGGAACCGCGAGCGTCTCTTCGCCTCACTCAGAACGGCGCACGAACAACGCGTACCCGTGATCTTCCAGAAGGTGGGCAAGACCGAGATCGGCGCCCTGGCGGCACAATCGCACACCGCGTCGCTGGCAGGGGCCGACGCGGTCTACGACGGTGTCTTCCGGCAATACGGTGTGCATCGCGCCAGGGACACCGAGGAGATGCTCGACATCGCCTACGCGGCCAGCTTCGGACTCCTCCCGGCGAGCCGCCGCGTCGGCCTGATATCCGTGTCCGGGGGCGTCGGGGTCCAGATGGCCGACGAAGCCGTCGAACGAGGGCTGGAAGTGACGCCGATGAGCGACGCCGCCCAGTCTCGGCTCAAGGAGATTCTGCCGTTCGCCGCGCCACGGAATCCGGTGGATATCACGGCGCAGGCATTCAATGACCTGAGCCTGGTGCGAACCAACATCGAGACCATGCAGGACGAGGGGGCCTATGACTCCATTGTTGGTTTCTTCACCTTCGTGGCGGCCGCCAAGGCGATGGCGGAACCGATCGCCCAGACGCTCGAAGCGGCAAGGAAGCGGTCTCCAGACACCTTCATGGTGCTGTCGATCGTCGGACCGCCCGAACTCGTCACGCGGTACGAGAAAGCGGGCTATCCGGTCTTCGAGGACCCGTCGCGAGCGGTGCGTGTGGTCGCGGCGCTTGCGCAGTGTCACGAGGCGCTCGCACGGCCACTGCCGCCGACGAACGCCATATCGTCAGGTGCGGCGCTTCCAGAAGCGCCGATCTCCGAAGCCAACGCTAGAACGCTCCTGGAGCAGGCCGGTCTCCCCCTGGCACCGGCCAGACTCTGTACCACCGCCGACGAGACCGCCGCCGCAGCCGACGCCTTCGGCTACCCGGTGGCGATCAAGGTCGTCTCACCGCAGATCGCGCACAAGACCGAGGTAGGCGGCATCGAACTGGGAGTAGCTAACGCCGCAGGCGCCAAACAGGCGTTTGCCAGTATCACAGGACGGGTACGTTTGGCGTGTCCAGAGGCACAGATCGACGGCATGCTTGTCTCGCCAATGGTCGACGGCGGCGTGGAGGCGATTCTCGGCGTGCAGCATGACCCGACCTTCGGACCGGTGATCATGTTCGGTCTGGGCGGCATCTTCGTCGAGGTACTTAAGGACGTGACCTTCCGGGTGGCGCCGATTGACGAGGCCGAAGCTGAGCGCATGATCGCCGAACTCCGTGGCGCGCCGCTTCTGGCCGGCGTGCGCGGCCGTCCACCTTCTGACATACCGGCCCTCGCGAAGGCTCTCGCCGCCCTTTCGCGTTTCGCCGCCGCCCACGGCGACACCCTCGAGAGCGCCGAGTTGAATCCCGTAGTGGTACGCCCTACCGGCGAGGGGCTCGCTGCATTAGACGCACTTGTCGTGCCAAAGGCCACGAAAGACTGAGGCCTTCGGGCTTTGATTCTGAGCCGTACGTGCGAAGGGCCGCACGGTCGAAACCGTGCGGCCCTTCGCAGCTAAAACCCTAATACTCCGCCCTACCCTACATCGACAGTCTCGCTGCCCTTCTCCTTACCGCCGAGACCCTGAATCTGGATCACGCCGCTGCCCTCCGACTGCGGCTCCTTCAGGATGTGCTCGCGATACATCTTGGCCATACGCTCGTTCTCGGCCTTCTCCTTGGCTCGAGCCTCAAGCTTCTCCTGCCGGGCGTTCTTGGCGACACCTTGCTTGTCGAGATCGGTCTGCAGTCCGGCCGCCACCGCCTCAGGGTCGAGCACTAGGTTGTGCTCCTTGCTCTCCATGTTGACGTCCTTGCCACCGGCGAAAATCTCGTGCCGGCCGTGCTCGTCATACCACTTGGTCAACGTGGCGGTCATATGCATCTTCTCGATGATGTTCCGCCACCCGACCCCGGTGTTGTAGGCACAGAACGAGATCTCCCCTTCCTGAGTGGCGTAGGGGATGATACAGCGCTCAGTACGCCGGAAGTCGTAATTAAACAGGTCCTGGAACCACATACCGGCGATGAACAGGAAATTCCATCGGTCGGCGCGCCGCTTCTTGATATCGGCCTGGGTCCGGTCGCCCGTCACCTTGCCGTAATCCTTGCCCGACGCCCCGAAAGTCTTGTCGAACTTCTGTACCAGGTCCAGCAGTTTGAAATGGGTCGGCGACTTGAACGGGTCGTAGTTCCGCACCAACGCCAGGGCCATGCCCACGGTCGCCAGCTTGCGGCTCCGTCCGCCGTCACTGACCCGGCCAAGGTCCTTGGCCAACCGTTCGGCCTTCAGGAACGCGGTCACCGGGACCGACTCCTTGGTGTCCTTGTCGATCATGACCGCCATGCCGATACCGCAGTTTGGATGGCAGCCACAGTTGAGCTGCCCCCAGTCGGCCTGGGGCCCATGCATGTAGTCGGCCGAGTCGGTGAAGGTGCCCATGAATGAGATCGGAAACCAGTCACGCACCGGCTCGCCGATACCAGTCTGATCCTTCACGTCGTGCGCCAGGTGCGACAGCGTGTAGCGCTGGGCGTGCCGGCGGTCGTCGGTGATCTCTTCGTCACGGCCTGTGAACGACACCGGCTGGAACGAGAGGAAGTTGATCTTCTTGGGATTGTCGAGCGCGAACTGCACCACCCGGCCGACCTGCTCGTTGTTGATCCCGTTGATAATAGTGATGACTGGAACGATGTCGACACCGGCGTTGTGCAGGTTCTCAATCGCCCGCAGCTTGACATCGAACAGGTTACCAACCAGGCGGTGCGAGTTGGCGGCGTTGCCGACGCCGTCGAACTGCAGATACGCGTAACGCAACCCGGCGTCGGCCGCCGCCCGCGCGAAGTCAGGGCTCTTAGCGAATTCGATGCCGTTGGTGGCCGCCTGGACGCTGTTGTAGCCGACCTTCCGGGCATAGCGGATGGCGTCCAGGAAGTAGGGTGAAATGCTCGGCTCGCCACCGGAGAACTGCACCGACATTTGCCGCCTCGGCTTGATGGAGATGGCGTTGTCGAGCAACGTCTTGATGTCGTCCCAGCCGAGTTCATGCACGAACCCCACCTGGTTCGCGTCCATGAAGCACGGGTCGCACATCATGTTGCAGCGGTTGGTGAGGTCGATCGTCAACACGGACCCGCGACCGTACTTGATGGTGCTGCTGCCGTGGTTGTGCAGCTTCTCGTCGTTGTGGGCCCGCATGTCGGAGCCGGGAAACGAGTCTTCGAGATGCTTGAAGAACTCAGTGTCGATGGCCATCACGTCCTCGAAGCGGCCATGCTCAGGACAATCCTTGACCATCATGATCTTGCCGTCGCGCTCGATGATGGTGGCCTTGATCTCGCCGACCTTCTCCGTCTGCAGGATCCGGTAATCGACCTTGCCGTCGACAATCGACTGGCGCGCCTCACGCACACAGACCGGGCAGAGCGAGTCGGTCTCGCGCGGCCAACCCAGGGGCGGCTTCACCTTCTCCTTGGTCTTGAGCAGCGGCTTGTCGGCCCAGGCCGGAGTAAACGACGGGTTTTGGCTGAATCGATTGAAAAAATCAAACACCCGGAAACCGGCGTCGGCGACGATCGTGGCGCCCTTCTCAACATACTTAATAGGCTTGTGCATTCTCTGCTCCCAGTTCGGAACCGGTCCGACGCTGCTGCCTTCGATCGAACTCTTTTGTCTCCCATACGATAGTCAGGATTCCGTCAAGCTCGCTGAAAAATCGGCGAAGTGGCTTTTCTGCCGCCCGAACGGGCATGCAGCAGGGCGACTGGGCATTCAAGAGCAACCAAATCGCCGCCGATCAGGACGGATCGACCGCTATTGGGACGCCGCCCCCTGCCGGAACGTGAGATTATAGCGGCCCTCCAACCCCAGTGTCGCCGGTCCAGTACCCGGTAAGATAGCCGCGACCCCATGGTAGCGGAGCCGGCTTCGCCCCCCGAAAACGAACCCGTCCCCCGACATGAGCGGCACCATGGTCTTTGGCTCCGCGCGGGTGAATCCACCCATGATGAACTTTGCCGTATCACCAAGCGACACCGAGACGATGGGTAGACCGGCCTCAAGTGTTTCCGGTCGCTCATCCTTATCTTGATGCAGCCCCATCTTCCCAGCCGGGCCGTAGTAGTTGAGGATACACACGTCCGGCTCGACCGCCGTTCCCGCAGCTACCGCCATCTCCCGGGCCAGTTCCGAAAGATCCGCCGGCAAGGCGGGGACGGGCCGGCCATCGTGGTCGTCCCGCGTTGCTTGGTAGCGATAGGTCCGCGCATTCCAGTGGTAGCCGAGACAGACCATCTCGACCCGCATCTTCCCGCGCCCGCGGACGGTCGGGACATACCACCCGACCGGCCCCGTGCCAATCACATGACACTGCTCGGCAAGCCGGCGCTGCGCTTCCAGCGAGAGGAAGCCCGGGAGATGCACCGCGTCTGGATAGACCTCGACGCAACGAACTGTCATCGGTGCTACTCTACCCTCGCCTTCGCTCGCCGCCCACCACGACGAGGCGAACCACAGCGAGCCCGCCGAAGATCTGACCCAGGCGGGCGTCATGATCCGAGTGCTCAGTATGCCCCGTTCGAATGAAGTCATCGTGATCGGCGCCGGCGTGTTCGGTGCCTGGACCGCGCTGCAACTGCGCCGCACTGGCCGCTCGGTCACCCTGCTCGATGCCTTTGGCACCGGCAACACCAGGTCCAGCTCCAGCGGGGCAACTCGCGTCATCCGGATTGGTTACGGCGTCGACGCCATCTATTCACGCTGGGCCCAGCGTTCCTTTCACGCCTGGCACGAGCTCTTCCGCGACTGGAAACAGGAGCTCTTCACACGCACAGGCGTCCTGTGGATGGCACGCAGCGAAGACCCGACGACCGACGAGACCATCGACGTCCTAGGCCGGCTCCATGTGCCGTTCGAGGTGCTCGACCGCGACGGGCTCGAAGAACGCTTCCCGCAGTTCAGCTTCGGTCCGATCAGCCGGGGTATCTTCGAGCCTGACGCCGGGACCATCATGGCCAGGCGAGCCGTTCAGATGGTAGTGCGACAGGCGGTCAAGCAGAGCGTCGACTACCGGATCGCCTCGGTTCTCCCTCCGCAGGAAGACGGTCCGCTCGACAGCATCATCACTTGCGATGGAGAGCGGTTGTCAGCCGGCACGTTCGTCTTCGCCTGCGGCCCCTGGCTACCAAAGCTGTTTCCCGACGTCCTGGGTACCCGGATCCACACGACCCGGCAGGAAGTGTTCTTCTTCGGCGCCGAACCTGGAGACCGACGCTATCTTCCGCCGGAAATGCCGGCCTGGGCCGATTTTGTCGGCGGCGTCTACGGCGTACCGGACATCGAGGGTCGCGGCTTTAAGATCGGTCTCGATCACCACGGTCCACCATTCGACCCAGACACGGGCGAACGGATCGTTTCGGACGGCGCCTTGCAGGTGGCACGCATGATCCTAGGCAAGCGGGTGCCCTCTCTCGCGCACGCCCCGCTGCTCGAAGCCCGGGTCTGCCAGTATGCGAACAGCTGGAACGGGGACTTCCTAATCGACCGCCACCCGCGCCACGAGAACGTCTGGCTGGTCGGGGCTGGCTCGGGCCACGGCTTCAAGCATGGTCCAGCGGTCGGTGACTACGTCGCGGCTCAGCTGTCGGCCCGCGAGGCCCCAGAACCGCGCTTCACGCTGACCGGCCACCGCGACAAGCAGGAGCGCGGCATCTTCTAGCAACAGCCCGAGTCGGGATCGCAACAGCCGGCATCAGGGTCGGCCGTCACGTCCTTCAGGCCGTTCGGACCATCTACGATCGAGAACGCCCCGGCGTATGGTGCCTGAGACAGTTTCGCTGCGGTGTCGGTGCACACCTCGACCGCTTCGCCCCGAGGGAAAAGGTGGCCTTCCTCATCGATGACCCCCTTCTGCGGGCCGAGATAGATAGCGTACTGGCCAATGAACCGGCAACCGGCCTTCTTCTCGAACTTGTAGCCACGGACGGTCACCGAATAGAACTTGCAGCCCTCGACCTCCCGCCAGAAGTTCTTCTTGAGCACCGACAACCCGTAGAACCCGGCCTTCTCCACGCCGGCCAGGAAAGCCTCCTCAGTGAGGGCGCCGGAAATGCATTCGCCCCATAGCTGCCCATCGGCGCGCATCTTGGGCGGCACTTCCTGCTCGGACACGATATCGGCCACCACGAGCCGTCCGTGGTCTTTGAGCACTCGCCAGATCTCACGAAACACCCGCGGCTTGTCCGGCGAGAGATTGATGACGCAGTTAGACGTCACGACATCCACTGTGCCATCGCCAACCGGAATCTCTTCGAGGAATCCCTGGCGGAACTCGACGGCGTCATACCCCAGCGCCGCTGCCACCTGGGGCTGGCACTCCCGGGCCACCGAGAGCATCTGGTCGGTCATATCGACCCCGTAGATCCGTCCCTCGGCGCCCACCTTCTTCGCCGCAATGAAGCAATCAATGCCGGCCCCTGACCCGAGGTCAACCATCGATTCACCAGCCACCAGCGCGGCCGCGGCAACCGGGCTACCGCACCCGTAGAAGCGATCGACCACCTCCGACGGTATGTGCGCCAAGTCCTCAGCCGACGGCTGCACGGGGCAGCACAACTCCTCCTGCGGCTTCTCCGCCGCATCGCCGTAGAACTCGCGCACGCTGTAGCGTGACTTGTCGAGTACCTCTTCGGACAGGACGCACGCCGAGTGTGTCGTCCGCACGATGATGTCCTCCTCGTGCAGGGTCTGCTCGCCCATCCCCCGCAGCACCACCGGACGGTCGTAGCCGGAACGCGGCTGCAGTGCTCCCCGGCCCTCACGGATCAAGTCGCGCAACGTGTCGTCGGCCAGCCCCTTGTAGAGGTCACAGTAGGGGTCATGGGCAACGAACGCCGCCCGTCTGGTCGCGCCCTCGGCCGCGGCCCCCCAGTAGCCATGTTCCACATCGCCACCGCCACACAGATACCGGAGCCCGCAGGAACGACACTGTGGTTTGCGTTCAACCGTGGCGTCCCGAAGGTCGCGGCACACCTGGCTCTCACGCCAGATGTCGGCCAATGAGGCCTCTGCAAGATCACCGCAGGCCAAGTCCTCGACACCAGCCATCGACGCGGAGGGATAGAGCCGGCCGTCGGTGTAGAGACACAGGCTGTTCCAGCCAGCCCCGGCCAGGTCGTTCTTGACCCCAGGACGGCCATCGAACCGGAGACGAAACTCCTCGATGTTATCGATCGACACGCCCAGTTCGTCGGCCACCACCCCCGCCTTCCGCACGGCAGCCAGGATTTCGTCAGCCGAGGGCAGGTCAGCGAACGTCCCTTCGAGCACCCGACCGCGCCGGTGGGGCCAGAGCAGGTGCAGGTTCCGCACTCCGTGCGCATGGGCCAGACGCACCAACCGGTCTAATACGTCGAGATTGTGGCGCAGGATGGTCGCGGTCAGCGTCGGTCGCAGACCGGCGGCCACCGCGGTGTCGATGCCGTCGAGAATCCTCTGGAACGTACCTTCACCACGGATCGGATCGTTGGTCTCCGGCGTCGGTCCGTCGAGGCTGATCTGCACCCGCAGTCTGGGCGTGGATGCTGAGGGATCGATTGCCTCGGCGGCTGCCGCCTCGGCCTCCAGGCTTAGCGCTACAAGTCGGTCAAACCGTTCGCCCTTGAAGACCGTGCCGTTCGTCAGCACTACCAGCTCCCTCCGAAGCGTGCGCACGACATGGTCGATCAGCTCGAGAATGTCTGGTCGAGCCAGTGGCTCTCCGCCAGTGAAGAACAGCCGCGACGCCCCGAGCGCCACCGCCTGATCGATGGCGTCGGTGATCCGCTCGGTCGACAGGCCCTGTTCCCGCTGCGGTCCGGACGACACCAGACAATGCGCGCAGCTGAGATTGCAGAAGTCGTTGACCTGAACCCAGAGCTCGGACAGCTGCTCGGTGTCGAGATACGCCGACCGACCGAGATAAGGGGCCGGTGCGGCGCCGTTGGTGGAGAGGAACCCGTGGCGGAGACCGTCGTGCGCGAACGTCTCGACGTGCAGCCAGGCTCGCATGACGTCAAGACCGCTCTCACTGGCATAGTCACGCACAACCTGCGCAAATGGCGTGCGGCCGTCGAACCGGCCAAGCAATCGAAGACCACGTTCGTCGGTACCGATCCAGTGGGGGCGGGCCGGATCGAGTGCCACCGCGCCTCCATCGACCGGGTGGATAGAGTAGGCCGGAGCACACAGAATCGTCTGGTCTTCAATAGGAGTAGCCATAGGACGCTTCTTGGACGCGCGGCGCCCACAGAAAGTTTCAGCCGACGTCGGCGCCGACCCGGGGAGTAGCCACCACCCGTCGCGCGGGCCGCCTAGCGTAGTTGAACCAGACTCGGCTGCCCAGCAATACAGCAAGGACCACCGCATAGACCAGCGGCGGACGGATGTCGATCTTTACCAGCCAAAGATAGTGCACGACCCCGGCGATGGCGGCGAGATAGGCCAAGCGATGCAACTGGCGCCAGCGCGCGCCTCCGAGGCGGCGGATCATCCCTCGGGTCGACGTGATCGCCAGTGGAACCAGCATTACGAACCCTGCGAAACCGGCAGTTACATACCGGCGTTCGACGATGTCATCGAAAATGAGAGTGAAATCGAAAAAGAAATCGAGCACCAGGTAGGTGCTGAAGTGCAGGGTGGCGTAGAAGAAAGCGAAAAGGCCAAGCATGCGCCGGTAATCGGCCACCCAGCCCCAGCCCGTGACTTTCCGGATGGGCGTAACCGCCAGCGCCAGCAGCAGGAACCGGAGTGCCCAGTCCCCCGTTCGGTGCGTGATGTCCTCGATCGGGTTAGCGGTTAGACCGCCCGTCGCGGCGGCCCAGAGTAACAGACCCAGTGGGACCAAGGCCGCGGTGAATACCCACGACTTCGCGCGGCTGACCGCCATAAGTCAGTAATTCTCGGCGAGGTCCATCCCCTCGTAGAGGCTAGCCACCTGATCGGCGTACCCGTTGAACATCTGGGTCCGCATCCGGAAGAAGCTGCCAATCCGCCGCTCACTTGCCTGGCTCCACCGGGGGTGATCCACCTCGGAATTGACGTTCGAGTAGAACCCGTACTCGTTCGGAATAGCCACGTTCCAGGAATTGCGAGGCTGGTCCTCCACGAACTGGATCTTAACGATCGACTTGATACTCTTAAACCCATACTTCCAAGGCACCACGAGCCGCAGCGGAGCGCCTTGCTGGTTCAGCAACGTCTTGCCGTAGACGCCGACCGCCAGGATGGTGAGCGGATGCATCGCTTCGTCCATCCGCAACCCCTCGACGTAGGGCCACTCGAGGGACGGACCACGCTGCCCCCGCATCTCATCGGGCCGATAGAGGGTCTCGAACCGGACGTACTTCGCCTTCGAGGTGGGCTCGAACCGCTTGATGAGATCTCCGAGCGGGAACCCGACCCAAGGCACGACCATCGACCACGCCTCGACGCAGCGGAGCCTGTAGATTCGCTCTTCAAGCGTGTGGGGGCCGAGGAGATCCTCAATGGGCACGTCTCCAGCAGGCCGGTTCATCTCGCCCTCGACCCGCACCGACCAGGGGTCGATCGACATCTCGTGTGCGTAACGAGCCGGGTCGCCCTTGTCGAGGCCGAACTCGTAGAAGTTGTTGTAGGTCGTGATGTCCTCGAACGAATTGAGTTCCTCGTCCGTGCTGAACGGAGACTTCACCAGGTCCGGAATGTCCTGCTGGGCAGACGCCGTCCCGTCATACTGGCCCAGGACTGACGCGCCGGCCATGGCGCCAAGCGCCGCACCTGAGGTCGCCTTGATGAACTGCCGACGGTTCCGGTAAAGGTGCTCGGGGGTAATCTCGGATGAACGGATATCCGGTGCCTGCCTGATCAGCATTTGTCTCTCCGCGCGGTTACCGGTTCACGACGTGGGCCAGCGCACACTAGCCCTCGCCCATCGTCGCCTCCAGCCACTCGGGTTGTCAACGGAACTCCGGTGGTCCGGGCTTCGGTCTCCCTAGTAATCTGGCCGCCGATAGGTGGGCAACGGCGTCTCCCGTCACTCCATACTGGATAAGACGCCGCCAGACGCTGGGGGGACTGTCCTGCGAGGTGCCTCAGCAGGATCGAGAGGTTCCCCCCGGTTCGTCGCCACCAGCCATCACGCTGCCACCGACGGGCAGATACTGTAATCGGCAACTTTGCGCGATGGAACCGGCCGGTCCGTCGCAGACGACGCACAAGATCGGCGTCTTCCATCAGCGGCTGCTCCTGATAGCCTCCCAGCATCTCGAATCGTGCCCGCTTGACGAAGAGCCCCTGGTCGCCGTAGGCCACGCCGAGCCACCGCACCCGTAGGCGAACGCCCCACTCAATGAGACGCGGTTGCCACCCCTCGGCATCGATGGCCAGCCGGTAGCACCCAGCGCTCGCACCGCGCGCTTCGGCCTCGGCGAACGTGCCGGTCCATCCCTCGGACAGCAGCGCGTCGGCATGAAGGAACAACAACCAGCGGCCGACTGCCCGGGCCGCTCCGGCGTTCATCTGCGCCCCCCGACCCCGAACGCCATCGACCCACACCACGTCAGGCCGAGCCCGACGCAACGGCTCGAGCTCGATGTCGTCCTGGACACCGTTGGCCACGATGAGCTGGCGTTCTGGAGCAGGGCGCAGGGTCGCAAGCAGCCGGCCCAATGGCTCGGCGTCTCGGTAGACGGGAATGACGACCGACAACGCGGTCTCCGGCATGGGTGCTAGCTCGAGGCCTGGGGCAACCCGAGAAACGTGGTGACTTCGACCCAGAGCCGGTCCAGATCGGTCTTGAGTTGATGGTCGTCGGCTAGCAGGACGAGGTCGACCCGCGACCGACCGGCCGCGAATCGCTGCACCATGGCAGGGTCGACGATGTCGTCTCGACTCCCCTGCAGGATCAGCGTCGGAACCATAGTCTCGATGGCGAAGCTGTCATACCGCTGCGCGTCAGCGTACAGGTCATAGCAAAGCTCAACGCGCTCCCCGGTACCGTAGTGCTCGATCTCCAGCACACCACGCTCACGCCAGGCCTCGAGTTCGGCCACGGTCAGGCCCGTCATTCCACGTCGGCCAAAATCGAGCGCGGGGGCAAGCATTACCAAGCGCTCGACCGGCGTTCGAACCTCGGCGCCAGACGCCCGGCGTTCCCGGTCGCGCTCGGCCACGTGCGCCGCCACGAACCCCCCCAGGCTGGATCCCAGCAGCGCGACGGGGCCGGGGTCGAGTGTGCCCATCAACGATTCGACCTGCTCGATCATCCGAGTAGTGGTCATCGTCGCGAACTCGGGCTGGTTCAAGTCCGGACAATGCAAGCGCACACCGATCGCCGCCAGCCGCTCGCGCAGAAATACCGCCTTCGAAGACTCAGGCGAGGATGCAAACCCGTGGAGATAGATAAGCTGCACGGCCTCACCAGCGCGCTAGAGCCAAGCCTGACACCCAGGACGACATCGACAAGGAATCTCCTTGTCACCATCGGTGTGATAGTCGTAGGCCAGCTCTTGCCCCTCCTCGATCCGCTTGCCGGCAATGATCCAGATGACGCCATCAATGATATTGGCGTAACAGTTCGGCGTACACGAGTGATTGATGAACCGCGCCACGTTACCCCCCACGTTGGCGTCGATCACCCAGCGGGTGTTGATACGAAAACACCAGATCTCTCCTCGTCGAAGATACCGGTCCTCGCGGTCCTCGCTTTCCTTCGAGGAGATCTTCTCGCCCTCGTATCTGATGATCCGTTTGTTCTTGTTGAGGCCTTCCTCGGCGAACACGCCCCACCCGTGGAGCTTTGACCGTTTCCGCTTGATTTTCGGGAGATAGATCTCACCCACGCCGCCACCGTCCTGTCGTGTATGGTCGTCATCGCGACCCGTCGCCTCACAAAAACCGCTGCATCATACCAGCACCGTGACGGCCTGCCGGACCGTATAATCTCGCCCGTGACCAGCCCCTGCCAGGAACCAGCCCCGCCGCTACTTCGCGAAGGGATCGAGCAGTTCAACCGCGGTAAGTTCTTCGAACAGCACGAAACACTCGAGGACCTGTGGCGGGAGGAGCAGCGCCCACTACGACGTCTCTATCAGGGCATCCTGCAGATCGGGGTGGCGATGTATCACATCCAGCGTCGTAACCATCACGGTGCCGTGTACATGCTCACCCGCGGGTCCGGCTACCTCCGTCCATTCGCCCCGAGCTGTCAGGGTGTTGACGTGGAAGACCTCTTGGCTTCAGCCAGACGTCTCCTCGAGCTCGTCGAGCGCCTGGGACCGAACCGACTTGACGAATTCGACTGGAACGACGCGCCCCAAGTCCGCTGGATCGGCTGACACGTATACTCGACCGATGCCCACCACGTCCGTCGGTTTCACGAAAGACACCCTGAAGTTTCTACGGACGCTCAAGCGCCACAACGAGCGCGACTGGTTCAACGCACACAAGGCGAACTACGAGGCCCACGTGAAGGCACCGATGCTGGCCATCATCGAACGGCTCGCCACCGACTTTCCTCAGATTGCGCCTGATCTGGTCGCTTCGCCCCGATCGATGTATCGCATCTACCGCGACACCCGGTTCTCTCCAGACAAGACGCCCTACAAGACCCACGTCTCGGCCGCCTTCTCGCACCAACGTCTTCCCAAGAACGAGAGCGCCGGTCTGTATTTCCACCTAAGCCCGACCGAGCTCTGGATTGGTGGTGGGCTCTACGCTCCGCGGACGCCGCAGCTTCACCGGATCCGGGAGCACATCGTCACCAACCTGCGACGGTTCGGCAGCCTAGCCGAGTCACCGGCCATCAAGCGCCTGGGTGGCGTACGCGGCGAACGATTGCAGCGGGTACCCCGCGGGTTTCCCAAGGACCACAAGGCGGCGGACTATCTACGACTAAAGCAGTACTTGATCGGCGACCAGCTCGATGCGGAAAAGGCACTTAGTCCCCGGTTCTACGACATGCTGGTTCGGCGCTTCATCACTATCGCGCCCTTCATCCAGTTCCTCAATGCCCCGCTTGCCGCCACGGCACCGTTCAGACACTAGTGCTCCATGCCGCCCGGTCAACTAATAGAAGTCGCAGGAATCAGGCATCTCGTTCGTGTGCGTGAAGTCGTGGAAACGCTCGGCGCGCACTGAAGTGACGCCATCCTGCAGCTGAAGCACTCCCTCTACCAGCAGAAACGGCCGCTGGAGGATCGTCACCCGCTCGGTGGCAAAGACGTCGGGTCTGACGATAATGTTCGCCACGCCCGTCTCATCCTCCAAGGTCAGAAACACAAAGCCTTTCGCCGTCCCCGGACGCTGGCGCGTAATGACGTTGCCTGCCACCCGCACCCGACGTCCGTGCCGCCCCTGGTGCAAATCAATCGCCCGCAGCACGCCTCGCAAGGCCAGCTCCTGTCGTCTGAAGGCAACTGGATGGGGGCCGATGGTCACCCCGGCACCCGCATAGTCGGCCACCACTCGCTCTTCCGGCGACATCTTTGGTAATGACGCGCCTTCCCGCGCTGTGGAATACGGGGCGCGCTTCGGCGAGCGATCCCGCTTCTCTTTAAACAGCTCGCCGGGATCCCGAACCGCTCGCTCGACCTGCCACAATGCCGTCCGCCGGTCGTATCCGAACGCGTTAAGCGCACCAATCTCGGCCAACGTGGCCAACTCGTCTCGTCGAACCCCCGTACGTTCAATCAGATCTTCGATAGAACTGAACCGCGCTCTTTCGATCCGTGGCAACTTATCAGGCAGCCAGTCGGCCGCACAAAGGCTGCAGAACCCCCTGGCGCGGGCGGTGCCCTGATCCACCACCTCGACCATCGACGGGTCGTCGCACCCGCACTTGGGACACGCCAGCGTGATGGCATCGCTCACGTGGCAACGACGGTCGGCCCCGACCGCCGCCATGGCCTTCCCCTGTTCAGCCCGCAAGCCGGTCACATAGCGCAATCCAAGGCGAATCGCGCCACCCGGCTCTACGGTGCAGTCCCAGTCCGAATGCTGAACATCAATGTGAGCAAATCGGATCCCGCGGCGCTGGGCATCCTTCACCAGGGTGGCGGGATGGTAGAACCCCATCGGCTGATTGTTGAGCAGTGCCGTGTAGAAGGCCGCCGGGTAGTGCGCCTTGAGATAGACGCTGGCATAGACCAACAGCGCGAAACTCGCGGCATGCGACTCGGGAAAACCATAGAGCGCAAACGAGGTAATCGCGCGCACGATCTCATCGGCCGGCGCACCCGTGATCCCGCGTGTCGCCATTCCCTCACGCAACGACACTTCGATCTCGGTCATCCGACGTTCCGAACGCTTGAACCCAAACGCCCGCCGCAATTCCTCCGCCTGCCCACCCGAGAACCCGGCCGCCACCATCGCCACGCGCAACAGCTGTTCTTGGAACAGCGGCACGCCCAGCGTCCGTCGCAGGATCGGCTCGAGCGAGGGATGGGGGTACTCGACAGGCTCTCGACCAGACCGGCGCTTCATATAGGGATGTACCATCTGTCCCACGATGGGACCGGGCCGGATAATGGCCACCTCCACCACGATGTCGTAGAAGCACTTCGGCTTCAGACGCGGGAGCGTAGCTATCTGCGCGCGAGATTCGACCTGAAACACCCCAATGGTATCGGCCTGCTGCAGCATCGCGTAGACGGCCGGATCGTCGGGAGGCAACCGGGCCAGATCGATCGCTCCCGAGCGATCCGGCCCACCCCGATCTCGATTGATGAGCGCGAAGGCCTCCTGTAATGCAGCCATCATGCCCAGGCCGAGAAGATCGACCTTCACGATGCCCATGTCGGCGCAATCGTCTTTGTCCCACTGCACCACGACTCGCCCGGGCATGGTGGCGGGCTCGAGCGGCACCACTTCGTCGAGCCGTCCCTGGCAGATGACCATGCCTCCTGAGTGCTGCCCCAAATGACGAGGCAGGTCCTGGATCCGACGCCACAGCGTCCCGAACCGTTGGATCCGCGGGTCGTCGGCCTCGCTCCCCACATCGGCCAGCTGACGGCTCAATGAGTCGTCCGGGTCGGTCCATTCGAAGTGATTCATGGCCTTGGTCAGCCGATCGATCTGGCCTGAATCGATCGACAACGTCTTCCCCACGTCCCGCGCCGCGCTACGCCCACGGTAGGTGATGACGTTGGCGGTCATACCCACTCCCAGCTGGCCATACCGCTCGTAGACGTATTGGATCACCTGTTCCCGGCGATCACCACTCGGTAGATCCAGATCGATGTCCGGCCATTCGCCACGCTCCTCGGACAGGAAACGTTCGAAGAGCAGGTCCATCCCCACCGGATCGACCGCCGTGATCCCCAGGCTGTAGCAAACGGCGCTGTTGGCGGCCGACCCTCGCCCTTGCACCAAAATATCCTGCTGCCGGCAGAAGTTGATGAGGTCCCACACGATGAGGAAATACCCGGCCAGCTCGAGCTTCTCGATCAGGTCGAGCTCGCGCGCAATCTGGCGGCGAGCGCGCTCGTGATACGGCCGGTACCGCTCACGCGCACCAACCTCCGTGATCGCGCGAAGGAACGCAATCATCGTGTCGCCAGTCGGCACCGGATAGGCAGGAAAGCGGTAGCCGAGATCGGCCATGGTGTAGCTCAGCCGTTCAGCGAGTTCCCCGGCCGTGGTGAGAGCCTTGGGCTGGTCCCGAAACAGACGACGCATCGCGGCGGGCGACTTGAGATACCGCTCAGCATTCCGGCCCAGTCGACGACCCGCCTGGGCGAGCGTGGTCTTGTGCCGAAGACAGCTCAGGACGTCGTAGAGGGGACGGTCTTCCGGTGCGGCGAACCGCACCCCATTTGTGGCGACCAACGGCACCCGGTAGGCGTCAGCCAGCGCAATCAACGCCTGGTTATCGACAGCTTCGTCCCGAGTCAGATGTCGCTGCAGTTCGACAAACACCTGGGACCGACCGAAGATCCCCAGTAATCGGTCGAGCAACCCACCGACACCGTAGCGGTGCCCCATCAGAGCCGCCCGCCCCGCTAGCACCACCAGCCCTTGTGCGTGCTCCTCCAAATCCTCGAGGGTGAGCGCCGCTTCGCCCTTGGGCGCCTCAAGCTTCCGCCTGGTCAGCAATCGGCACAGGTTGCGATAACCCTGCTGAGTTTCCACCAGTACGGGCAACCGCCAGCACCCGGCCAGCGCGGGCGCGTCGCGCTCCGCGCCATGTGCGCCGTCCCATCCTTTCGAGATGGTCAGTTCGCACCCGACAATCGGTTTAATCCCTGCCGCCTGGGCGGCCTTGTAAAACCGAGGCGCCCCGTAGACCCCATCGCGATCGAGTAAGGCCAGCGCTGGATAGTCCAGCGCAGCCGCCCGGGCGACCAACGCCTCGGGGAGCGACGCTCCATCAAGGAAGGAAAAGGCGGACGCCGCATGGAGCTCGATGAACATGACGAACGACGACGTCTAATCCACCATCGCGTCGACGAACCAGCGGTCGGTCTGGCGATCGAGGAAGATGCGATATACGCCGCCGTCGGCCAGTGACACATCCCACTCGTCGCGGTCCCAGGCTCCGGGGGTCGTAGGGGCAGAATCGGCAGACGGTTCGTGGTCGGCATCCTGCCACCACTCGCCAGACTCGCGCCAGGGACCAGCAGCTTGCCGCACGGCGCCGCCGATCACGCGGGGAGCGGTGACGCGCACCGGACGCCCGTGCTCCACCGTGACCCTGGCGGCGACCGGCGCGCGATAGCGACGTAACATCGGCCGTAACGGCGAAGCGCCCGAACACGCGCCAAACCGACGCCAATCACCCTCGATTGCGGTTTCGCGGACGGTGTCGCTCTTTGTCCGCTTGGTTTTCCAGGAAGCGGACCGAGGCTGGGACCGGGCTCGGAACGGATTCGACGATGGATCGGCCGGAGCGAACGCCCGCATCTCGACGCGGTCGGCCCCATAGGAATCGAGCACGCCCGGAGAACCACAGCGCCCTTCGCCGACCAACGCTGTCAACCGCGCCATCAACACCGACATCTTTTCCGGCGATGGCTGCACCTGTTCGAGCAGCGAGAACTGCTGGGTGCGCGCCGGCACCTGATCCACACGGACCGTCACCTGGTCGATGCCGGCTGCCGGCGGATGCGACTCGAGATCGAGCAGGATCAGCGTGCGCAAGACCTTAGGATCCTTGATCGACATGGGCAGCTGGAGCGTCCGGGTATACAGCTCCTTGGTCACCAGCTTTAGGTGCACGTGTAGCACGGCGGCACCCACATCCGCCCGCTCGAGTCTGGTGCAGAGCGGATCGAGCACTCGCCCCAGGACAAACGACAACGGCTCGAGCCCTTCAACCGGCCACTCGAGCGCCAATGACGACTCGAACCACTCCTCGGCTGACGCGGGTACCAACGGCGCTTCGTCTTCACCCCGGGCAAACCGCTGCAAGGCCAACCCGTCCGCCCCCAACCGCTCGAACAGCTCGGGAGCCGGGAGTCGCGCCAAGTCTCCTAGCGTACGGAGCCCCCAGCGTCGTACGGTCGACAGCAGGGCGAAGGCCGAGACAGCAGGCGGCGCGCTGGGCGCGCTCGTCCCCCGTCGTGTCCGAGTCGACAATTCCTGGGCCTGTTCGCGATCCAGCGCTTTCAGGGTATCAAGCGACAGCGGAGCCAGCGTCTTCGCCTCTTCACCGGGCGCCATCACCGTCAACCCACTCCGTTCCTGCACGACCAGCTGGCCGGCAGTGCGGGTCGAGGCGATCGCAATCCGCACATACAGACTGGCCTCGGCGGCCGAACGTCGCAGGCTCTCCCCCAGCTCTCGGTCGTCACCGAACATCGTGGTCAACCCCGCGGTGTCAAGCACCACTAGGTTGTCGCCATGCACTTCAATACGAGGCGAATACTCCCGGGCCAGACGCACGAGCCGGCCGGTGACCCGGGCGGGACGAGGCACGCCATCGCCGGAGCGAAACGCCAACCCGCGCGGAGGCGCGTAGAGACAGGCAAACATCACTGCTCCTCCGGTGTGGGGTAGGTGGACCGCAAGGTGACAAACGTGTCCACCGGGCGGCGAATGCGAATGACCTGCGCGCGGGATTCCAGTCCCGCGAAGACTCGGCCGCGATCGTGGTCGCCGGCCCAACCCGCTTCGACGTTCCCATCGAGCACAACCGTCTGCCCTTCCGAACTACGAGCCACCGGCTCTGGCGCTAGCACGAGACCTACCGTGCGACTATGCTCGAGCACCCGCGACAACCTGAGCCAGGTCGTCATCGGCAACTGCCGAAGCACCCGTATGGGCGCATCGGAGAGATCCAACGCGACAACGCCGAATCCTCCCGCGTCCAGCACCAGATTCATCGCCTTGAGTACCTGCTTCACTGTCTGGGCCAAATCCCGCGTACGCTCACGACCGCGAATCCAGAGCAGGCTCGACAGGTCCAGACCCGCGGCCTCGGCCGACACCGGGTCGAACCGATCGCAGGCGTCGACCAGCGCCACCAGCTCTCCACGGGCCATCGCGGCTCCGCACACGGTGGTCAGCACCCCGGTGCGGCCCGAAGACCCGGCGCCGACTATCTCCGACAGGTGTCCACGAGGGAAGCCACCGCCGAGCAACTCGTCCAGCGCGGCCAGACCTGTTTCGGCCAGATCCGACGTCTTTGGGTCAAATGAGTGAGAAGTAGTGCGGTCGAGCTTTCGCTCTCGCAACAGCGATTCGAGTCGAGCAACGGAGGCTGCAGTCATTGTTTCGCCTTTTGTTCGCTTTCATCGTAACCTCCTCTCTCTGTTGGAATCAAGAAAAATGGTAATCGCTGTTACCATGGCGCGGGCGGACCCCGTGCTCTTCGAAATCATCGATATCCTGCGCCGCGGCGTGTCGCTGCGCTGTCCCTGCTGCGGATACGGCCATCTGTTCAAAACGTGGCTCCGAACCCACGACCATTGCCAGGCCTGCGGCGAGCGCTTCGAACGTGAACCGGGCCAGTGGTTTGGCGCCGTCTATGTCAATCTCGGGCTCTCGGTATTCTTTGGCCTGCTCGGGTGCCTGATCGCGGGGCTCTTCGTGCCGCTGTCGCTCTCGCTACTCCTTCGGGTCGGACTCCCGGTCTCGGCCATAGGACCAATCCTCTTCTTCCGTCTCTCCAAGGGCATCTGGACAAGCATCATCTTTCTAGGTGAAGGGCTCTACATTCAGTGGCCGAACCGGTAATCCCTTCCTCTTCCGATCCTCTCCCGTCCGCCGCCCCTTCGACGCCACCGACGCAGGAGCCATCCGGCGTCCTAGTGGCGTTCACCTTCGCCAAGTTCCGCAACCTGTGGCTGGCGGCGTTCACCTCCGCGGCAGGCACCTGGATTCAGCGATTCGCCCAGCAGTGGCTGATTCTGAGTCTCACGGGCTCGGCCTTCATCCTCGGGCTCAACACCTTCCTCGCCGAGCTGCCCCTGTTGCTCTTCACGCTGATCGGCGGAGTGATCGCCGACCGGCACGACCGCCGGCATCTGCTGATGGGTTCACAGGCCGTGCAGATGCTGTGCGCCCTGGCCCTGACCGCGATGGTGTTCTTCGACGTCACCCAGGTGCGCTACATCCTCGTGTTGTCGTTCATCGCCGGCCTAGCCCAGGCCTTCGGGGGACCGGCCTTCCAGTCGCTCGTGCCATCCCTGGTCCCGCGACGCCATCTGTCCAACGCGGTCGCGCTCAACTCCATCCAGTTCAATCTGGCTCAGGCGATTGGCCCCGCTATCGGCGGCATCGTTCTGGTGTCACTTGGCATGGCGGCCTGCTTCGGGCTGAACGGACTGTCGTTCCTGGTCGTGATCGTGGTATTGCATTCGATGGAGGTGCCCCGGCCAACCCCGGGACCACGCAAACACATCCTGGCCGAATTGGAAGGCGGCCTCTCATATGTGAGACACGGCGGCGCGTTGCTGTCGCTCACAGCGCTGGCCTTCGCCACCACCTCGCTCGCGCTCCCCATCCGCGCCTTCCTCCCAGTGTTTGCCACCGATGCGGCGCACCTCAGCCGGATGATGACCACACTGGGGGGCGGGGCGGTGGCCGGTGCGCTGATCGTGGCCTGGCTGGGCTCGTTCGCCCATATGGGCCGCACCTTGCTCCTAGCTCAGATCGTGTTCGGAGGATTGGTGGCCGCCTTTGCGCTCACCCCCACGTCGCTGCTCAGCGATGTGCTGCTCTTTCTTGGTGGCGCAGCGCTACTGATGATCTTCTCGCTCACCAACTCGCTGGTTCAGCTCGCCGTCCCAGACGAGCTCCGTGGACGGGTAATGAGCATCTACCTGGTCGCCTTCCGTGGAGGCATGCCGCTGGGCAGCTTGGTCAGCGGCTACTTCATCTCCCAATTCTCCGCCCCGATCGTCATCGCCACCAACGGCCTCCTGCTGTCAATCCTGGCCGCCGGCTTTCTTGGCTTCGATCGAAAAGTCCGGGAGCTGTAAGGGAACCGGCGTAGAGTTTTGCGGAGAACTCCGTGCAAAACTCCGTAAAATAAAAACGGGATGAGCACAGGAACCAAAGCGGCGCTCGTGGTACTGGCGCTCCTTGTCGCAGGTGGCGGCAGCTACGTTGTCAACCAGACCCTCCACCACATCGACCAGCTCAACTCGCAGATCAGCTCGCTCGAAGAGTCGTTGACGAAAACGACCGAAGCTGCCGACGCGGCTACCCAGCGCGCCGAGGTATCCGAACAGTCGGCCCGCGAATCGGAGCGGTCGCGCGTGCTCGCTGAAGACGACGCTGAAGTGGCCCGCCAGGCAGCCGCCAATGCGGGCCAGCGCGCCACACTCGCCAACGACAGAGCCGCGGCCGCCGAGGAGGCCTCGACCGAGGCACGGGCCACAGCCCAGGCTGCGCAGGAGCGCGCCGACGAGATCCGGCGCGTCGCCGAGACGGAAATGAACCGGCTGACCGAGGCACTTGGCCGAATTGCCGAGACCCGCCGTACCGCATTGGGGTTGGTAATGAGCCTCGATGAGGGCTACCTGAAGTTTGATTTCGACAAGGCGGATCTGCGGCCCGAAAGTCGTGAGCTGCTGTCACGAATCGCCGGCATCCTGTACACCGCCGAGGACTTCACCATCACGGTCAGCGGACATACCGACGCGCGTGGCGCCGAGGAGTACAACCAGCAACTGTCCGAGCGCCGCGCCCAGGCGGTGGCCGACTACCTCATCGCGGCCGGGCTCTCGCCCGAGCTATTCACCGTGCAGGGTCTCGGCCAGACGCAACTAATCGACGACGGCACCAACCCAGAAGCCCACGCCAAGAACCGCCGCGTCGAGCTGGGCATGGTCAATGCCCGTATCGTCCAGCCGTCGGCGTTCGACCAGCTACAGAATCCCTAGCTCCGCATCCGCTCACGAACGTCGCCTGCCGTAGCCCAGTTCGTCGAGCCGGTCGATCAGATCCTCGATGGTGTGCGCGGTGTAGTCCTCCGGATCGTCCACCGTATGGGCGTGGAGCTCGACCTTAAGCATCCTCCGCTGGTATCAGCCCGGGGAACCGACCGGTCTCGCGGTCGGCTCCGCTACAATGCGCCACGTGCCTGCGTCCGGAGCCGTCCGTGAACTCGCCTCGCTGTTCCTCCGGCTCGGAGTGACCGCCTTCGGCGGACCGGCCGCCCACATCGCCATGATGCGAGACGAGGTGGTGGAGCGACGCCGATGGCTGGCCGACGACGAGTTCCTCGACCTGCTGGCGGCGACGAATCTAATTCCCGGTCCGAACTCGACCGAGATGGCGATTCATCTGGGACTGAAGCGAGGCGGACGGTGGGGCCTCGTCGTCGCCGGGTGCTGCTTCATCCTGCCCCCGGCGGTGATGGTGGGACTCCTCGCCTGGGGCTACACCTCTTACGGGAATACCCCTCAGGTCGAGTGGCTGATGTATGGCGTTGGCCCCGTCATCATCGCCGTGGTGCTCCACGCATTGTGGAAGCTCGGCGCATCCGCCATCAAGAGCCCGCTGACCGCCGCGGTAGCGCTGCTAGCTGCTGGTCTCTCGCTGGCCGGCTGGAGCGAACTCGCGTTGCTCGCCGCCGGAGCCGCCGTCACGGTGATGGCCCACACCTGGCGACCGGGCATCGTCACGACCCTGCTCGCCATCGCCGGGGGATCGGCTACGGTACTGGCCCAGGCCACGGCCACCGTCGCGGTGCCGATCACGCTTACCAGGCTGACCCTGTTCTTCCTGAAGGTGGGGTCGGTGTTGTTCGGCAGCGGCTACGTCCTGCTCGCGTTCCTTCGGGCGGACCTTACCGAGAACTGGGGCTGGTTAACAGACCAGCAGCTGATCGACGCCATCACCATTGGTCAGGTGACTCCGGGTCCGGTCTTCACCACCGCCACCTTCATCGGCTATCTGCTCGCGGGTACCGCCGGGGCAACATTGGCCACCATCGGCATCTTCGCGCCGGGATTCGTCTTCGTGGCGCTCTCCCAGCCGCTCATTCCTCGTCTGCGAGCCTCCGCGCTGACCTCGGCCGTGCTAGACGGAGTGGTCGTGACGTCACTCGGTCTCATGGCGGCGGTGACGGTCCACCTCGGCCGTGCGGTGCTGATCGATCCGATCACCATCGGCCTGGCGGTAATTGCCGCGGGACTGCTGCTTACGGCCCGGCTGAATACGACATGGCTCGTGCTGGGAGGCGCCATCGCCGGCTGGCTGCTAGGAAGCTGAGGGGCAGGAGTTAGGACTTCGGCGAGCGTCCGCGCCAATTCAAGCGCAGGAGCTTGGGCGTCGCGAGCCAGCGGAGCGTCCCCAGCCGGGCCAGACGGAGCGGATCCAGGCTGATCCGGCAGATCGCTCCTTTTTTAGACCTAAGCTGCACAGTGCTGCGGGTCAGTGCGGCAGCCAACGTCGAGCTCACGTACCGGCCCCAACGCCCGTCACAGATCCCGGAGTCGCACCATGATCTTCTTCGTGGCCTTGTCACCGAACTCGACCGCCAGCAGCGGAGCGAGTTCGCGCAAACGGCGGGTCGCAACACGCGCCTGATGCAGCGGCTCCACCTTGCCTGCAAGCGCGGGCTCGACATGCACTGAAACGAGAGCACATAGCGGCGAAACGGCCGTTCTAAGGGGTAAATCCGGGGCATGGTAGGATGGCCTGGGTTCGTCGAGAAGCGCGTTCGACCGAATCGAGAAGTGTAGCGAATGCGATAAATAGACGTTACCCATACGTCATAGTTGTGGCACATGCGCATAGCGGCCATCGACATCGGGACGAACTCGGTGCACATGATCGTGGTGCGGGTCCGGGTCGACCTGTCCATCGAAATCGTCGACCGAGAAAAGGAAATGATCCGGCTCGGTGCGGGCGGACTGGACGGACGCGCCCTGACCGAGAACGCCATGCACAACGGATTGCAGGCGCTCTCGCGGTTCCGCCGACTGGCCGACTCCCATCGCGTCGACGAGGTGATCGCAGCCGCCACCAGCGCCGTCCGTGAAGCCGAGAACGGGCGCCTGTTTCTTGACCGCATCAGGGACACCACCGGCATCCGCCCCAAGGTGATCTCCGGCAGCGAAGAGGCTCATCTAATTCATCGGGCGGCGGTCTACGGCGTGGACGTCGGCACCGACTCGGCCGTCGTCATCGACATCGGCGGCGGCAGCGTGGAGCTCACGGTTGGGTCGGATCAGGGCGCCGCGCTGGCCCGCAGCCTCAAGATCGGGGTCATCCGGCTTGCCGAGCGCTTCGGCAGCGGCGCCCCCCTGCCGCGGCGAGAGGAGCGGGCAATGGCCAACTATGTGGCCGCAGCGATCGCCGAGCCAATCGCCCAGATCAAGAGCTATGGGTTCGATCGTGTCATAGGCACCTCCGGCACCATTCTCAGCCTCGGCGGTCTGGCCAGCGGAGACGGCCGGGGCGCTCCCGAGGATCTGCGCAACCTCAAGGTCCAGGCAAAACAGTTCCGTCGCGTGCGCAGAGAATTGGCGTCGCTCACCCTAGCCGAACGGCTACGCGTGCCCGGCCTCGATCCACGTCGCGCCGATCTCATCGTTGCGGGCGCCGTACTCTTTGACACCATCCTGAAGGAACTCGGGACGGAAGAGGTCACCCTGTGCGACCTATCACTGCGCGAAGGACTCGCGCTCGACTATATCGATCGGAACCAGACCAAGGTCGCTCGGGTCGAACAGTATCCTGACGTCCGACGTCGGAGCGTCGTCGAACTGGCAGAACGGTGTAACTATTCGCCGGCCCACGCAGGTCAGGTAGCCCGACTGTCGCTCTCACTGTTCGACCAAACCCAGGCAACCCACGGGCTCGGCGAGCGCGAACGCGAGTGGCTGGAATACGCCGCCTTACTCCACGACGTCGGCGTCCACATCAGCTTCACTCGCCACCACAAACACTCCTACTACCTGATCAAGAACGGTGACCTGCGGGGCTTCGAACCGGATGAGGTCGAGGTGATCGCGCTGATAGCGCGTTATCACCGCCGCGGCACGCCCAAGAAGGCTCATCCCGGCTACGGCGAACTCCCGGGCGAGCTCAAACGAGCAGTGCGCACCCTGGGTGCGCTACTCCGGCTGGCCGAGGGCCTCGATCGCAGTCACGAGCAGAGCATCGGAGATCTGGTGCTCTCTGAAGTGGGTGACTCCTGGTTCGTGAGGATCGGCGCCCAAGGCGACACCGAGCTTGAACTGTGGTCAGCCCAACGTCTGGTGCGCCCGCTGGAAGAGGTCCTGGAGCATCCGATCCGGTTCGAACTGCTCGGTGACGCGGCCAGCGAGGCCCGACTCGACGCGGGCTCCCGCCCCCAACGACAGATCACCGGCCGAGACCAGAAAACCTTCACTCCGTCACTGGCCAGGTCCGAGGCGAACGGGTAAACAGTGGCGCGGCTACCTTGTCTCGTTCGTGGTCTCGTGGTGGTCCTCGTTACCCTGGTGGCCGAGTCGGTGGCGGGGCAGGGGGGTGATCTCGTCGCGCCGGGCGCCAAGGTCGAGCGTGTCGCCACCGGCTTCGGTTTCCTCGAAGGGCCGGCGGCCGACGCTGACGGCAACCTGTACTTCAGCGATGTGGCTCGGGAGCGGATCCATCACTGGTCACCCGAGACCGGCGTGACGCTCTTCCGCGAGCAGACCGGGCGAGCCAACGGCCTACGGGTCGACCTGGACGGCACCCTGCTGGTCTGCGAGATGTCCACCCGCCAGGTAACGGCCATCGACCGCGACGGCGAGCTGGTGGTGCTGGCGGATCGCTATGAGGATCGGCGCTTGAACAGCCCGAACGATCTGTGGGTCGACCCACGGGGCGGCATTTACTTCAGCGACCCGCGTTACGGGTCGACGGCCGACGTCGAACTCGAGGGCCAGCACGTCTACTATCTGTCGCCGGATCGGTCCACGCTGACCCAGGTTACCGACGACCTCGTACAACCGAACGGTATCATCGGCACGCCCGATGGCTCGAGACTCTATGTCGCCGACCACGGTGCGGGACGCGTGTGGGCATATCAAATCGACACCGATGGCACGCTAACCGACAAGCGGGTCTTCGTGTCCCAGGGGAGTGACGGCCTAACGATGGACGACCGGGGCAACATCTATCTAACGGGCCAAGACGTGACGGTCTTCAACCCCGCTGGCGAGGCGATCGCCTCCATCGGCGTGCCAGAGCCGCCCGCCAACGTGACATTTGGCGGCATCGACGGCACCACCCTGTTCATCGCCGCGAGAACCTCCCTCTATCGCGTGTCGATGCTGGTCACCGGCCAGTAGGGAGGGTCGTCGGGTACAATTGCAAGCTTGCCCAGACGCTGGGTGAGTCCACAGGCGCCGATCGGGATGACAGAGACGATTTGCGTGCAGTGCCGGGCTCGACCGGTAGCAAAGGCGTGGCGTCCCTTCTGCAGTGAACGCTGCAAGCTGCTCGACCTCCAGAACTGGGTTGATGGGGACTACCGCGTGGCGGGGGAAGCCACGAGCCAAGGCAACGACGACGGCGCCCCGCAGGAGTGACATGCCTGACACACTGACGATCACCGACAACCGCACCGGGAAGCAGTACGAGATCCCGATCACCGACGACACCATCAAGGCCATCGACCTGCGTCAGATCAAGGTCAATCCTGAAGATTTCGGGATGATGACCTTTGACCCGGCGTTCCTGAACACGGCATCGTGTCGCAGCGCCGTCACCTTCATCGACGGCGGCAAGGGTATCCTCAGATATCGTGGCTACCCGATCGAGCAGCTGGCCGAGAAGAGCACGTTTGTGGAGACCGCGTATCTGCTGGTCTACGGCGAGCTCCCCACACACGAGGAGATGGCCACGTGGAAGGAGGATCTCTCCAACCACGTCATGCTGCACGAAAACATTAAGAAGTTCATGGAGGGCTTTCGCTATGACGCCCATCCCATGGGCATCTTCCTGAGTACCGTCGGCGCGCTTTCGACGTTCTATCCGCTAGCGAAGGACATCGACGATCCGGCGTCCCGACGACGCCAGACGCTCCGGTTGATCGCCAAGGTACCGAGCATCGCCGCCTACGCGTATCGCCACAGCGTGGGCAAGCCGTATGTCTATCCGGACAGCGAGCTGAGCTATACCGGAAACTTCCTGAACCAGCTGTTCAAACGGACCGAACCGTTCTACCGCCCCGACCCCGTGCTGGAGCGTGCTCTTGATGTGCTGTTCATCCTGCACGCCGACCACGAGCAGAACTGCAGCACCAGCGCCATGCGCAACATCGGCAGCTCGAACGCTGACCCCTATGTCTCGCTCGCCGGCGCGGCGGCCGCGCTCTACGGCCCGCTACATGGCGGCGCCAATGAGGCGGTGCTGCGGATGCTAGACAAGATCGGCACGGTAGACAACGTGCCGAAGTTCGTAGAGAGCGTGAAGAACGGTGAGGGCCGGTTGATGGGCTTCGGCCACCGGGTCTACAAGTCGTATGACCCGCGAGCGAAGGTCATAAAGGCCACGGCCGACCAGGTCTTCGAGGTCACTGGCCGCAACCCGCTCCTCGACGTGGCCCTGGAGTTGGAACGCATCGCGCTCGAAGACGATTACTTCGTGTCGCGGAAGCTCTACCCGAACGTCGACTTCTACTCGGGACTCATCTACCAGGCGATGGGATTCGACCCGGCGATGTTCCCGGTGCTGTTCGCCATCGGCCGGACGGCGGGGTGGATCGCCCAGTGGCAAGAACTGATCAGCGATTCGAGCCGAAAGATCGCACGTCCGCGACAGATCTACACCGGCTCGGACACGCGCGACTTCGTCCAGATTGACGCACGCTCGTAGTCAGATCGTCTCGGACGAATCCTGACCGCGATAGCTAACCACCAGCACGGTGACGTCGTCATTTTGGACGGCGCCGGCGGTGAAGGTATTCACGCTGGAAAACAGGTGTTCGAGCTGGCTCTGAGCGTCACGCCCGGCTGCTCCTTCGATACTCTCGAGGATCCGAGCATCCTCGAACTCCTCACCCTCGGGGTTGAGCGCCTCTGACACTCCGTCGGAAAAGGTCACGAGAAAGTCGCCCGGCGCCATCCGGACCGTCTCCTCTTCGAGCGGCGCTCCCGCGAACAGCCCTAGCGGCATCCCACCCGTCTCCAGACGCTTGATCCCGTCCGCGCTCACGAGGAATGGCGGATTGTGGCCCGCGTTGCAGAACGTCAGCTCACCATCCGGCGCGAGCACCGCATAGAACAGCGTGACAAAACGTGACTCGATCGCGCGATGCACGAGCGCCGTGTTCGCATGACTGAGGGCGTCGGCCGGCCCAGACGCGCTGTCGGTCTGCGCCGCGAGGTTCCCTTGCATCAACGCACCCAGGAGTGCAGCTGGCGGCCCCTTCCCCGCCACGTCACCCAACGCGAACCCGAACCGCCCATCGGGCAGGTCCATGTACTCGAAGAAATCGCCCCCAATGGAGCGGCAAGCCATCATCTCTGCGGCCGCATCGAAGAACGCCCCGGCGCGACTACGGGTCGGTAGCAACGCCTGCTGGATCTGGGCCGCTGTCGCCATCTCCTGGTCGAGCCGCGACTTTTCGAGCGCGTCACGATAGAGCTGGGCGTTGTCGATCGCGACGGCGGCCTCGGCCGCGAGGGTGTCGAGCGTCGCCCGGGTCTCGTCGGTCATCAAAGTGCCCTTCTCGCGGCTGTCGAGATAGAGCACGCCGATCCGTCGCTCTTCAGTCGTCGAATCGGCAGATTCGACGTAACGCACCAGCTGCAGCGGAACGCATAGGACATTCCGAATTCCAAGCGCGACGGTGCCCAGATGCTGGTCAGCCAGGTCGCCCTCGAGCAGATCCGCCTCGATCCGCGACTTGCCGGTCCGGAACACCTGCTCAGGAATCTTCTGACTCGTCTCGAACCGGCTCCCGGGCAACGTCGTGCGGTCACGCGACCGTCCAAGCTTGAACTCGAGCTGTTCGTCCTTACCGGCCAGCATGATGAACCCACGTTCGGCACCGCTCACGGCAATAGCCGAGTCCATCACCAGCGACAGCACGTCATCGAGCACCTTGCCTGAGCTCAGCGCGCGGAGCCCCTCAAGGAGCACGGCCACCTGATGCATCGCGCCGATGGTCGAGGCGCTTCGGTTATCGACCGGAGCGTCCGAGGCGAGAAACACGAGTTCGGCGCCGCCGCTCCGTCCCAGCTTGATCTGATCCCCGTGGACGAGTCGGTGCTTCTTAACCTCCTCACCGTTGACGAAGGTGCCATAACGAGACCCGGTGTCACGGAGCTCATAGGCCCCGTTCACCGTGACGATCTCGGCGTGATCGCGAGACACCTCACCGCTGGGAAGGTTCAGGTCGCTTGTCACCCGACGCCCAATGACGAAGGGTTCCTTAGAGATCTCGACCATCCGGGGGCCGAGCTGGTCGTTGACTTCGAGGCGAGCCTGCGGCATGAGTGCGTCGGAGTGAGCGCTTACCGAGGTGAACTGACGGGCATCATACAGCACTCAGTCAGCCGGCAACCCACCAGGCCAGGACAATGACAATGATCACCACCACGGCCACGACCAGCCACCGTCCGGCTGAGCCAGGGGCACTCGGTTCGGCGACCGGCTCCCTAGTGCGGACCATGGTCGCGGCTCCGCACCGAAAGCAGATGAGCGCGTTGTCCTCAATCTCGGTCTGACACTGCGTGCACTGCATGCAGTCAGAGATTCTACTCTGGAGAACCGGTGGGTCAGTCGCTGCCCATACGACGGCGGATATCCCGGGACACGGTGGCCAGTTCAACCAGCAGCCGTTCGAGCTCGGCGGCATACATGTCTCGGGTGAGGGTTTGCTGACCGGCCCGCAGCCGGGCAAGCTCCTCGAGGAGCACCTCTCGCCGGTCGACCAGGGGCATGACCGACGGATCGCGCTCTGCCTCGTCACGTACCGGCCCAGCCCCCAAGAGCAGACGGGCGGATATGAGTCCGTCGGGCCCTGCGGCCTCTGCCTCGCGACCCCGGCCGTCACCGGTATCATCAATCAAGGCCCGCTCGGTCGCCAGGCGTCCCGCCTGTCGATACCACTCTCGCACGCCGCGGCTGGCGTACTCGAACGCTTCCAGCACCGAGACCGCGCCGTCCTTGTCCGTGTCCCCTGCCTGGTCGGCCAACGCCTCGACAAAGAACTCAGGAAACTTGGTCTCAAAGCGCTGGGCCGGAGACTCGGTCGCCGTGATCACTGTTCGACCCGGTCGAGACAAACGCTGCATGAAAGGGGCACTAGCGCTCGCCGTGTTGATGAACACGACCCGCCCGGGCACGGGAGCCAGCCAGCGGTCCCACTCGGAGGCCGACAGGTCTGGACCGACCAGGTTGAACTTTGCGTCGACGCCGTCGAACGAGCCATGCCCGATCAACACGATGTGGAGCACGGCACGTTCACTCATCCGCGCGGTCAACGCGTCCAGCGCTTCACGAATACCGTCCCGCGACGCGCGCCCCACGCCCGGCCCCGGGGTCTCCGCCAGGACCACGAGGTGGTCATCCTGGAACCCGCGCTGGTTCCGGAGGGCGGTGATCAACCGGCCGCGCCAGTCCTCATGGCGCGTTTCGTATCGGGACTCCCCGGACACACCGATGACCAGGAGGGTGAATCGCTCGAGCGGTTGCGCCCCTGCTGTCGTGCCGAAGACGAGCCACCCCATCGCTGTGGCGATCAGGAGACCACTCCGACTTGCGCTCACCGCAACCCCCACCGCCGTCGGAGCGTCCACTCGGCCGACAACAGACCGACCAGGAGCACGAAGACCCAGACCATGTCCCACACTTCGACCGCGGTGGTCGCGGACCGGGCAGCCAACCGCTCGGCCAACGCCTCGCGAAGCAACGGCGCCTCACCCAGGTCGAATCGACGGCCGCCAGTCTCCACGGCCAGCTGCTCCAGTACCGACTCCTGCAGACCCGGCTCGGCAAGCTCGGGGTCGGCCCCGCCGACGAGCGCCACCGACTCCGCCCGGTCGGTCGCCTCGGTGTCACCCTGCACCTCGGTGGTCACCCGATGGACCCCTGAGGGAAGGGAGTCAGCGACGGCCAGATAGCGTCCAGGCTCGTCAGGAATCGCGACCGCGGGGGCCCGGATCACTCGTCCGTCTGGCCCTTCGAATCGGACCGAGACCTGAGCCGCGTGGCGAGGAGCGTAGCTTGGATCCCGCGCATGCACCCGCACTTCGACGGCGTCTCCGGCGGCGCGCCCTCCCCTGACCTCGACCTCGAGCGGCTCGGGTGACTCATCGGCCAGCCAGCGCGTCGCCTGCCGCCAGAAGCGCTCATAGGTGTCGTCGTCCGCCTCGGCCAGCATCTGCCAGCGCCAGGAGGCATCGGCAGCAAAGAGCATCACCCGACCGGCACCCAGCCGCTGCACCGCCACCGCGGGGAGCAGCCCGCCCCGGTCATCCTGAGCGTGCAGCAAGACCGTCGCCCCGGGCGCGACCGGTCCCAATCTCGCCACCGCTCCCAGCGGCGGCACCTGGCGCCACCGGGTGCCGAGATCGCCCGGCCCGAGTTGGGTGATCGGATGTGTGTGCCCGCCGTCTGCCAGTGAAACCAGCCGGGCGCGGCGGTTCGCTTCGGAGCCGCCAAAGCTCACCTGGCGCCCGCCGACCTCAGGCACCAGCGGGAGCAGATCGGCCAGCCCGAGGTCACGCCACCCGCTCCCCTCCACGGCACGGGTCCCAAGCACCAGCAGGCCACCGCCCCGCTCGCTGACGAAATCGCGCAACATCTCCGCTTGCACCGGCCGCAGGAGGGACACATCGAGATTGGCCAGGATCACGGCGTCGTAACGGAACAACGCTTCGACCGTCTCGGGAAAACCCTGGGCCAGCGCACCGGCGCTCGGCGCCCGACTCTGGATGTAGAACGTCCGCTCGCCACGGTCATTCCGTCCCTTCTCAATGACGGCATCAACCTCCACGCCATCGTCGGCGCGCAGGACGCGTTTCAGGAAACTGTGCTCGTAGCCCGGTCCTCCCTCGACGAGCAGGACCCGACGCGGGCGAGCGGCACGCGGCACGAGCACGGAACGGCGATTGTTCGCGGCCACGGTTTCGCCCGGCAGCACCGGCAACTCGACGGTGTAGCGCGTGGCCCGCTCGGGGGGTGGCGCCACCGCGAGTCGATGGAGCACCGGCACGTCGTCATCGGCCGTCGCCTCCAGCACCCTGAGCAGGCGGCCGTCTTCGAGCACCCTCACCTCGAGCGCCCGGCCCGCGTAACCGCGCGCGACGAGGGTCACGCTCAGCTCGGCCGCCGAAGCTGCCGTCGCGCCCGCTGCCACCCGGAGATCGACCACCGCCTGATCCGGGGCCACACTCCTCGCCCCGACGCCGAGGGTAAAGACGGGCGGTCCGTCACCGAGAACGGTCGTCGTCTCGCCAGTCTCGCCGCCATCGGTCAGTAGCACCACCGCGGGCGCCGCTGGATACCGCTCCCGTATCTCCATCACCGCATCTCGCAGCCGGCTGCGAGGCACCTCGGCCGGCACGGTCTCAGCCGCGACCGGCATCACCCCGTCGCCCACCCCGAAGAGGCTGATGGTCACCAGCTCGCCGTCCAGGTGCTCGGCGACCCAGGAGACCGCGGCCTCAAGACGGCCCCGTCCGTCAACATCTGCCACCGCCATACTGCGCGAGTGATCGATCAGTACCGGGACGACCTGACCCGCGCCCGACGAGACGAGACGCACTGGCTGGGCGAGACACACTAGGAGGAGGAGCAGGGAGAGGGCCCGCAGGCCGCTCAGCCACAGCCGCTGCGAGAGGGAGCCCCCGGGGCGTACGCACGCGCGATAGACGACGACGCCCGCCAGCAGCACGGCGAGCAGCGTGAGCCACGGTGACAGTGGGGCCGCGAAACGCATCATCGACTCGGAGCGGACCTCGAGACCGCAGCGCCCGCCAAGCCACGATAGTAGGCATCGACCAGCGCCCGATAGCGGTCCGGCACCGGATCGCCGGCCCCAGGGGCGAGTCGATCCGACTCGTCCAGCGCGGCGAGCGCCGAGGCACGTTCGGCCTCGAACTGACCGAGCGCCGTGTCGAGATGACGCCGCAGCGTCACCCACACCGACGGATCGATCCCGGCCGGATCGGTGCCCGGCGCCGAGGACGACCTCCACTGCTCGGCCCAGCGGTCCAGATCCCCTGCCAGCTCTGGCAACTGGCGACGCAGCGCGTCAAGCACACCCGGCGCACCGGCCAGCCGGTCGATCACAGCCTGGCGCGCGTCCATCCCGGCATCCCCGTCCTGACCCGTAGTGGTCGACTGACCCGATTGGGTCGGGGCATCCGACTCGGCGCCCGTCGGCTCTCCGGCTTGCGGCCTCGTCTGTGCCGAGTCGGTGTCGCCATCCAGCGCCTCAAGAGCCTGACGCAGCGCGCGTACGGCTTCCAGGTCGGCCAGTAGTTGGCGGCGCTCCCGGTCGGCGGTGGCCGCGACCCGCAGCTCTCCCGCCACGGCCTCGAGGATGGCCGCGAGGGCAGCCACCTCGTCGGCGTCGGCCTCGGCCTCGGCTGCGTCGCGCATCCGCGCCTCGATCGCTTGCTCCTCCAACGTCCGCCCGGCCCCCGCTGCCGGGTGACTCGAGTCGCCACCGACTAGCGCATCCAGCGACTCCTGCAGCCTGGCGACCCGGTCCGCCAGTCCCTTCTGCCGGTCGCCCAGCTGGTCGCTAAACGCCTCACTCCGGCGGCCCTCGGCCGCGGCGGCCAGGTCCCTCTGGTCCTCGGCCAGCGTCTGGGCATCCCGCTGCAACTCACCGAGACGCTGCTGGTCATTGGCGCCGCCACCCAGCTCGCGCTGGAGCTCTCGGAGTGCATCGAGCGCGCGCGCTCCGCTAGCGCGCGCCGCCCCTTTGTCGTCTCTACGCAGCTCGCGCATCGCCTGGCGCATCTCGTCGGCAACCTCGCCCGGCGCTCCGGTCCCAGACTGCCCCGACTCACTCCCGCTCGCCTGCGAGTCGCCCAGCTCCTCGCCCACTCGCTCGAGCTCGTCGCGTAGCGCCTGTTGTTCTCGCAGTAGGCGCGCCAACTCACGACGACGCTCCTCGGGAGCGAGGTCCGCCTGCTCGCCGAGACGCTGGTTCAGTTCCGCCTGCCGCTCGGCCAGCGACCGCAGACGCTCGATCGCCTCACTCGGCTCGGACGCCGACTCAGAGCTCGCCCGCCGCTCGGTCTCGTAGTTCGTTTCCTGGTCCCGTCGCAACTCACGGTCGAACAGCGCCGACAGATCCTCCTGGGCGCCGGAACCAGCCCCTCCCGACGCGCGCTGTGATGACACCTGCCGGCGTCGGATGGCCGCCTGCGCGCGAAGCAGCTCGTTAAGGGCCGTCATCTCGTGGGGAATCGCCTCGGCTACCGAGTGCGCCTCGAGGGCCCGCTCCGCCCGGCCCATGGCCTCGACGGCCGCCGCCATGGCCGCGTTCTGTGGATCCGGTCCAGAGACCCCTCGCACGACGTCTGGCCCCTGGCCGAGGGCCTGCTCCGCCGCCCGCCCGGCCTCGATCCTCAGTTCGGCCTGGGCCTCGGCCACCGTGCGGATGTCGGCGTCGACGGCCGCGCTCCGCGCTTGCGACTCGAGACGCCAGCTCGCCACGATGATCTCCTTCTGCACCGTGGCCAACCGACCGATGTCCTGCATCGCCTGCCCCGCCCCGGACTGGCTCTGCGCCTCCTCGAACTCGTTATCAAACGGCCTGACCTCCAGGAAGAAGATGTCGGAACGGGCGGTGCCGAGCGCGGCCGGCCCGGGACCGGCCGCCTGGACGAAGAAGGTGATGAAGTCGCCGGGCTCCACGTCGAGGTCTTCGACATACAGCGTGCGTGTCCCTTCCACGGTCGCGCCGGCGACGGTGTCGAACTCGATCGTGCGCTCGGTGCCGCCCGACACGGTGTAGACGAGATCGAGCCGGTCGACGAAGTGGTCGTCGCTGGCGCGAGCCTCGATGGTCACTTCCTCGAGCGACGTGATCTCGCGGTCGCCGCCGGGCCGCACGACCGTCACCACCGGGGGCCGATCGATCGTGGCGCGGATGAAGTACGCGACCGGCGCAACATTGCCAAGTCCGTCGGCCGAGGTCACAGCGACCCGATAGCTCCCATCGGCCTCCACCCCGAACACTGGACTCCGGATCTCGCCGTCAGTGACGGACAATGCCAGCTGTCGCCCGTCATCGAACTCCACCACTCCGGCGGTAATCGGCTCGTTCGTCTCGATGCGGAGACGAACACGGGTCCCGACCGGCGCGTAGATGTCTCCGCCGTCCTCCTCGACCCGCGTCCCAAGTCCCGTATACCCCGGGTACTCGTAGGTCACGTCGACCCGCTCGACTCGTGGCGGGACAAGCGCATCGATCCAGAACTCGGGAGACGTGAAGGCCGCCAGCCCAACCTGATAGACCACGTCTCGCTCGATCGCCGGAATCTCAACCGCCCACCCGTCGCCAGCAGGCGCCATCGGCACCTCGACGACGCCCTGCTCGTCAGTCAGCCGGACCGCCGGCGCATCGCTGGTGCCATCGGCGACCCAGGAGGGCTCACCGGTCAGCGTGACTCGAACCCGCACCGTCTCACCCACCGGCACCCGCACGTCGCCGGGCTCGACGGCCAGACTCACGCCCGCGGGCGTCGAGTACAACCAGACCAGCCGCGCCATCCGACCCCACGACGCCTGGCTCACACCCATCGCCAGCAGGCACGCGACGGCGGCGAGCGCGGCGCGGCCCATGGCTCCGCGCACCTGGCGGTCAGGCACGACCAAACTCGGGTCGAGGATCTGGAGACGCTCGACCGCGTCCCGGAGCAGCAGGTGATGAAGCGGTGACTCTGGCGGATCAGCCACGGCGGTTGCCGTGACCACGCGATCGTCGAGATCGGAGCACCGTTCCTCCACCAGACGGGCCACCTGCCGGTCGGACGGTCTGGTACGCACCCGCCAAGCCTCGAACCCGGCGAGCGCCACGATCGAGAACCCAAGGAACCCGCCGAGCAGCAGCAACGGGACGTCGGCCGGCGCGAGCGTGACATCGACACCCCGCAACAGCAGCAGCGCGAGGGCACCACCGCCGGCCAAGCGCCCGAACGCCCGGAGGCGTCGCGCGAGCGCCCAGCGACGGCGCACGAGGTGCAGGCGCCGTGTCAGCTCTGCCCGATGCCCGTCTGGCATGCCCAATTCTCTCACCCAGCCTCCGCCCGGCCGGCCCGCCGACTCGCCACGAGCCCCTCGGCGAGCAGCAGCACCAAGGCAGCGGCGAGCAGATATCGCCACAGCCAGTCGTCTGGCGTTGGGCTCGACACCGGCATCACCGATCCGAGGTCGGCGGCTGGGAACCGCCGCTCGAAATCCCCGGGCTCCAGCCGGCTCAGATCCGATTCGGCCGGGTCAGCGTTGACGACGATCCTCTGCTGCTCGCCTCCCTCGGTCACGAGGGAGGCGACGCCCGGCCGATCGGCCACCCCTGGCGGCGTCTCACGCACCAGGAAGGCGCGGACGAGCGGCGTCTCGGTCGAGAGCGACGCCAGCGCCTCGGTCAGCCAGGGCGCAAAGACCGGCTGGCGAGGCAGGTCGTTCCACTCACCGGCCAGGTCCGAGGCCCAGACCAGCACACGTCCTCGCCCCACCCGATGCTCCACGAGCACGGGGGCGCCGTCATCGAACCGAGCCAGGACGACATCGCCCTCGGCGATGGTCCGCGCCCTCGAGAACCGGACGCGATCGAGTGCCGCGGCGAGCCCACCGAGGGCGGTCAGACTGGGATGACGACGCTCGGCCAGCAGAAGGGTCCGGGGCGCCGCGAGGGTCTCTACCGCACCGACACCGAGATCCGGCTCACCAGCGAATAACCCGTTCACGAGTGCCGGATCGACCGCCTCCCCCCCAACCACCAGCAACCCGCCTCCGGCTCGAACGAAGCCGTCCAGGTGTGCTCGCCCCCGGCGCGTCAACCGTGTCGTTCCGGCCAGGATCGCGACACCGCCCGGATCGAGACCGGCGTCGTCGTCGCCCAGCGAGGCGACCGTCCGCCGCTCCAGGGCAAACCGCCCCACCCCGCCGTCGGGAGCCAGCGCCTGCTCGAGGAACAGGAGCCCGGCATCGCTCCGCTGGTCCGTCACCAGCTGCACCCGAGGCCGCGGGAGAGGATCGAGCAGGTGGCGACGGACGTTGTCCACCTCGAAGCCGTCCGGATCGGTCGCCCGGACCAGCGCGACCCCTGACGCCTCGGCGGCGACCGGGAACCGGACCGTGTTCACCCCCGGTTCGACGGTCACGTCCAGCGTGGCGACGGTCTCGCCGTCAAGCTCCAGCGACACCGCGCTCTCGACCGGTGCTCCCGTCCGAACCACGGTGGCCAGGATCGCGTCCGGTTCGTGCCCCACATCGGTCACGGCGAGGTTGCCGGGCGGAGGCGCCACCGGCAGCACTTCTACCGACAGACCCAAGGACGGTATCGGTATCCCGGGGCTCCATCCGGTCGCCTGCCGGTCGGTAATCACCACCAGCCGCCCGTCACGTCCGGCCGCCAGATCGGCGGCCGCCACCGCACCGGCCCGGTAGCGCGTCGCACGGGGACGGGGCTCGACCGAGGCCACGGCGGCTCGGGCGGCGGCCCGCGAGCTGCCCACATCGGCCAGCAGCCGCGCCTCACTGTCAAAGGCCACAACGGCGACCAGATGATCAGCCGGCGCGTCATCGATCGCGCTCACAGCCAGGTCACGGGCCTCGGTCACCTGCGCCGGGGTCGACATGCTGAACGAGGTATCGACGAGCACCACCGTGATCGCCTGTCCGGTCGGCGCATCCGCGAGATACGGCCGGGCGAACGCCAGCACCAGTAGGAGTAGGGCCGCGACTCGCATCGCGAGCAGGAGGAGGTCGTCCAGCCGACGTCGGCGGCGCGGCTCTGGCGCCCGCTGCTTCAGGAACCTGGTGTCGCTGAACGGCACGCGCGGCAACCGCTCCCGACGTAACAGATGCAGAACAATCGGTACCGCGATGGTGAGACCACCAAGCAGAAACGCCGGTGCGAGCAGAAACCAGCCCAGCATCACCAGCGACGGCCGCGGGTCTCCAGATAGGCCAGGATGGCCGTATCGAGCGGCGTGGAGGTGTCGATCAGCTGATAGTCCACGTCTGCCAGGCGGAGCTCACGCCGGTAGCGCTCCTGAAGCGCCTCCATCTCCTTGAGATAGTGCGCGCGCACTTGACCAGGCACCGCGCGGACCTCGTCGTCAGACTCCAAATCGGCGAATCGGGTCGGGCCTTCGAAGGGAAACGTCCGTTCGGCCGGATCCAGCACCTGCAGCACCAGCACCTCACACCCCTGGAAGCGCAGGTGCTTCAGCCCCTGGATGATCCCCTCGGGCTCGTCGAGCAGGTCGGACACCACCACTACCAGTCCGCGTCTGGTCAGACGTGCGGCCAGCGCGTCGAGCGGTCGCCGGACGTCGGACCGCTCGGCTGGGGTCACGGTGTCGAGTCGCGCCAGCAGGCGACGTAGATGACTGGCTCGCGAGCTCGCCGGAAGGGCGTCCACCACCCGGTGGTCGAACAACATCAGGCCGACGGCGTCGCGCTGTCGCTGGACGAGATAGGCGAGCGCGGCGAGGAGCAGACTCCCGTAGCGCAGCTTGGTGATGGTGCCAGAGCCGTAGCCCATCGACGCGCTGACATCCAACAGGAGGTGACACTCGAGGTTCGTCTCCTCCTCGAACCGCTTCACGTAGAAGCGCTCGGTTCTCGCGGCCAACTTCCAGTCGATGCCGACCGGGTCATCCCCTGGCAGGTAGGGCCGGTACTCGCTAAACTCGACGCTGAACCCTTTGAACGGACTGCGGTGCAGCCCGACCAGGACACCCTCAACGACGGTCCGAGCCACCAGCTCCAGCGACCCCAGCCGCCCGAGTAATTCGGGATCCAGTAACATCGGCTCGTGTCCCGCTAATGTCGCCATCCCTTGTGCCCACGGCGGGGCGGAGCTCGTCGGCTGGAGCGGCTACAGACCGCTGGCCGGCGCGGGCACCTCGTCGAGGAGCCGTCGTACGACCTCGTCAACGTCGACACCTTCCGACTCCGCGTAGAAGTTGATGACGACGCGATGTCTGAGGATGGACGGCGCCAGGGCACGGATGTCGGTGACCGACACCGCATACCGTCCCTCGATTAGCGCACGGGCCTTCCCTCCGAGGATCAGCGCCTGCGACGCACGCAGGCTGGCGCCCCATTTCACCCAGCGTCCGACGAACTCGGGAGTGTTAGGCTGACCTGGCCGTGAGGCATCGACCAGACGTACCGCATACCGGGCCACCTCTTCAGCCACTGGCACCCGCCGGACGAGACGTTGCGCCGATAGGATCTCCTCACCGGTCAACACCCGGGCCAGCTCAGGCTCCTCGTCGCCAGTGGTGGCCGTCACGACCTCCACCTCATGGTCCTCGGACAGGTAGCGGATCACCACGTTGAACATGAACCGATCGAGCTGCGCCTCGGGCAGCGGGTAGGTGCCCTCGAGCTCGATCGGATTCTGGGTGGCGAGCACGAAGAACGGACGCTCCAGCGGATAGGTCCGGCCCCCAGCGGTAACGTGATACTCCTGCATCGCCTCGAGCAGCGCGGCCTGGGTCTTGGGCGGGGTACGGTTGATCTCGTCCGCCAGCAGGATCTGGGCGAAGACCGGCCCCTCGACGAACGTGAGCGACCGCCGCTCCCCGGTCTCGTCCAGTACCTCGGTGCCAGTGATGTCGGCCGGCATCAGATCGGGCGTAAACTGAATCCGCTTGAAGCGGAGGTCGAGGATCGCGGCCAGCGACTTGATGAGACGCGTCTTGGCCAGACCAGGGACCCCGGTGATCAGACAGTGCCCGCCGGTGAACAGCGCCATGAGGACGAGGTCGATCGCCTCGTCCTGACCCACAATCACCTTTCGAAGCTCGCCCAGAATCTGGCGTCGGCTCTCGGCGAGCCGCTCGACCTCCGCTGCGGCATCTGCGACCGTGCTCTCCATCGATCCTCTAGTGGGTCAACGCGTAGACGACCTCATTGATCATCATGCGATACGCCTGACCGGTGTAGGTGATGTAGCCGGGATAGTCCTCGGCGTTCGACCATTCCCAGCCATCACCCATGTCGGTGTTGAAGTTGAAGAGCGCCATCGCCCGACCGTCGTCATCCAGAATGGCGTAGAGTCCTGCCTCGAAGCCGCCCTTTTCCCAGGTCACCCCGTTGAAGAACGACCCGAGACCTGGAATCTGTGGATACTCGGACAGGTCGTAGAAGCAGGTAAAGATCGGGTGGTCCGGCCCCAGCTTGACGATCTCCCGCTCTGGAAAAACGCGCTTCATCTCCGCGGACACTGTCTCCCACTCCACCGGTCCATGGAAGTCATCGAAGGTGGCGGTGCCGCCGCGCAGCAGGAACTCGCGGAGGATCTCCACCTCCGGAGGCGTGAGCCGTAGGTTCCCTGGCTCGACGAAGTAGATCCACGGATACTCCCACAGCCGCTCGTCCTCGAGCGTGATCACCACCGGGTCGTTGACCGCGATCGCGGTCACCCGGCCGAGACGCCGCGACAGGTTCTGCTCGGCGGCGGGACCATCGATCGCCCAGGGGTCGCTCCAGTAGAGAGCGCGAAAGGCTCGGAGCTGCTCTTCCCACGACGTGTACTTGATCCGCACGAAGGTCCACTCGAGTCCATCGAGCTGCACCGTGGGCGTCCCCGAATCGATGTCGGTGATGAGAGCACCGGGAGGTTGCGCCCGGCCAGTGGCAGGCAGCCCCAGCAGGTAGGTCAGGCCGAGCACCAGCACCAGGCCGGCCCCCGTCGGCCGGACCGGATGGCTCACAGACCGGCCCCGACGATGTCGAGCAGCAGATCCTGCGCGCGCTCGTAGGTGGGGGCGATCTCGAGCGCCGCCATCACCTCGCGCTTCGCGTCTTCTCCGCGGCCCGCCGCCAGATAGACCTCGGCCAGTTGGACGTGCGCCGACACCCGGTCGATCGGCCCCAGTGCCAGGGCCACCTCGAATTCCAGCGCCGCCACGGCGTGGTCTTCTCGCTCCACGGCCAGTCGTCCGAGTGCTTCGTGCGGGATCGAGTCGAACGGGTCGATCTCGATGGCCAGCTCATAGGCCCGTCGCATCCGCGCCTCGTCCCCCGCATCCTCTGCGAGCGCCGCCAAGCGCCGCACCGCCTCGATATCGCGGTGGTCGTGGTCGAGGTGACTCTCCAGATGCCGCATCGCGCGATCGGGGTCCTCCTGCTCGAGCGCAATGTTGGCGAGCGGCAGATGCGCGCTGCTGGCGCCGGTGGCCATGGGGGCCAGCTCTGCGGCCCGCTCGTAGGCCAGGCGGGCTTCGTCGGTCTCTCCGGCCTGCCGCAGCGCCCGGCCGAGGGCCATCTGCACCGGGAAGCTGTCGGGATACTCCGTCACCAGCTCACGCAACCGCCCGAGCGCGTCGCCCTCCTGTGGCATCGGCTCGTCCGGTCCCTCGAGGGCCCGTCGCAGGTCACCGAACCGCGCCTCGACCGCCACGTCGAATGAAGCCTGCAAAGTGTCGAAGTCGAGGTTCACCCGCGCCAGGGCTTCCTCTGTGTCCAGCCCGTCGCCATAGGCACGCAGCAGCTGGTGGATCGTCGACTCCCCGTATTCGTCGACGATGTGCTCCACCAGCACCGAGGCCTGGAAGTAGGCCATCGAGATGGTCTCGGGCCGCGAGAATCCGCCGTTGAGATCACGGAGCGAGAGCGCCTCGTCCTCGTTGAGCTGGGTGGCAAAGCCAAGATCCTGATCCCGCGCCCAATCGGGCCGGTGGCGCTTCTCTTCGAAGGTGGACAGCCCTTCGGTCAACCAGCGCGGCACCCGCTGGTTCGACATCTGCAACGTGATGACGTGCGCGATCTCGTGCCAGAGGGTCGCCTGCCAGTTGAACTCGCCCGGTGTCCGCGCACGCGGCGAGTCCATGGTGACCACCTTGCCGAAACAGGCGCCGAGGGCACCGATCATCCCGGGCAGTCCGAGGTTCCGCACCGCGAAGTCATCGTGCTTGGGAAAGAACTCGACCAGGATCGGTCCCTCTGGGCGGAACTCGTAGTGGTTGGACAGCTCGTCGATCGCCTGCTGGATCAGGGACATCACGTAGTCCTTGATCACCGGGGCCTCGTCGGGATGGAGGCGAAGGATAACGTCCCCCTCCACGAACGTCTCGAACTCGTCGAGCGAGTCCAGCATGCTGAGCAGGTTGAACGTGATGACGTCGAACGGGTCGTCTTCGAACGAGCGTTCGAGCGCGGCCCGCGCCGCCGGTTCTTCCCCAGTGCGCAGCAGATGCATGCCCAGCTCGGCGTAGCTGCGGGTGTTGTTCGGGTCGATCTCGAGACCACGGCGCACCAGCGCGACGGCCTCCTCGAAGCGGTAGTTCCGGGCCGTCAGATTGCCGGCCACGCGGAAGACCTCGCCATAGGTAGGGTTGATCTCCAGTACCCTGGCGACTTCCGCCTCGAAGTCGTCGAGGCGATCTTCGACGTAGGCGACGGCGGCCACCAGCGAGCGCGCTTCTAGACTGTTCGGATTGATCTCGAGCGCCCGCTTAAGTGACCCCTCGGCCGCACCATGGTTGCGATCGTCCAGATCACCCTGGGCAAGGAACAGGTGCGCGTCGAGGTAGTCCGGATTGATCTGGAGCGCCCGCTCGGCCGCCTCACGGGCCGACGGCGGATTCGTGTCCGCCAGCGCGCGGGCCATCCCCAGCAACGCCGGCGCCCACTCGCTGTCGAGGTTCAGCGCATCGGTGAACGACTGCGACGCCTCGAGCTGGTCATACTTCTCGCCGAAGAGCTCACCCCAGAAGGTCTGGATTGCCGGGTCGTCGGCCGCCTCCTGTGTCGCCAGCCGAAGCAGGTTGTTCGCCAGCCGGTGCTCGCCAAGCACGCGCGCGGCCTGCGCCGCATAGTAGATGTGCACCGGGCTGCGGGACCGCTGGAACTGGACCGCGATCGTATTCAGTCGAGGTTCCGCTTCGGCCCGACGGCCCAGGTAGTGCTGCAACAGGGCCAGCTCGAGCCCGGCTGCGCTGACCGGATTCGCCTCGGCGACCGGTGTGAGCCGCGCTTCCGCCGCGTCGTAGTCGCCCGACAGGATATCGAGCCGGGCCAGCAGCGCCGCTGCGGCCGGATCGCTGGCCGGCCGCTCACTGGCCAGCACCCGAGCGGCGTCGTGGTCGCCGTGGGCCAGCGCCCGGGTCGCAGCCCGATAAAACTCCGTCTCCTGGGCCACAGACTGCGCCGCCCCGGCAGCAGGCAGCAGGAACACCAGACAGATCACGCCGGCGGCCCATCGCGTCACGCCGCTCCTCCAAGTGTTGGCTGGCATCGGTTCGTCGATTATATCGGGCGCCGTCAGACCGCTTCCGCTAGAGAAACGCTACCGACTGATGGGAAGGAATCTCAAAACGCCGTCGACATCGTTCACAAGAGAGCATGTCGTCCACTCTCACCATGTAGTCGCGGAGCTTTCGGTACATCTCCCGGTCGTGGGCGTCGGAGCCGCGGGGTGGTTTGTCCTTCTTCAGCCGGCGAATCCACCGCACCTGGTATTCCGCACGATGACCACACCGGGGGCATGAGAAGGTCGCTGGCTTGAGCTCTTCCTTCTCGTTGAAGAAATCGCGTTCATGGCGTGTCATGGGAAGATCATACCTTCCGCCGGCGGACCCGTTCTTATGTCGAGCTTCCCAACCGTCGTCTTCTATGTCTCTGGCCACGGCTACGGCCACGCCGTGCGTCAGATCGAGATCATGAACGCTCTGGCCGCACGCCGGCCGGATCTGAGGATCCAGGTCCGCTCCGACGCACCGCCTGGCCTCTTTCAGACGTCACTACAGCCAGTCTGGCCGGTCCGCCCCGGTCCGACCGACACCGGGGTGGTACAGATCGACAGCCTCCAGGTCGACGTCGAGGCTTCGGTGCACGACGCCTGGACGTTCCATGCGGCGCTCGATCAGCGTGCGGATAAGGAGGCCGCGTGGCTCGCCGCCCAAGGCACCGTGCTAGTCGCCGCCGATATTCCCCCCCTGGCCTTTGCTGCCGCCAAACGGCTCGGAGTACCCTCGGTTGGGCTCGGCAACTTTACCTGGGACTGGATATACCGGCACTACGCGCCCCGCGTAGCGCTCCCGCCGGAACTGATGCCCTGCCTCGAGCGCACCTATGCGACCGCCACCGCGGCCTGGCGACTCGGAATGGCCGCCGGGTTCGAGACATTCCCGCAGGTCCACGATGCCCCGCTCGTCGCCCGCCACGCGACCCACGCGGGTGCGGAGACGCGAGCGCTCCTCGGTCTTCCCGCCGACAGTCCCGTAGTCCTGGTGTCATTTGGGCGCTACGGCCTGTCGGCCATTGACTGGTCGGCCGTGCGCCGACAGGGGAAGTGGTCGGTAGTGGTCACCCGCGACGTGGTCGACACCGGGCCTACAGTGCCGCCAACCACCGGCCCGGATGTGGTCTCAGTTGTCGACCTGCCGACATTGTTCGCGCGCGGCTACCGCTATGCGGATCTGGTCGCGGCAGCAGACGTCGTCCTGACCAAGCCCGGCTACGGCATCATCGCAGAGTGCGCGGCAAACCAGACTGCGCTGGTCTACACCTCCCGAGGAGACTTCGCCGAGTATCAGGTGCTCGTGGATGCCATGCCGGCCTTGCTGCCGAGCGCATATCTGGAGCAATCGGCGCTCTTTGGCGGTCAGTGGGGACCGACGATCGAACGCGTGTTGGGGGCACAGGGAGTGGCCTCACCGTGCACCGACGGTGCAGACGTCGTGGCGGAAGGATTAGACGGGCTGCTCAGGCGCCCTTCTCGCAGATAACCAGCGAGAAAATCCGAGGGATGTTGACTTTCTCGATCGAGATCGGCTCCAGGCCGGCCTGAACGAGGAAAGCGGGCAGGTCGAGATCGGCCTTGAAGCCCACGTGCACGGTCACCGGAGAGATGAACCGCTCGATCCAGGCGATACGGCGATTAGTGCTGAGAAAGTGGTTCAGAAAGACAAACCTTCCGCCAGGCTTGGTGACCCGACGCATCTCGTGCACCGCCTTGATCGGATCCGAGACGACGCTGATGGTGTAGGGCGCGTAGACAACGTCGAACGAATCGTCCGGAAACGACAGGTCCTCGGCATCCATCTGCTGGAGCCTGACATTCGTGACGCCCCGTCGCCCCAACCGCTTGGCCGCCTTCCGGAGCATGCGCATCGACAGGTCAATGCCCGTCACGTGGCAATGGTCTGGATAAAGTGAGGCATTGATGCCCGTGCCCACACCCACCTCGAGCACCTGATCGCCCGATCGAATGCCCAGCCGTCCAATCGACTCAAGCCGACCCGCGTGCAAGGTAGGCCCGAACCACCAGTCGTACCAGAGAGACGCCTTCTCGTAGACGTCCTCGACGAAAGGGGTTTCGATTTCCGTGACTGAGAGGATTCGCGTCGCCGCGTCGGAGCCCCCAAGCAGTTGCTTGGGGTCGCGCTCATCGTAGGGTGCGGACATGGGCTCGCGCTTGGCAGCGTGACGGCGCCGTGACTGGAAGCGTGAGGCGTAAGGGCCCGACCTCCGAGACGACAACCGCCCGACTATAGCCTGTCGAGGTCGCTTCGGCAAGAACACGTGGAGTGCAAGTTCAAGACCCTGGCGTCATCTCGGTCGTCGGCGGTCGACGCGGTATCTGGATCTTGAAGCGCACCCTCAGGACGAAACGTCAGCCGAGATCTCGACGGTGCGGGGAGCCGCCAAGCCCGACACGGCCTCGGCGATGCGCGCGATGTGCTCTGGCCCTGTCCCGCAGCATCCCCCGACGATGCCGACCCCCTCGGTGACAAATCGGCGAGCGTAAGAAGCGAGAAAGTCCGGGGACGATAGCGAGAGGCGACGTCCTTCGACCTCACGCGCAGCGCCTGCGTTGGGCTGGGCCGACAAGGGCACCGTGGTCGCCTCAGCCATCCGCTCGACCGATTCGAGCGTGGCTGCTGGACCTTCGCCGCAGTTGACCCCCACCACCGTCGCACCGACCTCGGTCAGCAGACGAGCACACTCCTCCGGGGTCACCCGATCCTGAGTCAGCCCGTCGTCCGCGGTCGACACCTGGGCCACAATCGGGAGCGCTGAGCGGCGCCGAAGCGTCTCCACAGCCACTCGGAGTTCGGAGACCCGGGAGAAGGTCTCGAGCAACATCACATCGGCCCCAGCCTCGAGCAGCACCGCCGCCTGCTCGTCGAATACCTCGGCGGCGGTCTCGACCGACACGCCTCCTTTCTCTCCAACCCGGACGCCGAGCGGCCCCATCGCCCCGGCCACGAACCAAGCTCCGGCCGCCCGCGCGAGCCGAACGCCGGCCCGATTGATGGCCACCAGTTCGTCGACCAGGTCGAAGCCGGCCAACTTGACCCGGTTGGCACCGAAGGTGTTCGACTCGACGAAATTCGCTCCGGCCCGCACATAGGCGGCGTGAACGTCGGTCACCAGCTCTGGCTGCCGGAGGTTGAGCGCCTCGAACGACTGGTTCACGAAGACGCCGCGCGCATAGAGCACACTTCCCATAGCGCCGTCGCACACGAGGACCCGCTGGCTGAGTGCTGTGAGGAAGTCCATTCTCGTAACTCGTTCAATTATAATACCTTGGTGCTAGAGGAGGTTCGCCTACTGCCACCCGAGCAGGCGCTGCTCACGACCCTGGTCGTGAAGGTCGCCGTGGCGGCCACCCTGGCCACCATGCTCGTCCGTTTCGGGCAATTCCGGCGCATCTTGCTAACCGAGAAACGGGCCTGGCGCGAGCGTCTGACGTTCGCGTTCGCCTTCGGCATCCCGCTGAGCCTGGGCGTCTCGGCCCGCCTGCTCCTCAATTACGACGCCGCTGACCTGTCGCTTGCCGGCTCCTACCTCGCCGGCCTGATCGCCGGTCCCTACGCCGGAGCAATCGTCGGCACCCTGGTGGGGCTGCCCGCACTGACAGCCGGCGAGTGGATCGCCATCATCCTGTCGGTTGGCTGCGGGTTTGCCGGCGGAGGTCTCCGCGAGGTGGCGCCCAAAGAAGCAATCTGGCACATCACGCCACTGCTTGTCACCGCCCTGAAGCGAGACGTCTGGCCCCTGTTCGGCCGGTTCCGGATCGACTGGCAGCTGACCCTGCTCGCTGCCCCCATCAGCCTGGAGCTGTTGCGGCAGGTACTGGGCTTCAGATACGGCATCCAACGTCTCTTCTTCCTTGACCCAGGCACCGTCTGGTGGCTGGGCGGCCTCGTGGTCCTAACTTCGGTTCTCTCGGTGGCCGTCCCGATAAAAATCTGGAACACGGCCCGCATCGAGCATCGGCTCCAGGAACAGGAAAAGCTGCTGATGACGGCCCGCGTCGAGACACTGGCGAGTCAGATCAACCCCCACTTCCTGTTCAACACTCTCACCTCAATTTCGTCGCTGATCCGCTCACACCCCGAGACAGCGCGAATGCTGATCGGCAAGCTATCAGGCCTGCTCCGTCGGTTGCTTCGCAGCCAGGACCACTTCGTGACTCTCCGCGAGGAGTTGGACTCAATCGACGAGTATCTGGACATCGAGACGGTGCGCTTCGGTCCGACCCTCCGGGTGGAGAAACGCATCGCCCCCGCCACCCTGGACCAGATGGTGCCGAGCATGCTCCTGCAGCCCCTGGTCGAAAACGCGATTAAGCACGGGATCTCGCGCAAGGTGGGCGGAGGGAAGATCACGATCTCGAGCGGCCGAGCCAATCAACACACGGTGATCGAGATCATCGACGACGGGGTCGGCATGACGGTGGAAGAGTCGACGCCGAGGGCGGGCGGTATCGGCCTGCGCAACGTGGACGAGCGGCTGCGCGTGATCTACGGCGAGAACTACCAGCTCAAGATGACGAGTACGCCGGGTGAGGGCACCTGCGCACGCATCGAAATCCCCGAGCTCGCGGTCCTTCAGCCGGTGTCCGCCTGAACCTTCATCATGCCATTGCGGATCCTGATCGCGGACGACGAGGCACCGGCCCGAAACGAGCTCTGTTTTCAGCTCGAACGACTGACGGATGTCGAGATCGTAGGCCAGGCGGCAGACGGACCGCAGGCGGTCGAGCTGGCCACCCAGCATGCGCCGGATCTGTTGTTTCTCGATATCCAGATGCCCGGCCTGACCGGTTTCGATGCCGCCAGACAGCTGCTCGACCGCGAAGTGGACAGCCACATCGTCTTCGTGACCGCGTTCGACCAGTATGCGATCGAGGCCTTCGAGGTCTGCGCGGTCGACTACCTGCTGAAACCGGTGGAGCCGACGCGCCTGGCCCAGACGATCCAACGTGTCCGGCGACTTGTCGACATCGGCGGTAAGGAGACGCATAGCGGCCCGGCAGACAAAGAGCTCGAACGTATCGTCCAATATGTTTCGGAGCGACAAAGCCGGCGAGACCGACTGGCGGTCAAAGTCGACGAGCGCTACCTCCTAGTACAAGCTGAGGACATCGTCTATGCGTCGCTCGCCGACGAAGTCATCACGGTGGTCACCGCCACCGTGCGAGGCACCTCCAACTATCGGACCCTGGATGAGCTACACTCGCATCTTGACCCGGCGGTGTTCTGGCGTGTGCATCGCTCACACATCGTGAACATCAACAAGATCAAGGAGATAGTCCCCTGGTTCAGCAGGAATTACATCCTGAGGATGAAGGACGGAAAGGACACCGAAATCCCGGTGAGCCGGAATCAGACCAAACGACTCCGGGAGTACCTGAGTCTGTAACCGCGCTGGCGGAGCCTGCCCCAGGGCCAAACTCCGGGCCCGAACCGCGGGCAGAGAACGAGCCGTCCGTCGACCCTGCGGCTCCGCCCCCTCCGGTGGCGTCAGCCACTCCAGCCGGCATGCTACCAGTCAAGCCCGAGCCGAAACACACCGACGCGCCCCAGCCGTACCTGCTGTCGCCCAGCCAAGCCTACGAGTTGGAGCGGCGCTCAGAGCGATCCGCCCTGATCACCAGGGTCGGTGAGGAGATTGTCGCCTGGCTCAAGACGTTTGCCTCGGCCGCCGTCTACGCCACCCTAATCGTGACCTTCGGGTTCCAGGTGGCGCGCGTCGAGGGCAAGAGCATGGAGCCCACCCTCGCCGATCAGGACCGCCTGATCGTTAACAAGGCACTCTACCGGTTCTTCGATGTTCCCAAACCGGGCGACATCGTGATGCTCTACTATCCTCGCGACCCGGAAAAGTCGTTCGTCAAACGCGTAATCGGGATGGAGGGGGACACGGTACGCATCGAAGATGGCCGCGTCTACGTCAACGAGGTGCTACTGCCCGACGAGTATGTGCCAGCGGACTACCGGAGCCATGAAAACCATGGACCTGAGGTCGTGCAGGAAGCCCACTACTTCGTGATGGGCGACCACCGGAACAACAGCTCGGACAGCCGTCACTGGGGCCAAGTGCCGGAGAAGTACGTGATCGGCAAGGTTCAGCTCCGCTGGTGGCCGCTGACCACCGCCACGCTGTTCTAGGCGCCGCCTGTCAGGGGCTACGCCGGAGAGCCAGGATCCGCATCCTCTGGATGCACCGGCTGGTAGATATCCTCTATCACCGACTTCCAGCGCTCCTCGACCACCCTACGCTTGACCTTGAGCGTAGGCGTTAGCTCACCTCCAGCCACTGAGAATTCGCCTGGTAACAGCGCGAACTGCTTGACCTGCTCGTAGCTGGCCAACTCCCGGTTGGCCTCCTCCACGACCGGCGCGAAGAGAGCTCGCACGTCCGGACGGGCTACGAGCCCGTCCGGCTCGCCAGCCTCGATCCCTCCGACCTTAAGCCGCTGGGCTAGTGCCGAAAAGTCCGGCACCAGGAGCGCCGCCACGAAGCGGCGGCGATCCCCAACGAGCATCGCCTCGGCCACGATGGGGTCCCGCTTCAGGAGAGCTTCGATCGGCTGCGGAGCGACGTTCTTTCCGCCAGCCGTCACGATCAGCTCCTTCTTCCGATCGGTAATCGACAGGTAGCCGTCGTCATCGAGCTTCCCGATGTCGCCGGTGTGGAACCAGCCATCCCGGATGACGCCGGCGGTTGCCTCCGGGTTCTCGTAGTAGCCCAACATCAGGTTGGGCCCTCGCGCCAGGATCTCGCCGTCGTCGGCAATCCGCAGTTCGACGCTCGGCAGCACTAGCCCCACGGTGCCGAGGCGTGCCCGGCCAAACGGGTTGGCCGTGAGCACCGGTGAGGTCTCCGTCAGGCCATAGCCTTCGAGCACCGGGATCCCGGTCGCATACAGAAACTCGGCCACCTCTCGACTTAGCGGTGCACCGCCTGAGACCACGAACCGCAGCCGTCCGCCAGTCCGATCCCGGATCTTGGACAGCACCAGACGATCGGCCAGCCTCAGCTGGACGCTGGTCAGTGCTCCGGGCTCGCCTCCTCCTAGCCGTGCGGTGGCGGCCGCATGCCCAACCCCGAGGGCCCAAGCAAAGAGCGCTTGGCGCACCCGCGGAGCGCCGGCAACCGCCTCAAGAATTCGGGCGCGGAGCTTCTCATACGCCCGCGGCACTCCGGTCATGACCGTGGGCTGGATCCGCTGCATGTCGCGACCCAAGGTGTCGATGGCTTCGGCAAAGGCGATGCTCGCGCCCTTGTAGAGATACAGGTAGATGACCGCCCGCTCGAGAACGTGGCTCATTGGCAGAAACGACAACGCGGTGTCACCATCGTGAATGTCGAGGACATGGTCGACATCCACGATATTGGACAGGAAGTTCCGGTGGGACAGCATCACGCCCTTGGGCTGACCTGTCGTACCCGAGGTGTAGATAATGGTCGCGAGTGCGTCAGGCTCTACCGCCTGGGTCCGCTCCTTGAACTTACGCCCCAGACCGTTCTCGGCCAGCAGACGGCAATGCCCGGCGTCGACCACGCCGGCATAGGTCTGCTCTCCGTCCCCTGGTCCACCCTCCTCGACATCCATCACGACCACATGCTCGAGATCGGGCAGGCGATGCCGCTCCTCTCTCACTTTAGCGGCCTGTGACTCATCGGCCACGACCACGACCTTCACTCCCGCGTGCGCCAGGATGTAGCCCACCTGGCTCGGCGGCAGCGTGGCGTAGACCGGAACCGAGACGCCGGCGGCGGTCAAGGTTCCCAAATCGGCGACCATCCACTCCGGTCGACTATCGGAGAGAATCGCCACCCGGTCGCCCGCCCCGACCCCGAGCGCTTCGAGCCCGAGACTGAAGTCCCGCACCTCGTCAAAGAGCTCGCGACTCGACCGGGCGAGGACGTTGTTGCCCACCGACCGCCGGACATAAGCGTCTCTCGGGAACTTGCCGGCCACATGGGCCGGCAGCTCGGCCAGCGACTTCACGACTGGGGCCATCATGACCGATCCCGCCGGCGATAGGTGCCGCTGCGGCCACCCGTCTTTCGAATCAACCGGATGTCTCCGATCACCATGGTCTTGTCCACCGCCTTCACCATGTCGTAGATGGTCAGCCCCGCGGCTGCCACCGCGGTAAGCGCCTCCATCTCCACCCCGGTCTGCGCGGTCGTCCGTACCGTCGCCTCGATCTCATAGCCGTCTCGACGAAGACGAAGTGCCACATCGACCGACGAAAGCGGGAGCGAATGGCACAGCGGGATCAACTCGGATGCCCGCTTGGCCGCCATAATGCCGGCCAACCGGGCAGTCTGCAACGGATCGCCCTT
>Ga0310344_10000030_pt1 | contig 145961 bp, 137 predicted proteins | sample HC15DNA20200_MG_FD_203801 | JGI IMG/M metagenome (GOLD analysis project Ga0310344, IMG submission 203801) | Marine microbial communities from station ALOHA, North Pacific Subtropical Gyre - HC15-DNA-20-200_MG | ecosystem: Environmental > Aquatic > Marine > Oceanic | place: Pacific Ocean...
CGAAGGCGGAATCATGGCGTTCACCAACTACGGCATCGAGAACCTCGAAACGCTCATCGCCGACCAGGAAATCGACTAACGATAATCCCCCGCGGCCTTCGCCGTATGGCTACAAACTACATGTGCACGAACGGCTAGTTGCGATGGTACGATTCAGCGCTCAAAACGACAGGTATCGCGGCGGCTCAGGACGGGAAAAGGATCGTGCTGTAGTTTTGGGCGCCATGAAGAATGTGGATAATCACCACTTTTTCCTGCTCGACCCTGTAAAATATCAGATAGTCCTTGTGTACACGCCGTCGCATACCCACCGTCTCATAGCGCGGAACAAGTGGGAATCGTTCCGGCATATCAGCCAGCCCAAGACATTTTGAACGCAGTTCCTGCAAGAAGCTCAGCGCTCGCTTCGGATTGTCGCGCGCGATATAATCGCCAATTGCCTCAAGGTCATATTCAGCTTCGGCCGTCAGGTGAACGATCATTTGTCGGCGGCATCCAGCGCGCGATATTTTGCCTCCAGTCGATCAAAAACGCCTTCGGCCGATGCGGTTCGACCAGCGTCGGCATCGGCAAGGCCTCGCGTGATAGAGGCATCCAGAGCGGCCAGGCGGGTTTCCCGATCCTGGATCAATCGGACGCCCTCGCGCAAAACCTCGCTTTTCGAATTATAGCGCCCGGTTGCAACGAGCCTTGCAACGAATTGCTCCAACTGCTGCCCAAGGTCTGCGCTGATCATGGCGTGATCTCCCATCGCGATCTGACATAGCGAATTATCAACAGTTGATAAAGAAAAAATGCCTCACGGTGCTGGCGGTAGCAACCGCCGGTCACAAAGCGAGGATGGAAAGGACCATCCTGCCGTCTTCCGTTCAGACCTCGCGCAAGGCAACCACGCCGCGCGCGGTCTTATGACACGAATGATGGATCGCTACCGAATGTCCTATGATGTACCAAATGAACTCCCTGTTGCGACAACACCCGGAAAAGCAAAGCGCGGCCCAAAGCCCAGGCCGATCGTTGAACATCCCGAGCCCGATACAGAACAATGGATTGACCCGAAAACATTCCAGGCGGCCCTGGTACTCCACATGCGCCGGCACCGGGACAACTGCCACCACCTGCACAGGTCCATCATCAAGCCCGGTGAAACCTTCGATCGCACCACGCTCCGGAGTTGGATTGATGGCCGACGAACGCCCCGGAGCGTGGACAGTCTGGCTATCCTGGCCCGCATCGAGCATCGGTACCGCCTGCCTGCGGGGTATTTCCAGGCAAAGCTGCCCAACCCGGGAAGAGCCGCGACAGGTTATCGTTGCAAGGGTGTCTCGCCGGCGGAGCAGCGCCGCCTGGCCTGGCACCTTCCTGACGATTTCAACGAGCGACCATCGCGCGAGCGCGCTGAAATTCTGGACTGGGTGCGGTCCGTCGTCATCTCCGGCGCGACCGATTATCGCCGCTTCCAGGCGGAGGCGATGCGGACCCGCTACGGCATCCGATTTCCAAAGCTGACTGGCCGCAAGAGCCTGCGCGTGTCCTCCCGGGATGACTACGAAAGCGGAGCGGAACCGATGGATGCCGATCTTGTTTCGGCTTCGATCGATGCCCCGCCGCAACTGGCTGCGGAAATGGCGAGCCTCGTCCGCTTCAAGACCGCGACGCTCACCGATATCGGTTTCCAGCGCAATGGCGTCTGGGGCGACGATACAACAGCGCAGCGGATTGAGCATCTGGGGCTCATGTTCGGAGCGCTGGCGGCGCGGTCCGATGGAACTGTAGCCGGCTTCGGCATACCGCTTGCGGACCTGAGTTTCGCGCTGCTGATTTTCCCCCAAGTGTGGGACTGGTACGTTCAATGGCGCGAGCGACGGCGCGGCTTCTTTACGCGCTGGGAAGTCGACATGCTCCGGTTGGGCAAGGCACTGGTGCGCGCCGACGTGGGGTGGTTGCGGCAGTCGCCCGGCTTCGCGGCGCGACTCCGTCCGGTGGGAGCGTTGGTCACGGTTGACGACATTGCCCGGGTGCAGGCGGACTGGGCCGGAGCCTGCGATGTCGCCTGCGCGCATCTTGGAGCACGTTCCAGGGAAATTGAACGGGTAGCCCGCATTCATCGCGATCCGTTCGAGCCGATCCTGCCGATTCTCGAGGCGGATAGTCCGGTCGCGGAGTATCGAAAGATCACCGCCGAGATATTGCGCCTGCGGCCTGATCGACGCCGCCATCCCCGTGCGGCGGCTGAGGCGACACGCTCGATTCTTCTGCTTCGGCTGGGTCTCCATCTGGGATTGCGGCAAAAGAACCTGCGTCAGCTTATGCTCTGCCCGAGAGGCGCCGCATTCCGGTCCGAACGCCAGCTTGAACTGCTGAAGCGTGGCGAGATTCGCTGGAATGAGCGCGTTGGGGGCTGGGAGGTGCTGATTCCGGCCGTTGCCTTCAAGAACGCCGGCTCGTCCTTCTTCGCGGGCAAGCCGTTCCGACTCGTGCTCCCCGATCTCGACGGGCTCTATGGTCATATCGACGATTACGTGCGCGAAGACAGGGCGCTTCTCCTTGGCGGCGCAGACGATCCGGGCACGTTCTTCATCAAGACCTCGAAAGTTACCACGAGGGACGCTGCCTACGACCAGAACACTTTCTACGAGGCCTGGCGGCTGGTGATCCAGCGGTACGGTATCTATAATCCCTGGACCGGACGGGGCGCCATTGCCGGTCTCCTGCCTCATGGTCCGCATAACGTGCGCGACGTGCTTGCGACCCACATTCTCAAGCAGACCGGCTCCTACGAGCAGGCAAGTTATGCCATCCAGGACACGCCCGACGTGGTAGCGAAGCATTACGGGCGGTTTCTGCCGCAGGACAAGGCGGCGCTCGCGGCTCAGATACTCAATCAGGTGTGGGAAGCTGCCTGACCGCCTGTGAGGGCAGGCGGAGCAGGGGCGTCCCCGGCATGGCCGGGCCGCGCTCTGCTCCGCTGCGCTCCATCGGACCCCGCCTGCGCGGGTTCCGCCCCTGCCGGGCGACGATCTCTGACGCGCACGCCGTCCGTCGTGACGGCGCAATGTGGTCTCGCGCGGGCTTCTCCCGCGCAAGGCGTCGGGAAGCACGGCCTTTGGAGAGGCGGGGTGGGCGTCGGCTTGCCTGGTCCCGTGCCGGCGAAGCGCAAGCCGGTCCTTCGACCAGGTTCAGGACCGACTCCTCCACGTGCGTTCCGGCCCTGCAGGTGCGCTTCGCCTCATGGCCCGGGGCCTGTCCGCGCCTCCTGCCGCCCACCCCGCCACTCCGGCGGCCGGTGCGTGATGGCAGGGGAACAAGGTCATGAAGGTCATGGGACGAACGGGGCGCGGGGTGAGGGGGTTTCTGCGCAGAGCCGATCATGCGATCATTCCGGGCGCCGGTGAGGCGGGCGAGGGGGCTGGGGCGATGGCGGCACTGCCGATCGAGAGCGGAGCGCCGTCAGGGCATGGCCGGGTTTTCACCCGCGAGGAACTGGAGCACTGGCAGAAGGTATCTGCGTGCATGCCTCCGCTGACGCTTGAAATCTTCCTCCTCGGCATGGTCGATGGCCTTTCCGAGCGCGAGATCGCGCGCCGCTTGGGTCTGTTTCGCTGGCAGGTGCGGCGGCACATGGTGCGGGCGATCCGGATAATCGACCGACAGCGCCGCTGATCCCGGCGATGCGAGGCCCCGCCTGACGGGGCCTGGCATCGCAAACAGGGAGACGTTCCCTATCCCGCAAGGGCCTTGCCGTCATCAGGGGCTTGGCAAGGCGGACATTTGCCGCGATCCTGCGCGGCACCATGAAGACGCTCGACGATCCCGCCGTGAACCTGCCCGAGGCCAAGCGCCGCGAGCTGGCGCACGTCGTCGAGGTGATCCGCGAGGGCTTCGCGCGCGCGATCCGGCACCGCACGCAGCCGCGATTCCGCAACGGCCATATCGTGCGGATCGTGCTGTTTGGCTCCTATGCGCGCGGCGATTGGGTCGAGGACCCGGTGGGCCGCTATTTCTCGGACTACGACATTCTCGTTGTGGTCGATCACGAGGACCTGACCGACGGGCTCGAGTTCTGGGTGAAGGTCGAGGAACGCCTGCTTGCCGATCTGGCCGAGGGGACCGCTCTGCGCACGCAGGTCAGCCTTGTCGTGCACAGCCTCGAGGACGTGAACGAGAAGCTGCGGTTGGGGCGGTACTTCTTCACCGACATCCTGCGCGACGGGATTGTGCTCTACGAGGAGCCCGGCCATCCCTTCGCCGTTCCCCAGTCGCTCACTGCCGATGAGGCACTCCGAGAGTCACGCGACCACTTCGAGGAGTGGTTCGAGAGTGCTTCGAACTTCGTGAGATTGGCGGCGAACGGGGTGGAAAACGGCATGGACAAGGAAGCCGCCTTTCTCCTTCACCAAGCAACCGAACGGCTCTACCACTGCATATTTCTGGTGCGGACGCTCTACAGCCCCAAAACCCATAACCTCAACCGGCTGCGCGCGCTGACCGAGCAGCTGGAGCCACGCCTGCGCACCGTCTGGCCCACCGACAACCGGCTGTACAAGCGCGCCTATAATCTCCTGCGCGAGGCCTACATCAAGGCGCGCTACTCGCGCGAATTCGTCATCAGCCCCGAGGAACTCACCTGGCTGGGTGAGCGCGTGGCGGTGCTGCGCGACCTCGTGCGCGAGCTGTGTGAGGCGCGTATCGCCGAGCTTGAGGCACGCCGCGACGCCGCCTGAATCCTGGCGCGACAGCATAGCGCGATCAGGCGGTACCGGTCCTCGCGCCGCATTGCCGCAGGATCAACACGCCGAGACGTTCAGCCGCCGCCAGCAGGGCATCGTCGGAAAGGTGCGCATAACGCGCGGTCATCTGAACCCGGCTATGCCCCAGCAGCTTCGAGGTGGTGAACAGGGTTTCCCCGCTCATCACCGCGTGGCTGGCAAAACTGTGCCGCAGGTCGTGTATTCGAAGCTTCGGTGGCAACCCGGCTTCCCGCCTGATCGAAATCCACACGGAACGGACGGCCTCGTAACGCTGGCCGCCCATCAGCGGGAAAACCGGCGCAAGTTTTGTCTGCGCCTGACGCGGCAGGCCGGTCCGGAATTCCCGCAGGAACCGCGATGCTGGCGCCCCAAGCAGGACCTCGCGCGGACCCGTCTTGCTGTCGCGCAGGCACAGGCGATTACCCACCACGTCACCCCACTGGAGCGCGATAATCTCCCCGACCCGGCATCCCGTCAGAGTCAGGAAACGGAGCAACGCGGCGGCGGCGCAGCTTTCGGCCATGCGACGATCCAGCACCGAACCGAGCCGAACCATCTGCGCCTCGCTGAGGAACGAGCCCACGATCCTGCGCCGGTTCATCCGGATGGAGGATGCCGGGTTGCGCCAGCCATCGGGAAGGTGGCCCCATGCCCGCGCCGAGGCGAGGATATGGGCGAGGATGCCAAGCGCGCGGTTGGCGCCTCCTGGTTTTTGCCGGCTGTAACCGTCGAACCAGCGCACCACGTCCGGCCTGCCGATCGCATCGAGCCGCATGGCGCCGAAGGTCGGCAGCAGGCGTCGCGTGACATAGGTCCGGTAGCTGCGAAGACCGGAGGGCTTGAAGCCGCGCGCGTGGCGGGCCTCGTACTCTGCCTGGAATTCCGCGAAGGTCGGTACTTGCGAGGATCGCGCAGGAGGTGTTGCGTCTCCTGCGAGAAGCGCGGCGGCGATCCGGCGCGCCGTTTTTACGTCGGTTTCAGGAAAGGTGCCGAGCGATCGGCGCGTGAGCTTGCCGTTCTCGCGCAGCCGCATGATCCAGCTTCGGGACCCGCAAGGCTGGACCCGCAATCCGAGGCCGGGTTGCCGTGTGTCGCGCAGCAGATACTCCCGCGCCTCGGGGCGGGCTTCGGTGCATATCCGCTGTGTCAGGGACAGGGCGAGGTTAGCCATGGCGCCCGCTCCGGTGCGATGAACGGGCCGGTCGCGTATCGGACGAGGTAGCGGTCTGACCTCGCAGCGAACGATCGATTTTCCGAGAAACGCGCGTCGCCGATCGGCGCAGGGCACTGTCGGCGAGGCGCGCATAGCCCAGTGTGCTTTCGATTTCGCGGTGTCCGAGCAATTGACCGACAACCCGCAGGTCGATCCCGTTCGAGACCGCGAGCGAAGCGAAATGGTGGCGCAGATCATGGACGCGCAGCCGCCCGAGCTGGGCGTGATCGCGGATCAGCCTCCACGCCCGATCGATCACCTTGATCGGCCCCTCGCTCCTTGGCGCGGGGAAGACATAGGCATCGTCCGACCGCTCTCGCCGTGCATCGAGAATGGCCCGTGCCGGAGCATTAAGCCAGATCGTACGCGGCCCCTCCTTGCTATCCTCCAGCACCGCGCGTGCGCCGACGATCCGGTCCCATTCGAGGGCCAGTATCTCGCTTCGGCGTGCTCCGGTCAGGAGCAGCAGACGGACGGCGTCGCAGGCGTCGGGCATGTCATCCTGAAGCCGGTCCAGCGTCGCCCACAGTCGCCGCACGACCGCTGCGGGCATATGCCCCGCCCTGTGTCCGCGTTGCTTTCTGCGAAGCCCCTTGCAGGGATTGGTACCCGCAGGCCGCAGTCCATGGTCTTCGGCATGGAGCATCAGCCCCGAAAGCGTCGATAGCGCCATGCGCGCGGCGCTGCTGCGCGCCTTCACGTCAAGGTGCCAGCGCGTCACGTCTTCAGGCGTGATCTCGCAAACCCGGAGCTTGCCAAGCGCGGGCATGATGTGGGCGCCGGAGACCGCCTTCATGTTCCGGAGGGTGCCGGCTTTCCACCTGCCCGACGCTCCCGACGCAAGAAAGTCAGGGAGAAGGTCCGCGACCGTGGCGGTGGGCGGGAAGCGGTCGCTGGCGGTTGCGACCTTGGTGGACGGGGTGGCGTGGGCCATCGAGCGGGCGACCACAACGGGGATGGTTCGGGCATCCCCCAGGGTACATTTTCGCGTTGTCCCTTCGCCGTTGATAAACTGGACCCACGTCCTTGCTCCGGAAGCCCGCAGGCGCAGGGCGAGACCTTCGGTGACCGCGTCGCGGATCAACCGCTCTCCCTTTGCCGGCAGCGGATGCGTGGCGATATCCAGAGTTTCAAGGTCGATGATTTCGGCACGTCTCATGGCATTGTCGCTCCATAAATCTCGCCCCGTTCAAGGGGCCTGGAGCGTGTCCGGAGGCTTGTTCCCCAGGACACGCGGGGATTTATGGGCAGCGCTTGTTCGTGCGGTGCATCCGGCCTGATCGGTGATCGATTCGCTTCGATCCTGAGGGGGATATTTCTCAATATGATCAGGCTGTTAGCCTCCTCTAAGGCATTCGTTCGGGCGCATTCGCAAGCTCATGCGGAAGGCCGAACGCACGCCGAAAAGGCGTAATTTGTAATGCACCCCACGCACCGGTGCTGCCGGCGCGAATCGCGTGGATTTCCGCCGTTTTTTGTCGGCACAGTGCGGCAGTCGGTTCGGCACTGATCGGCTGCCGCTGGCAGCCAGCCTGTGCGGTATCGCCGGCTAAGTAGCTGATCAAGCTCGGCACTATGTGGCTGCCACCGGCAGTTCTGATAAATTGTTGAGATCGCAGCGTAATTCGACTATAAGGACGTCGCTTCACCACGTTGCTGGCGTGTCGGACAAGGAGTCCGCCGCTTGGCACGCATTACAATCCGCATAGACGACGACCTCTATGCGCGCCTTACAGTACAGGCGCGTAATGCCGGTCTCGGCGCCGCGACCTATTGTCGCGACATCCTTGAGCGCTTCGAAGGCACCGACCCATCGGGCTATCATGCCCGGTTCGACGAGCTCCACGCGACCGCCATCCAGGCCTTCGCGATCCTCGCGACGTCGGTGGGTGAGCGTTCTCCCGACATCCTCCAGAAGGGGTTGGGCGAAGCCCGCCGCCTCCTCCGTGAAAGGGGACTGCTCGATCCCGAGCAGGATCGGCCATGAGCATCTTCCGCCACGATACGCTCGGCTCTTGGACGAGGGGCGGCCAGGCCATTGTCCATAACGTCCGTATGACTACCCAGGTCTTCTATCAGACCTTCCTGGCCGGGCTGGTAATCTGGATCGGTGGCACCGTCTGGTACGCGCTCGAAAAGTCGTCCGAATATGAGCGCTTCGTGATGCTGAAGGTCACGCAGGCCTACTTCATGGGCGACACGCTTCCCGGCAATGCCACCCCGATCTTGTTCAAGACGCCGGGCGGCAAGCAATACTGGACCACACCCAAAGGGCTGGTCAGTTCTGGCGTCGCGCACAAAACCCTCGCCGTTTTCGAGACCTATCTCCTCCGCGGCGCGCTGCTCTCCGGTCTGTTCGCGCTCGCCATGCTCGGGTGGGCCTGGTTCTATTTTACCCGCATGGGGAGGGGGCTCGGCTCCAATCAGTTCCTGCGCGGCGCGCGCTTCTGCACGGTGCGCCAGGTCCGCCGGGCACTGTGGCGCTATGCCAAGGGCAGCTTCGACATTGGCGGGGTCAATGTCCCCGACGCCTTCGAGCCGGAACACATCCTCATCTGTGGCGCCCCCGGTACCGGCAAGACCAACATCATCGTCAAGATGCTCGACGGCATTCGCAAGCGGAAGCGACGCGCGATCGTCTACGACACCGCCGGGACCTTCGTGGAGAAATTCTATCGGCCGGGGATCGACGTGCTGCTCAATCCTCTCGACGCCCGGGCCGACTGCTGGTCGCCCTGGGTCGATGTGCCGCGGGACTATCACTACGACCAGATCGCCGAGTCCACGATCCCCGACAAGGCTGGCGATCCCTTCTGGGCGAAGGCAGCGCGTGGCACGCTGGTCGCCGTCATGCGGAAGCTGGCGCGGCAGGAGCGTACCCTTGTCTCGATCCTGCTCGACACGCTGCTCCGCTCCAAATTGAAGGAGCTTGCCGCCTTTGCCGCCGGCACCGATGCGGCGGCCTTCATCTCGACCGAGGGTGAGCGCACCAGCGCCGGCATCCAGGCAGAGCTCGCCTCGGTGATGCGCAGCTTCTCCTATCTCGACGACACCGCCGATGGCTTTTCGATCCGCGACTGGGTCGCCAACGAGAAGGACGACAGCTGGCTCTTCATCACCGTCAAGGCGGACCAGCTTCCCTCGCTGCGCCCCCTGATCACGGTGTGGCTCGATATCGCGATCAGCGCGATCATGAGCATGACGCCCGATCGCAACCGACGCCTCTATTGCGTGATCGACGAGCTTCCCACGCTCCAGCGTCTGCCCTCGCTCGGCGACTTCCTCGCCCGCGCGCGGAAATATGGTGGCTGCGGCATCCTCGGCTTCCAGAGCTACCCGCAACTCGAAGCCACCTACGGCATCCAGGATGCCGCCGCGATCACCGGCTACTGCTCAACCTGGGTGGCGCTGCGCGCCAACGATACCCCCACCGCAAAGCATGTCAGCGAGAACCTCGGGCAGGTCGAACAGATCGAAGCCAATGAAGGCATGTCCTATGGCGTGAACGACATGCGCGACGGTGTGAACCTCTCACGCATGCAGGTGACCCGCCCATTGGTCATGCACACCGAGGTCACCAACCTGCCGAACCTCATGGGTTATTTGCGGTTCGGGCGCAGCCTGCCGGTGGTCCGCTTCGAGGACAGTTACAACAAGGTGGCATCCCTCGCTGACGCTTTCGAGGAGCGCCAAACCGCACCGGTGCGGATGGCTGTGCCGGAGCCCACAGTGTCCCCCGCGCCGGCATCGTCGCGAACACCGGCCGCGCCGGAGGCGCCTTCCGCGAAGCGACGTCGCGCGATCCAACCTGATCCCAGTGCTGCGCTACCACTTGTTGCGCCAGAAGAAGCGATGGATCCGGAAATCCCGCCAGCGAAAGACGAGCCTAGCCCACCTTCACCACGCACTGCGGAGAAAGGGGAAGCGACCGACCCGCCGCCTACACTCGAGCTGTTCGGCAAGCCGGCCGGCTTCCGCCTCAGCCAACACGGCCGCCATGAAGGCGCCCGCAACGCAGCGAGGCCGGCATGATCAACCCGATCCGGCTCAAGGGCAAACCCGCCAACATCGCACGCTATTATACGGTCGGCGATTATTACACTAAAGGACCCGAGGAGCAGTCCCAATGGGGCGGGAAGATCGCTGCCGAACTCGGCCTGGAGGGCGAGGTCGATCCCGGCACCTTCAAGGAATTGCTCGCCGGTAAGGTCGGCGAGCAGCAGCTTGGCCGTCGGCGCAAGGATGGCGAGATCCAGCATCATCCCGGATGGGACTTCGCCGTGAACGCGCCCAAATCGGTGTCGATCATGGCTCTGGTGGCGAATGACGAGCGGATCGTCGACGCCCATGAAGGGGCCGTCTCGGCGGCGCTCTCCTATCTGGAAGAACATGCGCTCATGCGCCATCGCGTGAACGGCGAAGTCACCGAGAGGACGACTGGGCGTCTGATCTGGGCGCGCTTCACCGAGCATGCGTCTCGCGAACTCGATCCGCACCTTCACACCCATGTCGTCGTCATGAACATCACCGATGAGCGGGATGGCGCTAGAAAGGTTAGCCTCGAAACCCGGGCCATGTTCGCCGAGCAGATGACGGCTGGGCAGGTCTATCGGAATGAGCTTGCCCACCTCTTGCGAGTGCGGGGCTACGACATTGAGTTCGATCCGCGCCGGGGCCTGTTCGAGATCCGGGGTGTGCCCAAGGGCCTGATCGCCGATATGTCCCAACGGGCCGAGCAGATCGATGCGCATGCGAAAGAGCATGGTCTGGGTGGGCAGGCGGGACGTCAGAAATCCTTCTACGTCACCCGCGGACCCAAGCAGAAAGTGTCGCTCGAAGGGCTTCACGAGCGGTGGCATGGGCGCATGGGACAACAGGCCGAAGCGGTGCGGCAAATCCGCGCCGACGCCGAGAAGATCGGTGAGCGCCAGGTGGACGTGGAGGCACCGACCGCAGCCCGGGCAATGCTGTTCGGTATCCGGCAATCGGAAGGCAAGGAGGCGGTCAACAATCTCGGCCGGCTGTTGCAGACAGCGCTTGCCTCTCATGTCGGCGAGGTTCGCCTGTCGGATGTGCGTCCCGTTGTTGAGGAGCATCAAGCTCGCGAGAAGCTGCTCGCAACGCACGAGCGAACGGGCGACGAGATCCACACGCGGGGCCGAACAACCCGCAAGACCGCTCGGCTTGAAATCGCGCTATCGGATCAGCTGGCGCTTGCGCTGAACGATGCCCGGCCGTTGGCGTCTGTCGAGGCGTTGCGCGACGCCGGGGTCGCCCGCGACCTCAAACCTGAACAGCGGACAGCGCTCCTCCATCTTGGCACATCCGAGCACCGGGTCGTCGCGGTGCATGGCGTTGCTGGCTCGGGCAAGTCGACGATCATCGGTGCGTTGCGTGAGGCCGTGGGGGACGGGGCGACGCTGATCGCCCTTGCTCCCACATCCTCTGCCGCCAGCGAACTGGGACTAAAGGCCAGTATCGAGTCGCGCACGGTGGCGAGCCTGCTTGCTACCGGGGGAGCGAATCTCGACGACAGCCATGTCCTTGTTGTCGACGAGGCGGGCCAGCTCGGCAACCGGCAAGCGATGCGGCTGCTCGAGATCAGCCGTGCCACCGGAGCGCGTCTGATCCTGCTCGGCGATACGCGGCAGACAGGAGCGATCGAGCAGGGCAAACCCTTCTGGTTGATGATGCGGCTCGGCATGCCAAAGGCCGAGCTCAAGGATCCCGTCCGTCAGGAGAACGAGGGGATCATGCAGGCGGTCCGGCTCGCCCGCCTTCAGAACTACGACGGATCGCTCAAGGCGCTCGAGTCGGTCACAAGTGGCGCGAACAGTGAGGACCTTGCCAAGGCGCTGGTCGCCGACTGGACGAGGTTGAGCCCCGAGCAGCGGGCCAAGACCAACATCCTCGTCCTCGAGAACGCGACCCGTCTGATTGTCAACACGCGGATCCGCGAGGTGCTGAAAACGGAGGGCGGGCTGGCTGCTGAAGAAGCTCGGCTGTCGATCCTGTCGCCGTCGGGCATGACGGACCAGGAGAAGCATTTCGCGCACTTCTATTCCCGAGGCCAAGTCGTCGTGTTCTCCCGCGACAACGCCGGTCTCGGCGTCGCCCAAGACGCCGAATACAAGGTGGTCGGGATCGGGCGGGACGCGCGCGGTCGCCAGACGGTCAATCTGGTCGACGAGCACGGCAGGACGATCCAGTGGGATCCTCGGCTCGGCCGCGCCTCTCAGATCAACGTGTTCAAGGAGGAGCGGCGGGACCTCGCCGCTGGGGACCGTATTCAGTGGCGCTTGGTCAGCAAGGAGCTTGGCCTCAAAAACGCCGAACGCGGCACGGTGGAACGCCTCGACGGCCCGGTTGCAACGATCCGATGGGATCGGGGCGGGCGAAGCCAAGAGATTGACCTGTCTCAGCACAAAACCTGGGACCACGGCTACGGCGAAACCGTCTACTCGGCTCAATCCAAGACCTACGATCGGGTCTATGTCCTGGCACCCGTCAACTCACCACTCGTGACGGGCCAGAACTACTACACAGCGATCACGCGGGCCCGCTTTGGAGCGCGGCTCTGGACGGAGGATCGGGAACGACTGGTCGATCGGCTCAGGACCCGATCGGGCGAGAAGACGTCCTCGCTTCAGGGATTGGACCGAATTGAGCGGGACAGCGTCAAGGGGCGTGCAGCCCAACATGGAGAGCGTTGGGACCGGCTTCGCGAGGAGCAACGCTCTCAGCGGGAGGCGCGAAAACGTCGACTGCAAGCCGATCAGGCGGAGCGGTCGGCACCTCCAAGAGACAGCCTTGCGGCTTATTTTGCCGATCGGGCGCAGGCTGCCGCGAGATCGCTGGATCTGTGGCTCTCCAGTCTGCTTGAACGCGCCCGCGGCGGCGTCGATCGTGTGGGAGACGGTCGAAACGCTCATCAAGCACAGGCTCCATTAACACCCCGGCCAGAACGAGCCCCATCGCACGGGGACGAGAATGGAGGTGGTCATGGCCGCTAACCGCTTGCGATTCGCGAGGCTGGTTCTGCCGGCGATTCTCACTCTATCCTTCCAACCGACCAGCGCGGCGGTGAGATCGCCTCCCGAGCACGAGGCCCGTCTCGGCGCATGTATTCGCGATGCCGCGGGCGGTCGTGTCTGGCTGGAAAAGACGCTGTGGGGCCTGCGCGACCAGGAGGGTGGCTGGGTCGGTGCGGAGGTACCGAACAGCAACGGTAGCCATGATCTTGGACCGCTCCAGGTTAACAGCTTTTGGGTACCGAAGCTCTCGAAACTGACCGGCCGTCCGCTGGCTCAGGTTCGCGAATGGCTGATAAACGATCCGTGTTTCAATGTGCAGGCCGCGCGCTGGATATTTCTTTCGGCCTTGTCGGTGACAGGCGCTTACTGGAAGGCGATAGGCGTGTATCATAGCCCAACACGCTGGCGGCAAAGGCAATACGTGGCGAGCGTCGCCGGGCACCTCCAGCGCCGGTACGGCTTACGGATCTTCCAGCAATGAGACGGAAGAAGGGGCTTCACGTACAGCCAATTAATTGCCGTATGGTATCGAAAATGGCAGTAGTTTGTTCATTCGTGTCCGCGCTGGATTCACTGCAGGATCAGTACATAATTGGCTATCGATTAACTTCTTGCTAGTCGGGGTAATGAAATTGTGCGCCGATTACCATCGGTAAGTGCTATTTTGGGCACGCGAGCGGGTGTTATCGGCACTGAAATTCCCAAAGCGGCACTATAGTACCTCCCCCCTTGCAGCGTGGAATCTTCTGGCTCAGCGTGAGCCTTTGGTGGGCAGGCCTCCAAGATTTGGAGCGAAGCGATGAACGATTCGACCTGAACTAAGGACCCTTGACGCAAGGTTATCCGCATCATTGCCATTGAACTTGGCGCTGCTGGGAACACAGAGGGTAAAATTCGTTGCCCTCGCCCATGTGCTGCAATCCCATGCTGTTCCCGGCTGATCGCTGCCATTGCCTCCATCCACCAGGGTTACGCGCCCTGCACGAGTGGACACTTCGCTACTGAAACAGCTCATGTCCGGTCTGCCAGACCGCCCCTTGCGGGTCCACAGGGGGCGTGCACACTATGATTTGAAGAGAATGACCCATGAACAATCCTGACCGTATCATACGCCTCAAAACCGTCCTTGCCCGTACCGGGCTGTCCCGCACGACGCTCTACCGCAAGAGGGGCGAAGGCCCTTCCCGCGCCAAGTTAAGACAAGCATCCACGGGGTCGGGTGGAGAGAGTCTGCCATCAATCGTTGGATCGCCGATCCGGCTGGCTATCGCGAGGAACAGGGCATTTGATCCAGGCGACGCGTCCTGCCTGCTCAGGGCCAGGGCGCGGCGATAATGGGCCTTCAATCAGGAAAATTTATCTGTCGGCCATGTTGCACTGGCCGGCTACGGCTTTTTGTCCGTTGCGTAGTAAGTCAAGATGGTCGGACCAGTGCTGCATCATCCGTATCCGCTCATCCTAATATTCGCCCCGCGCGTACGCGCGGCGAACCGCGTTATTGTCGCAGTGGGCAAGTTGGCGTTCGATCGCATCGGGATGCCATAGCCCTATCTCATTAAGTAGGGTTGCTGCCGTGGAGCGGAAGCCGTGGCCTGTCATCTTGTCCTTTGCGAAGCCCATGCCTCGCAAGGCGGCATTGATGGTGTTCTACGACATTGGTCGGTCCACCGAACGGAGCGACGGGAACACAAAGCGGCTATATTCTGTGTCATGCTCCACAGTGGCGATGAGAGCCAATGCCTGCCTAGAGAGGGGAACGGCGTGGACGCGGCGCATCTTGGTCTTGTGTGCCGGGATGGTCCACAATGCCCTGTCGAAATCGAAGTCGGCCCATTCGGCGTGGCGGAGCTCACCGGAGCGCACGAACACATGCGGCAGCAGTCGAAGGGCCGTCCTGGTACTAGGATGTCCCTCGAACGCTTCGATAGCGCGCAACAGGACGCCAACCCCCGTCTGAACTGGTGATGGCTGCGCGGTGGACCGGCTGGGGGGAGATCAGCGCGCCGCGGAGATCGGCTGCGACATCACGCTCGGCCCGCGCCGTGGCGATGGCGTAGCGAAAGATCTGACTACAGGTGCTACGAAGCCGCTTGGCGGCTTCGTAGCGGCCCTTGCCCTCCATCTTGCGCAGCATGATCAAGATCTTTTGCGCGAAGATGGATGCGATGGGGCGCTTGCTAAGCGATTTATTTATGAAATCGAGCAGCCAGCGCAGCTTCTTCACGGTGACGGAGGAGCGGCCTTCGCGCTCGACCTTCATGAGCCATTTTTCGGCAACCGCCTTGAAACTGTTTGCTAAGGCAATCGTGGCCGCGAGTCGATCGAGCTTCGCCTTCTCCGCAGGGTCTTCCCCCTTTGCCAGCACCCTGCGCGCGGCATCCCTTTGCGCGCGTGCGTCGGCAAGGCTGATGTTGGGATAGACCCCAAAGGCCAACGTCTTCTGCTTGCCCAGATAGCGGTAGTTCATGCGCCAGTAGAGCCCGCTATTGGGCGTCACATAGAGGAAACAAGCCATCGCTATCCGTAAGCTTGTACGGTTTGTTCTGGCCCTTGGCGTTTTTGATTGCAGCGGCGGTGAGTGCCATGATGGTATCTCCGTCTGAAGGAGAGACTCGATGCCAACAGATATACCGGCACGGCGCAAGGCGGCCCGAATGTGCTGTTCCTGTGGCACCACGTAAAGGGCCACCCAGCGGATAATGTGAGACGGAGCTGCTGGCACGGTGCGATCTTTTCCGGATCACCGCGCTATGTTGCATTTGCGTAATCTTCATGACAGCGGCCGGCTCACCGGGCCGCCGATGTTCAGAACAGCAGGCGCTCCACGCCCATGACGGTCTGCCGTGCGGCCACGGCATCCGCGCCGTTCCGCCGCACCTTGCGGGTTTCGGCCAGCGGCAGGACGATGCGCAGGCCCGCGGCCGGCGCCGGCGCGGCTCCATCCCACCGCGACACGATGTCCAGACCATCCGCGCTAGCCGTCACCGTCACGCGCCACAGCGGCGGACGGGAAGCATCGGGCCAGCCTTCGCCTTCGTCGTGGAAGCCTTCCCATTCCAGCGTTCCCGTGGCCGGGGGATAGAGCAGCACCGCCGGCTCCATCGGCCTCGGCGCGAAACCGCCGGGGGCGATGTCGAGGAACACGCCGCTGCCTTCGCGGGCCAGCATCGGCGGCAGCCCTTCCAGCGGCGCGGCAAGCACATGGGATTGGCCGCCCGTGTGCCGGCGGTCATCACGCAGGTCGAACCAGTCGGCGCCGGCCGGACAGTGCACCGTGCGCTTCAGGGCCCCCTTGTCCATCGCCGGGGCGACAAGGAGATCGGGGCCGAGCAGGTAGTCGTCGCCATCCGTCCATGCGGCCGGATCGGACGGGAAATCGTGCCACAACGGGCGCGGCACCGGCTCGTAGTGGGCATGATGGCGCCAGAGCAGATGGCCAAGCTGCGGGATCAGCGTCTGCCGCAGCGCCATCAGCCGCACGATCGCCGGGGTCGTTTCCGGGTACATCCACGGTTCGTTGACCGTGCGATCGGTGTTCCAGCTGTGGATCGAGAAGCGCGGCATGATAATGCCCGCCTGCACCCAGCGTAGCAGCAGTTCGGGTTCGGGCGCGGGGCCGGCGAAACCGCCGATGTCGTGCCCGTGGTTGGATACGCCCGACAACGCGAGGCCCAGGCCCATCTTCTGGTTGAAGCGCAGCGATTCCCAGCTGGTGTTGTTGTCGCCCGACCACGTCTGCGCATAGCGCTGCATGCCCGCCATGCCCGATCGCGTGACGACATAGGGGCGATGGTGTGGATCGTGCGCCCGTTGCGCCTGGCGCGAGGCCCGCATCATCAGCAGCGTCTGCACCGGCCGTTCGGCGGCGGCCGGGCGGGGCGCGCCGAAACCGTCGATCCGCGCGCGCCGGTCCCATATCTCGTATTCGTTGTTGTCGTTCCAGGTGGAGGCGATGCCGTAGTCGAGCAGTTGCGCCGTCACCTGCCCGCGCCACCATGCCGCCGCATCGGGATTGGTGAAATCGACATAGGCGCCCAGTTCGTCCCAGAACTGGCATTCGATCGGATCGCCATCGGCGTCCTTGACGAACCAGCCTTTCGCCGCAAGCTCGGCGTAGTGCGGGTGATCGCGCAGCAGCGCCGGCTTGATGTTGGGCACCAGCCGCACGCCTGCCTTGGCGAAGGCGCGCACGAAGCCTTTCGCGTCGGGGAACTTGTCGGTGTTCCAGTGGAACACATAGCGCTTGTCGCCGATCGAGGTGTAGCCCGACGACAGGTGGAACGAGGTGCAGCCGATGTCGTGCTCTTCCAGCTTCGCCAGGAATTGCCCCATTTGCCGCTGCGCGTCGGGCGCGTCGGTATAGGTCATCGTCGAACCCGAATAGCCGAGCGCCCAGCCGGGCATCAGCGCGGGGCGGCCGGTCAGCCAGGTGAAGCGCCGCGTCACCTCGGCCGCGTCTGGCCCGGCGACCATGTAGTAATCGAGATCGCCCGATTCCGCGCGCATCGTGCGGTAGGGGCCATGATAATTGTCGTATTCCTGCCCCAGATCGAACACCGGATCGGCGGTGGTATCATAGAACACGCCATGCGCGCTGCCATCATCGGCCACCACCAGCAGATAGGGGATGGCCTTGTAGAGCGGGTCCGAGGACCGCGCGTCATAGCCCATGGGGTCGAGATTGGTCAGCCGCAGGCGACGTCCGGCACGGTCCATCGGGCCGGACCGTTCGCCAAGGCCGTAATAGCGCTCGCCCGGCTGGCGCGCGACGTAGTGATAGGTCGCCTCGTCCCACCAGCCGAAATTGTAGGGCTGGGTCGGGCGATCGGCGCTGATGACGGTCCAGCCGGCCTCCGACTGCCGCGACCATGTGCAGAGAAAACCGCCGCGCGCGATGGCGAGCCGCAGCCGCGTCGTCTCTATGGTGATGTGGTCCGCATCCTCGCGCACCGTGAAGCCGGGCGTGGCGAAGCCCGAAACGTCCATGCGGTCGCGGCCCGGCTCGGCGATGTCGTCCTGCCCCGGCGCGATCGCCCAGCTTGGCGGGGAAGTGACGGTCCCTTGCGCCAGCAGCAGCACGCGCACGATGTCTTCCTCCAGCACGAAGACATGCGCCACCGCGCCGGTATCGGCGTGCAGCGTCACGCGCGCGCCGTCGCGCGCCGCGATCGAGAAGCGGGGAGGATGGGACAGGCGCGGCTTGGGCATCGATCAGGCCTTTGCGGGAAGGGTGAGGTGGCGGCGCAGCGCGATCAGCCAGACCGCGCCGATCAGGTCGAACAGGCCGAGGCAGGCGAACAGGGGCGCATAGCCGACCTTGTCCGCCAGTTGTCCGATCGCCAGCGAGAACAGCAGGCCGCCCGTCCACCCGGCCATGCCGACCAGGCCGTTGGCCTTGGCGACATCGGAGCGGGGAAAGACGTCGGCGGAAAGCGTGTTGATGAGAACCGAGATCATCTGGTGCGCGAAGCCGCCGACCGATAGCAGCGCGATGGCCAGCAGCGGATGCGCGACCAGACCGACCAGGCCCGGCCCGATCATCAGCACCGCGCCCAGGCAGATGCCGGCAATGCGCGATGCTTCCAGCGAAAGACCCCAGCGGCGCTGGAAAAATGGCGCCAGATAGCCGCCGATGATCCCGCCGGCATCGGCCGCCAGAAACGGCAGCCAGGCGAACAGCGCGATCTGCGTCAGGTCCATGTGGCGTTCGTGCGCCAGATAGAGCGGAATCCAGAAGCTGAAGGTCTGCCAGGCCGGCTCCGCCAGAAAGCGCGGCACCGCGATGGCCCAGAAGCGCGGCGCGCTGATGATGGCGCGGATCGTGGTGTTGCCCGCGTCCGCATCCACCGCGCGCTGTCCGTCCGCGATCAGGCGCCGTTCCTCGGCCGTGACGGTGCGCGATTGCGCCGGCGGCCGATAGAGACGCCACCACGCCAGCCCCCAGACCAGCCCGATCGCCCCTGTGACGAAGAAACCGGCCTGCCAGCCCCATTGCTTCGCGATCAGCGCCACCACCACGGGTGCGAGCGCGGCGCCGGCGGCGGTGCCGGCGTTGAACCAGCCGGTCGCGATCGAGCGTTCGCGATCGGGAAACCATTCGGCGATGGCTTTCATCCCCGCCGGGATCGTCGCCGCTTCCGCCATGCCCAGCAGGCCCCGGAACACCGCCAGCGAAAACCACCCGCGCGCGAAGGCATGGGCCATGTTGGCCAGCGACCAGGCGATGGCGAACAGGGCGAAGCCAGCGGTCAGACCGATTCGGTCGATAACCATTCCCGCAACCGGCTGCATCACCGTGTAGGCGATCTGGAAAGCGCCGACGATGTAGCTGTACTGCTGCGTCGAAATCGACAGTTCCTGCTGCAATTGCGGCGCCAGGACGCCCAGCGAATTGCGCGCGAGGTAGTTGATGACGGTGCCGACCATCACCAGCAGCAGGATGCGGACGCGAACGGCGCGCCAGTTGATCGTCATGGGCCTCTCCGGGATTTGCGGACGCGCATTTCTCCGCGCGCCCGCTTCGCGTCATCGCGGCAGTATCGGCATGCGTGTCACCAGTTCCACATGGTTCCGTCCGCAAGGCGCGCGACGGGCAGGTAGGCAGGCTTGTAAGGGTATTTTGCGGCGAGATCCTCGTCGATGTCGACGCCATGGCCTGGCGTTTCGCCGCACAGCAGGAAACCATCGGCGAAGGTATAGTCGTGCGGGAAGACCGCGTCGGTTTCCTCGGTGTGGCGCATGTATTCCTGGATGCCGAAGTTGGGCACCCAGGTGTCGAAGTGCAGCGCGGCGCCCATCGTCACCGGCGAAAGGTCGGTCGCACCGTGGCAACCGGTGCGGACCTGGTAAAGCGCGGCGAGATCGGCCAGCCGGCGCAGGTGCGTCACCCCGCCCGCGCCCACGATGGTCGCGCGGATGTAGTCGATCAGCTGGTTCTGGATCAGGTCGCGGGCGTCCCAGATCGTGTTGAAGATTTCACCGACGGCCAGCGGCGTGGTGGTGTGCTGGCGCACCAGCCGGAACGCTTCCTGGTTTTCCGCCGGGGTGCAGTCTTCGAGCCAGAACAGGCTGTAGGGCTCCAGCGCCTTGCCCAGCTGCGCCGCCTCCAGCGGCGTGTAGCGGTGGTGGCCATCGTGCAGCAGGTGGTAGTCGAAGCCATAGGTTTCGCGCAGCTTGTCGAACAGCTTCGGCACGTAGTTGAGCGCCTTGCGTGTGTCCCATCCGGTCACGGAGGGCAGCGCGGCGTCGGCCGGTTCGTAATAGAGCTTGCCGCGCCCCACGCCATAGGCGTCCTTGATCCCCGGCACGCCGGTTTGCGCGCGGATCGCCTTGTAGCCAAGGTCGATGTAGTGGCCGACGGCATCGACCGTTTCGGCGATGTCGGCGCCGTTGGCGTGGCCATAGACCATCACCCCATCGCGGCTGCGCCCGCCCAGCAGCTGGTAGAGCGGCATCCCCGCCATCTTGGCCTTGATGTCCCACAGTGCCACGTCCACCGCCGCGATCGCGCGCATCGTCACCGGTCCGCCGCGCCAGTAGGCGCCGCGATAGAGGTACTGCCAGATGTCCTCGATACGGCGCGGGTCCATGCCGATCAGGCACGGGATCACGTGGTCTTCCAGATAGGACACGACGGCCAGTTCGCGCCCGTTCAGCGTGGCATCGCCAATGCCGTACACGCCCTGGTCGGTCACGATCTTCAGCGTGACGAAGTTCCGCCCGGGGCAGGTAACAATCACCTTGGCGGCTTCAATTTTCATGGAATCCCTCGCGATATGGCGGCCATATTGGTATGACGACTTGACGGGTCGAATTTGGTCTGTCAAGTTTTTTGAAATTGGTAAAGCCACGGAGGCGGCATGAGTTCGACGGGATCGGCGCAGGAACGGCTTTATCAGGATTTGGCGCGCGCGTTGCTGGATGAACTGGCATCGGGCAAATACCCGGTGGGCGCACGCCTGCCGGCCGAGCGCGAACTGGCGGTGCGCTATAACGTGAGCCGGCCGACCGTGCGCGAGGCGATCATCGCGCTGGAAGTGCAGGGGCTGGTGGAAGTGCGCGTGGGCTCGGGCGCCTATGTCGTGCGGCTGCCCGGCGGCGATGACATGCCCGGCTTCAACGTCACCGCGTTCGAGCTGACCGAGGCGCGCCTGCTGGTGGAAGGCGAAACCGCCGCGCTGGCGGCCACCCAGATCACCGACGAGGAAATCGCCGAACTGGAAGAGCTGCTGCATGCCATCGCGCGCGAAAACCTCGATCCCGCCGGATCGGACAAGGCCGACCACAGTTTCCACGTCGCGATCGCCCGGGCCACGCGCAACAACGCCATGATCGAGATCGTCGAGCGGCTGTGGAACCAGCGCTACACCTCGCCCGAAGCGTCGCTGCTGCACGAAAAGGCGCGCACCGCGAACATCAAGCCGGTGGTCGATGAACATACCGCCGTGCTGGAGGCGTTGAAGCGCCACGATCCGTCCGCCGCGCGCGCGGCGATGCGCGCGCATTTGTCCGCCGTGCTGGAAAGCCTGCTGTTCGCCACCGAGGAACGCGCCGTGGCCGAAGCCCGCCGCGCGGTGCAGGCCAAGCGCGATCGCTACGCGCGCGCCACCGCCTGAAAATACTGGCTGAAGCCCAGAAAGACATAGCCGAACCCATGCCACGATCCCTTGAACTGCATCCCGATCGCCTGCTGCCGGCCGACCCTTCGGTCCGTGCCCTGGCGCGCGCCTTGTATGCCGATATCGCGGACCTGCCGATCGTCAGCCCGCACGGCCACACCGATCCCCGCTGGTTCGCGGACAACGCGCCGTTCGGCAACGCCACCAATCTGCTGCTGGTGCCCGATCACTACGTGTTCCGCATGCTTTATTCGCAGGGCGTCGCACTCGAGGATCTGGGCGTGCGCAATCCCGGCGTCGATCCGCGCGCGGCCTGGCGGCTGTTCGCCGAACGCTATTATCTGTTCCGGGGCACGCCATCGCGCATGTGGCTCGACTGGGTCTTTGCCGAGGCTTTCGGCATGGGCGTGCAACTGGAGGCCGAGACCGCCGACCTCTATTTCGACACGATCACCGAAATGCTCGCGACCGACAGCTTCCGCCCGCGCGCGCTGTTCGACCGCTATGGCATCGAAGTGATCGCCACGACCGAAAGCCCGCTCGATACGCTGGAGCACCATGCCGCGATCCGTGCGGAGAACGCGCGGGCAGGCGGCTGGCAGGGCCGGGTGATTACCGCCTATCGCCCGGACCCGGTGGTCGATCCCGAGTTCGAAGGCTTTTCCGCCAATCTCGATGCGCTGTCCGCGCTCACTGGCGAGGACTGCCGCACGTGGCGCGGCTATCTGGCCGCGCATCGCCAGCGCCGCGCCTTCTTCGCGCAGATGGGCGCCACCAGCACCGACCACGGCCATCCCACCGCGCAGACCGCCGATCTTTCCCCGGCCGAGGCCGAGGCGCTGTTCGGCAAGGTCTCGACCGGTGCATTCACCCCCGCCGAGGCGGAACTGTTCCGCGCCCAGATGCTGACCGAAATGGCGGCGATGAGCTGTGACGACGGGCTGGTCATGCAGATCCACCCCGGATCGTTCCGCAACCACAACGCGCCGCTTTTCGAACGCTTGGGCCGGGACAAGGGAGCCGACATCCCCACGCGCACCGACTATGTCCACGCGCTCAAGCCGCTGCTCGACCGCTTCGGCAACGCGCGCGATCTTTCGATCATCCTCTTCACGCTGGATGAAAGCGCCTACGCCCGCGAACTGGCGCCGCTGGCCGGGCACTATCCCTGCCTCCGGCTCGGCCCGGCGTGGTGGTTCCATGATAGCCCGGAAGGGATGCGCCGTTTCCGCCTGATGACCACGGAAACCGCCGGTTTCTACAACACCGTGGGCTTCAACGACGATACCCGCGCGTTCCTGTCGATCCCCGCGCGGCATGACGTTGCCCGGCGCATCGATTGCGGCTTCCTGGCGCAGCTTGTGGCGGAACATCGCATCGAGGACTGGGAAGCGGCGGAGCTTGCGCGCGATCTCACCTACAATCTCGCCAAGCGGGCCTACAAACTCTGACCTGACGGGATCGCTTGATGAGACTTTCCGCCGCTACCGCCAGCCGCCTGTCCGCCGATGTCGTCCGGCCCGGCTACGACCGCACTGTGCAGGCGGTGGGGATCGTCCACTTCGGCATCGGCGCGTTCCACCGCGCGCATCAGGCGTGGTACACCGACCTTGCCATGGGGCATGGCGATCGCGACTGGATGATTACCGGCGTGTCGCTGCGGTCGGCCGATGTCGCCACGCAGATGAACCCGCAGGACGGGCTTTACACGCTGAGCGAACGGTCCGCCGCGGGCATCGGGGTGCGACTGGTCGGATCGGTGCGGCGCGTGCTGGTGGCCAGCGAGCAACCGGAAGCGGTGATCGCCGAGCTGGCCGCGCCTTCCACGCGGATCGCCAGCTTCACCGTGACGGAGAAGGGCTATTGCCGCGCGGCGGACGGCTCGCTCGATTTCAGCCTCGCCCATTCGCAGAGCCTCTACTATTTCGTGACGCAGGGGCTGCGTCGCCGCCGCGATGCCGGATTGCCGGGGCTGACGCTGCTGTCGTGCGACAATCTTGCCGACAACGGGCGTCAGCTCGAGGTGCTCATGCAGGCCTATATCGCGCGGCACGAACCGGACCTGCTCGACTGGTTCGCGGACAACTGCGCGTGCCCGGCGACGATGATCGACCGGATCGTGCCGGCGACGACCGACGCCGACCGCAAGGCGGTGGCCGGGATTTCCGGGCTCGACGATGCCGCCGCCGTCGTCACCGAACCGTTCAGCCAGTGGGTCATCGAAGACCGCTTCGCCGGTCCGCGCCCGCGCTGGGACGCGGTGGGCGCGGAACTGGTGGCCGATGTCGCCCCCTACGAAACGGCCAAGCTGCGCATGCTCAACGGTGCGCATTCGGCGCTGGCCTATCGCGGGTTGCTGGCGGGGTATGGCTATGTCCACGAGGCGATCGCCGATCCCGACCTGCGTGCCATGGTCGAACGCCTGATGCGGGAGGAGGCCGCGCCCACGATCGCCGCCGCGCCGGGGCAGGACTTGCCGGCCTATGCCGCGGCGCTGGTCGAACGCTTCGCCAATCCCGCGCTCAACCACCGGCTGCTTCAGATCGCGATGGATGGCAGCCAGAAGATTCCGCAACGCTGGCTGGAAACGCTGGCTGCTAACCAGCGGCAGGGTCGGTCCTGCCCGGCGATCCTTTCCGCGATCAACGCCTGGATGAACCATGTGCGCGGCGACAATAGCGCCGCCTGGGGGCCGGTGGACGATCCGATGGCGGATCGCCTGCGCGCCGTGTGGCGGGCAGGCGATCGCTCCGCTGTCGCGCGGGCGCTGTTCGGCGCGGGCGGGCTGTTCGCGCAGACCTGGACCGCCACCGACAAGGATCTCGCGGCCCTTTCGTAGACGATCCCTTCCCGACCTCAGATCGCCAGCGGGCCGTGCGCGATATGCGGCAGCACGTGGCGCGCGAACAGGTCTGCTTCCTGTGCGTGCGGATAGCCCGAAAGGATGAAGGCCTCGATCCCTTCGGCCTGATAGGCGCGCAGCTTGGCCAGCACCTGATCGGGCGTGCCGACGATGGCGGCGCCGCAACCCGATCGCGCCCGGCCGATTCCGGTCCACAGGTTGTCCTCCACGAAGCCGTCGCCGCCGGCCGCGCCGCGCAGCTCGCTCTGGCGCTGGACGCCGTAGTTCGCGGCATCGAGCGACTTTTCGCGGATCGCCTTGCCGGCATCGTCATCCAGCTTCGAGAGCAGGCGATCGGCATAGGCGCGCGCCTCTTCCTCGGTCTCGCGCACGACGACGTGCGCGCGGTAGCCGAAGCGCAGGGTGCGCCCGAAACGGGTTGCGCGCGCTGTCATGTCGGCAATGGTTTCGCGCACCTTGTCCATGGTGTCGGGCCACATCAGATAGACGTCGCAGCCTTCGGCCGCACATTCGCGCGCATCTTCGCTCAGCCCGCCGAAATAGAAGGCCGGGCAGCGGCCGGAAAGCGTCGCGATGCGCGGCGGATCGAGCTTCAGCTTGTAGAACTCGCCGTCGAAATCCAGATGCTCCCCGTTCAGCAGGGTGCGGACGATCTTCATCACCTCGGTCGCGCGGCGATAGCGCGGACCCGAAGCCAGCGTTTCGCCGGGCATGTCGGACGAGATGATATTGACATTCAGCCGCCCGCCCGTGCCGGCCGCGTTGGGACCGAGGATGCGGTCGAGCGTGGCGATGCGGCGGGCAAGCTGCGGCGGCCAGTCCTCGCCGATCCGGGTCGCCCAGAGCAGCTTGATCTTGTGGACTTGCGTGGCCACCGCGGCGGCAAAGGCGGTCGTGTCCAGCCCGAGCTGATAGCCCGACGGCAGGAGGATGTTGTCGAAGCCGCCTTCTTCCGCGCGCAGCACGATGTTGCGGCAGTGTTCCCAGCTTGATTGCAGATAGGGATCGGGAACGCCCAGGAACTCGTAGTCATCATCGCAAAGCGCCGAAAACCAGGCGATTTCGCATTGCTGGGTCATTGTCTTGCCTCCTCAGCGCCGCCCTTCAGGGCAGTCTCTCTCCACGCGCGGCAACCAGCACCGCGTACCATTCCTCGCGCGTCCAGCGCACGTGCGCCGCCTGCGCTGCTTCCCTGATCCGGTCCGCCTGTTGCGATCCCACGATCGGCACGATTCCGGCGGGATGGGCCATCAACCAGGCAAAGGCCGCGACCGTGCGCGACACGCCCTGCGCCTTGGCGACCGTGTCGAGCGCGGCGGCGACGGCGTGCGCGCGTTCGTCGGCCGGCGCGGCCAGGCGTCCCCCGCCCAGTGGCGACCAGGCGAGCGGCACCAGCCCCATCGTCATCGCCTGATCCAGCTCGCCGTTCTCGAAGCAGGTAATGCGCAGCGGGCTGATCTCGGGCTGGGTCGCGACCAGCTTGTGGTCGAGGAAGTGCTGCAGCGCGGCGATCTGGTGGATCGTGAAATTCGATACGCCCAGCGTCCGGATCTTGCCCGCCGCCACGGCGTCGTCCAGCACCCGTGCCACTTCCTGCGGATGGGCGAGGATATCGGGCCGGTGGACCTGCCACAGATCGATCACGTCGGTGCGCAGGCGGCGCAGCGAGGCATCGATCGCCGCGTTCAGATAGGCCGCGCTCTGGTCATAGGGCAGCGGCGGGAGGATCCCGCCCTTGGTGGCGAGCACCATCCGCCCGCGCAGCGCGGGTTCTGCCGCCAGCACTTCGCCCAGCAGGGCTTCGGCATCGCCGAAGCCGCCGGTCCCATCGAAGCCATAGATGTCCGCCGTGTCCAACAGAGTGATGCCGGCATCGAGCGCGGCATGGACGAGCCGGGCGGCGTCGGTTGCGGTGCGGCCATCTTCGGCCAGCCGCCACATGCCCCATGCCAGCGGAGAGATGGAAAGGCCGCTGTCGCCCAGCGGGCGCGATGCGGCGGGAAGGGGAAGCTCGCTCATGCAGATGTCCTGGGTGCTGCTGCGTCGGGGATGCCGGGAACGAGCCGCGCCCGATCCTCCTCTCGGTATCGATTATGCGATATGACAACGTGAGACATATACAGGCGTACACGATCGTGCAAGGGCAGATTGCCGGGTGCCGTGATCGCTCGAACGAGAAACATGCGATTCCGGTTCAAGGTGGCGCCAGACCTAATCGATCTGGCGCCTTTACCGCCGGCGTGTCGGCCGCTCAGTTGAAAGTGACCTGACGTCCGCCGCGCAGGAACGCGATGGCGTTGCGGCGCAGATGATTGGAGCCGGGGTTGATGATCGGTTCGGGCGAATATTGCGCCAGATAGACGCGGCGCATGTTCGGCGTGGAGTTCGAACCTGTCGCATGAAGCGCCAGGCTGGAAAACGCCACCACGCTGCCCGCCGGCACCTCCAGCGTCACGCCTTCGGCATCGCCGGTATAGCCGACCAGGTCGTTGCTGCCCTCCTGGCGGATATGCGGCACGATGCCATCGCGCGTTTCCGGCGCCTGCGAGAACGGCAGGATGCGCACGGTGCCGTTGGCGACGGTGGTGTCGTCCAGCGTGCACCAGCAGGTGAGGTAGGGCTTGTGGTCCACCGGGCCACCGTTGCCCACGACATAGCCCGAATCCTGGTGCCAACTGAACGGCATGCCCTTGGATGCGCCTTTCACGACATATTGATCGTAGAAGAAGTAGGCATCGTCGCCCAGCGTCGCGCGACAGATGTCGGCCATGGTTTCGCTGAACAGCATGTCGCGCAGTTCGGGCTGCACGCGCTGGCATTCGCCGGCGAAATAGCGTTTGCCCTTGTGGCTGATGCCATCGACTTCGACGCCCAGCGCATCGAGCCGGGCATCCTCGCGTTCGATCACGCGGGCGCATTCGTTGCGCAGCAGGTCCAGCAGCGGTCCTTCCAGAACCCGCTCGAACACGGCGTATCCCTCGCGCTCGAACTGGGCGCGTTGCTCGGCAAACCTCATTGGACTCTCCCGATGTCATGTGGTTGCCCCGTTCGTAGAGCGGGATCGGCCATCGCATCCAATCAAATTGCGCTAGCTAATCATACGCCTATACTATGACCATGCGCATGCGACAGGTTGAGGCGTTCCGCGCCGTGATGATGAGCGGGGGCATTACCGCCGCCGCGCAGATGCTCAATGTCAGCCAGCCGTCGGTCAGCCGGCTGATCGCCGATCTGGAGCGGGCGGTCGGATTCCGCCTGTTCGACCGGCGCGGCGCGCGCGTGCATCCCACCGAGCAGGCGCAGATGCTGTTCGAGGCGGTGCGGCGCAGCTACACCGGTCTCGACCTGCTCGATCAGGCGGCGCGGCGCATTCGCGCGCATCCCGTCGGCACGGTGCGGATTGCCGCGCTGGCCGCGATCGCGATGTCGATCCTGCCGGCGGTGATCCAGCGCTTCCGCATCCTCTATCCCGACATCAAGGTCACGGTCGAATCGCTGGGGCAGCGCGGCATCGAGGAACGCGTGTTCCTGGGGCAGGCCGACCTTGGCGTGGGCGTGGACATTCCCCCGCGCGAGGGCATCCGCACGACCAGCGTGGCGCGGGCGGAATATGTCTGCATCCTCCCTTCCGGGCATCCGCTGGCGCAGCGCAGCAGCCTGGCCGTGGCGGATCTGGCGGGCGAGGAATTCATCGGCCCCATGCATGAGGCTGATGCCTTGTGGAACGGCATCGACGCGGCGCTCGCCTCTTCGGGCGTCGCGGTTTCCCGCCGGCTCGAGACGCAGCATTCGCAGATTCTCTATGCCTTTGTCGAAGCGGGCCTTGGCATTTCCATCGCCGAGCCGTTCAGCGCACCCCTGTTTCACCGGGTGGGGGTGGCGATCCGGCCGATCACGCCGCCGGTCTATCTCGATTTCGCCTTGCTCGAACCGGATATCGGGCCGACACCCGAGATCGTGAGCTGGCTGCATGTTGAAATCATGCGCGAAACGGCGGCCTGTCTCGATCATGTCTACAAGCTGATCGCCACAAGGCCATAGCATTTGGACATAGCATACCGATTTTTCTCGATTGGACTGCAATGACCAAATTGCGCACTCCATGACATAGACGGTCGACATGCACGCCATCCGACAACGGAGCGGGTGTCGATCTCCAGCCTGCGTCGCTTAACCGGGCGTGGTCCGCTGGATGACTGTTGGGGAGGATTGAGTATGCAAACGAAAGCGAAGCTGTGCCTTGCGTTGTCCACCGCGCTGGGCATGTCCCTGTTCGCCGCGCCGGCATTCGCGGCCGAGGCGCAGTCGCCGGCCGGTGAAGAGAACGGCGGCAGCAACAGCGGCGTCGGCACTGGCGAAATCATCGTTACCGCGCAGAAGCGCGCGCAGAACCTGCAGGACGTGCCGCTGGCGATCTCGGTGGTTTCGGGCGCGCAGCTCGAACGCGCCAACGTCAATTCGGCGGAGCAGCTGTTCCAGCGCGTGCCGACGCTGACGTTCCGCAAGGGCAACACCAACAAGGATTCGGCGCTGTCGATCCGCGGCGTTGGCACCATCTCGTTCGCTTCGGGCGTCGAGCCTTCGGTTTCGACCGTGATCGACGGCGTGGTCTTCGCGCGCACCGGCCAGCAGACCTCCGACTTCCTCGACGTCGAACGCATCGAAGTGCTGCGCGGCCCGCAGGGCAGTCTGTTCGGCAAGAACGCTTCGGCCGGCGTCATCAACATCATCACGCGCGATCCGCCGGAGGCGTTCGGCGGCTATCTGGATGCGGCCTGGTACGAAGGCAACGAATTCCGCGTGCGCGGCAGCGTCGGCGGGGCGCTGGGCGAAGGGCTGACCGCCTCGCTAACGGGCTTCTACGCCAAGTATGACGGCAACGGCGTGAACGTGTTCAACGGGCACAAGATCAACGGCTACGAACACTGGGGGCTGCGCGGAAAGGTCATCTATCAGCCCAACGACACGTTCAAGCTGACTGTGATCGGCGACTATGCGCAGAACAACGACAACGGCTATGCCGACAGCATCGGCCAGGTATTCCCCGGCGCCTATACCACGGGCGTGTTCATTCCATCGCTGGCGCCGCTGACGCTCAACGACCGCAACAAGGACATCGACAACGATCTCGATCCGCTGACCAGGGATCGCAACAGCGGCGTTTCCGCGCAGATGGACATCGATCTGGGCGGCGCCACGCTGACCTCGATCACCGCCTATCGCCACTGGTACAACTACCAGCAGCGCGATGGCGATTTCCGCTCGGATGCGCCGAAGTATGTCGCCGCCGGCGCCGCCGCGAGCGATGTGCTCTCGCACGACCGCGGCGATCTGAAGTTCGACCAATTCACGCAGGAACTGCGCGTTGCCTCGTCGGGCAAGCAGTTCCTCGAATACGTGGCCGGGCTCTATTACTACCACACCAAGGAAGTCGATTTCTTCAACCGCACGGTCAAGGCCTGCACGGCCTCGACGCTGGCGCCGGTGAATGGCCTGACGCCATGCGATGCAAGTTCGACCTACCTGACGCAGCAGGGCAACGCGGACTTCACCACCAAGCTCACCAGCTATTCGGCATTCGGCCAGGCGACGGCCAACTTCACGCCCACGTTCCGCGGCATCATCGGCTCACGCTATACGCATGACAAGGTGGCGTTCGACTTCAGCCGCCGTTCCACTTCCGCCACGGCCTTCCCCGGCGTGAACCCGGCCTTTGCCGCCACCGGATCCACCGCAAAGGATGGCTGGTCGGGCAATGTCGGCCTGCAGTACGATGTGGACAAGGATGTCATGGCCTATGGCACCTATACCCGCGGGTACAAGGGGCCGGCGATCAACGTGTTCTTCAACATGCTGGCGCGCGATACCGGGCCGATCGCTCCGGAAAAGTCCGATGCCTATGAAATCGGCCTCAAGACGCGGCTGTTCGATCGCCGCCTGACGTTCAACATCGCGGCGTTCTACGCCAAGTACAACAACTACCAGGCGAACTTCCTCGATCTGGTGGCGGGCCAGGTGGTCACGCGCCTGACCAACGCGGGCAGCGTTTCGACGCGCGGTGTGGAAGTCGATTTCAACGCTTCGCTGACCGACAACTTCTCGCTCAACGGCGGTTTCAACTACACCGACGCGCACATCAACAAGTTCAACTGCCCGACCGGCGCGGCAGTGACGTGCGCCGATGCCATCAACGGCAAGCCGCTGCCGTTCGCGCCGAAGTACAAGGGCACCGTCACCGCCGACTGGCGCCTGCCGCTGGGCCTGGAAGCGTTCAACGTCGATCTGAACACGTCGGTGGTCTATCAGAGCAAGACCAGTTTCGACATCAACCAGAACCCCTATGCCATCCAGACCGCCTATGCGCTGTGGGACCTGGGCGTGACGGTGCGGACAAAGGATGACAAGTACAGCGTCTCGTTCATCGCCAAGAACCTGACCGACAAGCACTTCGTCATCCAACGCATCCCGAACGGCACGGCGTTCATGCGCCAGATCACGCCGCGCGATGCGCAGCGCTATTTCGGCGTCTCGGCCCGCATGAACTTCTGATCGGGTCGCGGGGCCGCCCCGGTTTCAGGCCGGGGCGGCCACCCGTCGCGCAAAAGACCGCAACCTCGCGAAAGGCCCATGCAATGCGCGGGTTGATGCAGGACTGGCCGTTGACGGTCGACCGGATCGTCGACCACGCTGCCGACTGGGACGGGGATCGCCCCGTCGTCAGCCGCCAGGCCGACGGTTCTCTCGAACGTACCGACTATGCCGCGATCCGCGCGCGGGCACGGCGTTTGTCCGCCGCGCTGGCCGCGCTGGGCATCCGGCACGGTGACCGCGTCGCCACCATGGCCTGGAACAACGCGCGTCATCTCGAAGCGTGGTTCGCGATCATGGGCATGGGCGCGGTGTGCCACACGCTCAATCCGCGCCTGTTCGCCGACCAGCTCCGTTATATCGTTGGCCATGCGGATGACCGCGCGATCCTGGTCGATCCGTGTTTTCAGCCGCTTCTGGCCGAGATGATGGCTGGTACGGCTTTCAATGGTCCTATCATCGTGCTGGGCGATGCCGCCGCCGTCGATGCCGGGGTGCTGCCGGGAGCGGTCCCGGTCGAAGCCCTGATCGCGGAAACCCCGGGCGACGTGCGCTGGGGCGATTTCGGCGAAGAGGCCGCCTGCGCGCTCTGTTACACCAGCGGCACCACGGGCAACCCGAAGGGCGTGCTCTATTCGCACCGTTCGACAGTGCTGCACATGCTGCTGACCTTGCAGCCGGACGTCTTCGGCCTTTCGATCAGCGACGTGGCCATGCCGATCGTGCCGATGTACCACGCCAATGCCTGGGGCATGCCGTTGTCGACGGCCGCCGTGGGTTGCAAGCTGGTGCTGCCCGGCGCACAGCTTGACGGCGCGTCGCTTCACGCCCTGATCGAGAGCGAGGGCGTGACGTTCTCCGCCGCCGTGCCGACCGTGTGGCAAGGCCTGCTCCACCATCTCGATACCACCGGCGGCCGTCTGACCAGCCTGCGCCGGGTCATCATCGGCGGGGCCGCGCTGCCCGAAAGCCTGGTCCGCCGCCTGCGAGAACACGGGGTGGAGACGGTGCAGGGCTGGGGCATGACCGAAACCTCGCCCATCGGCACGCACGGCAAGCTGACGCCGGAGGTCGCGGCGCTTCCTTTCGAGGAGCAGCTTCCGATCCGGCTTCGGCAGGGCCGCCCGCCCTTCGGCATCGAACTGAAGATCGTGGACGATGCGGGCGCGCGCCTGCCGCACGATGGGCTGACGCCGGGCAGGCTGCATGTGCGCGGCCCGACGGTCGCGTCCGGCTATCTCGGCGGGGCGGCGGGCGAGATACTGGACGGCGAGGGCTTCTTCGATACCGGCGACATCGCGACGATCGATGCGCAAGGCTACATGGCCATCGTCGATCGCGCCAAGGACGTGATCAAGTCCGGCGGCGAATGGATCAGCTCGATCGAGATCGAGAACATTGCCGCCGGTCACCCAAAGGTGGCGCATTGCGCGGTAATCGGCATCCCGCATCCGCGCTGGGACGAACGCCCGATGCTGGTCGCGGCGCTGCATCCCGGCGAAGAAGCGACGGCGGAAGACCTGCTCGCCACCTTGGAAGGGCGCATCGCCCGCTGGTGGATGCCGGATAACGTGGCCTTGATCGACGCGATGCCGCTGGGGGCGACGGGCAAGATCGACAAGAAGGCATTGCGCGCGCGCTTTGCCGCGATGACAGATAGCAAGAGGACTGCAAACCATGGCGCCTAAAGCGCTCGATACCGGCTTCGCGATCCGCCTCGGCGGAACCACCATCCTGTCGCACGCGGCAGGGGCGCCCTGCATCGCGGTGGGGCGGGGGCAGGCGCATGTGGCCGCGCGCCGGGGGCATTTCGATGTCTCGCAGAGCGATGTCGAACGGATCGTGCTGGCCCATGCCGAGGCCGATGGTGACCGCATTCGGCTGGCCGAGCACCCGGGAGGCCCCTGGCTGCTCGAACTCACCGTTTCCATCACCGGCGACGATGCCGTGGTCGCGCTTAAGGCGCTGGATCCCACGCTCAACCGGCTGTGGCTGCGCGTGCCGGCCGAGGCGGACGAACACGTCTGGGGCGGTGGCGAGCAGTTTTCCTATTTCGACCTGCGCGGCCGCCATTTCCCGCTGTGGAGTTCCGAACCCGGCGTCGGCCGCGATCCCGAAGCGAAGCTTTTCCAGCAGGTGGAGGCGCTCTCCAAGGGCGGCGGTGGCACCTATGCCCACACGAACTACCCGCAACCGACCTTCATCAGCTCGCGCCGCTATGCGCTGCACATCGACAGCTATGCCTACGCCGCGTTCGATTTTCGCGACGACGCCTTCCACGAGGTCGAGGTGTGGGAGATTCCCGCCCGGATCGAACTGTGGGTGCGGCCGCGCTTTGCCGGCATCGTCTCGGCGCTGGCGGATCGCTTTGGCAAGCAGCCGCCCTTGCCCGAATGGCTCTACAAGGGCGCGGTGATCGGGCTGAAGGACGGCGCGGAGAGCTTCGCGCGGCTCAAGCGCTTTGAGGAGGCCGGCGTTGCCGTCTCTGGCCTGTGGTGCGAGGACTGGGTGGGGCTGCGCATCACCAGTTTCGGCAACCGGCTGTTCTGGGACTGGAAGTGGAACGCCGAACGCTATCCCGACCTGCCCCGCTATATCGCCGAACTGCGCGAGCGCGACATTCGCTTCCTGGGCTATGTGAATCCCTACCTCGCGGTCGACGGGGAACTTTATGCCGAAGCGGCGGAGCAGGGCTATCTCGTCATGCGGCCCGATGCGGACGAGCCCTATGTCATCGACTTCGGCGAGTTCGAGTGCGGCCACGTCGATTTCACCAATCCGGCGGCGGCCGACTGGTTCGCCGATGTCGTGATCGGCCGCAACATGCTCGATTTCGGGCTGTCCGGCTGGATGGCCGATTTCGGCGAATACCTGCCCGTCGATGTCCGCCTGGCCAATGGCGAAAGCGGGATGACCGCGCACAACCGCTGGCCGGCGCTGTGGGGTGAGGTCAACGCGAAAGGCGTCGCCGGGCGCGGCAGGACCGGTGACGTGATGTTCTTCATGCGATCGGGCGCGGCGGGCGTGCAGCGGCATTGCCCGATGCTGTGGGCCGGTGATCAGGCGGTGGACTTCAGCCGGCACGACGGGATCGGCACGGTGATCTGCGCCGCGCTGTCCGCCGGCCTGACCGGCAACGCGCACCATCACAGCGACGCCGGCGGCTATACCAGCCTGTTCGACACCACGCGCACCCCGGAACTGGCGATGCGCTGGGCGGAAATGGCGGCCTTCACCGCGATGATCCGCACGCACGAAGGCAACCGGCCGCGCACCAATACCCAGTACGACGACACCCCCGAACTGCTCGCCCATTTCGCGCGGATGACGCGCATCTACGCGCATCTCGCGCCCTATCTGCGCAAGGTGTCGCACGAAGCGGCGGAAACCGGATTGCCGGTGCAGCGTCCGCTGTTCCTGCATTTCGAGGACGACCCGCAAACCTACGCCATCCAGACCGCCTATCTCCTCGGCCCCGATCTGCTGGTTGCGCCGGTGATCGAGCAGGGGCTGCAGGACCGGACCGCCTATCTGCCCGCCGGCACCGACTGGGTGCATGTGTGGAGTGGTGAACATCACGCCGGGGGAAGGGACGTGACCGTGCCCTCGCCCTTCGGCCAGCCGCCGGTATTCTATCGCGCGGGCGCGGCGGAGGCCGATCTGTTTGCCGCGCTCGCGATGCTCTGATCAAGTGGAGCTGTCGGGTGGCGTGGACAAATCCCGGCATGGCCGGAGCGGCAGCTATCTGGCATTTTTCCGTGGGAGCGGCCATTCCGGACACGACGCGGTTGCGGACTTTGAACCCAAGCAATCCCGCTCGTCCTGAGCTTGTCGAAGGACGCCCGCGGTGCTGGCCTTGTGCGCTAAACCGCCCCAGGGTCGACCGTATGGCGCGTCCTTCGACAAGCTCAGGACGAGCGGGTTGGGGATTTCGGCGCAATCCGCTCCCCCCGCCCTCCTTGCCATTCGGCCCCTCGTCTCGGCCCCTCGTCGGCGATCCCGAATAGCGGTCATCCCTCCAGAGCGGAATGTGTCCACGCGTCCTAAAGTACCAACAATGTCACTTTACCTAGGCGCTCTGGTAAAGTGACACAGATGGAAAAAGTGCAGGTGTTACAAGGCACCTGCACTTTCACGATTCACACGGAGTCCGCTTTGTGCTTGATTCGTTCCATGTTGGAATTGCCTTTCAGTCCCGTGCCCCCGCCCGTTGTCGCCGCCACCGAGCGGCCGCTTGACCTGCCGGGGATCATGCGCGCGATCGCGGATCATTCGGCCCGGCCGCGCTACACGTTCATGGTGCTGGACCTGATCGCCCGCGCCGCCGGGCGAGGCGGGGCCGCCGGGCCCTATGTGCGCGACGGCGAACAGCTCGTGCCGATCCGGGAATGGTTGTCCGCCGCGATCGCGCCCACCGCCGCGCGGCACCACTATCGCCGCGTCACGGTGGGGAAGGTGCGCCAGGCGCTGGAGGAGCAGGGGCAGTTGCCCGACGACGCGGCCGCTTGCGAGCGCGTGGTGGAAGAGGAAATCGCCAACCGCCTGCGCGCGTCGGGGATGACCGCGGTCAGCCGCGCGGTATCGGAACTGGTCAAGGCCGGCCTTATCAAGCGCCATTATCAGGGGTATCGCGTCGACCACGAAAACCGGGGCGCCCAGCGGCTGGCGGTCTATACCGTGCCGCCCTTCGTGCGCGCCGTGCTCGACCGGGGTTATGCCGTTCAGCCCTGATCGCGCGTAACGCCCAGCGCGCCCTTGAGCATTACCGCCAGATGCTGGCGGATCGGGCCGCTCTCCATGTCGGTTCCCATCGCCGCCTCGATCGCCAGCCCGGCCTGAAGGCTGCCCACCACATAGGCCGTCGTCAGCGGGTCCAGCGCGGCGCTGATTTCGCCGGCCGCCTGGCCTTCGGCGATCATGGCCTGAAGCCTCTCGGCATAGCGGTCCTGCACCTCCTGGAACACCGCCCGCGTTTCCAGCCGGTTGGCCAGCATGGCGCTGAACAGTACGAAATAGGCGCGGACGGAGGTGTCGGTGAACATCAGGTCGGTGAACCGGTCGATCATCGTCAACAACCGGTCCAGCGGGCCGGAGACATCGGCCACGGCCACGTCCAGCTGGGCGTGGACATGATCGGACACGCGCCGGATGACGGCTTCGATCAGGCCATCCTTCGATCCGTACTTGCGGCTGGCGAGCGCGCGGCTGAAGCCGGCCCGATCGCCCACGCGCTCCAGCGTGGCGGCTGTGTAGCCATCCTCGGCGATGATCGCCGCTGCCGCGGCCAGCAGGCGGTTTTCCGAATCCTCGCTGCGTTCGCGCTGTGTCCGGCGCGCGGGACGTTCCACGTCGTGTTTCTCCAATTTATTTGTTGACCAACAACCAACATAAAAATAGCTTTCGGGTCAAGATATACGAGTCTCCGCCCCGATGCGGAAAGGCAAGAGGAGAGGGTAGCCATGGCGCTGGAACTGACGCTCGCGGAAACGGTCATCAACGCGCAGGCCTATGCCGATGGCGACAGGGTGGATGCCGCGTTCCGGCGTATCCGCACCGAAGCGCCGCTCGACGTGGCGGAGCTGGAAGGCTTCGATCCGTTCTGGGTGGTCAGCCGCCATGCCGACATCAAGGATATCGAGCGCCAGCCCGATCTGTTCCACAACGGCGATCGGTCGACCTTCATGTCCAGCCGCGAGAACGAGGCCAAGGTCAAGGCGCTGACCGGGGGCGACCCCAACCTGATCCGCAGCCTCGTTTCGCTGGACGGGCAGGAGCACAAGGACCTGCGCGGCATTCTGTTCCCGCACCTGACGCCCCGCGCGATCCGGCCGCTGGAGGAACAGGTCCGCAAGATCGCGCGCGAATTCGTCGATCACATGCTGGCGAAGGGCAGCGAATGCGATTTCGCGATGGATGTCGCCTTCCTCTATCCGTTGCGCGTAATCATGACGGTGCTGGGCGTGCCGCAGGAAGACGAGCCGTTCATGCTCAAGCTGACGCAGGAGCTTTTCTCGAACGCCGATCCTGAACTGAACCGTTCCGGCAAGGAGCAGACGCCGGAGGAAATCCTCAAGTCGCTGTGGGAAACCACGATGGAGCTGGAAGCCTATTTCGGCGCCGTCACCAAGCGTTTCCGCGAAAACCCCAGCACGGAGGTCAACAGCCTGATCGCCAACGCCAAAGTGAACGGCGAATACCTCAACCATCGGCAGATCATGGGCTATTACATCATCGCCGCCACGGCGGGGCATGACACCACCTCCAACACCACGGCGGGGGCGATGTGGGCGCTGGCCGAACGGCCGGAACTGCTCGGGCAGATGCAGGCTGATCCTTCGCTCATTTCGGCCTTCGTCGAGGAATCGATCCGCTGGGTCGTCCCGGTAAAGCACTTCATGCGGTCGGCCGTGGCGGATTGCGAGATCGGCGGGAAGCGGATCGCGGCGGGCGACTGGCTGATGCTGTGCTACCAGTCCGGCAACCGCGACGAGACCGTGTTCGACACCCCTTTCGATTTCCGGCTGGACCGTGGCACCAACCCGCAGATCGCCTTCGGTTATGGTGTCCACGTCTGCCTTGGCCAGCACCTCGCGCGGATGGAAATGCGCATCCTGTGGGAAGAGCTGTTCACGCGGCTGAAGTCGGTGGAATTGGCGGGCACGCCTTCGCGCACGATTTCCAATTTCGTGTGCGGGCCAAAGCACGTGCCGATCCGCTTCACCGCGCAGTAAGGGAAGGGCAGGCGCATGGGCACCTCTTCACGCCGCTGGCGCTGCCGGAGCTGCGGCTACATCTACGACGAGGCGCTGGGCCTTCCCGAACAGGACATCGCGCCCGGCACGCGGTTCGAGGACGTGCCGGAGGAGGCGTTCTACTGCCCCGACTGCGGCACCGAGAAGCAGGACTTCGAATTGATGGATTACTGAGGCGGGCACGACTCCCCGCTCGGGCCTGCCGAGGATTATCCTCACGTATCCTGCGGTATCCTGGCCCGCAGGCGCGGCGCGGCGAAATCCCAGAACGCGCGCAGCTTCAAGGGCAGGATCGCCTGACCGGTGTGGACCAGGTGAACCGGCGACGGTTCCGGCTCGAACGCGCCCAGCAGGCGTACCAGCTGCCCGGCCTCTATCGCCTCGCGCACCTGATAGCTCAGCAGCCGGATGATCCCCAGCGCGCCGCACGCCGACGCGATCGCCGCCTCGGCCGAATTGACTGAGAGGCGGGGCTTTACCGTCACGGCCTGAGCATCCTTGCCCCGGCCAAAGCGCCACACGTTCGTTCCGTATATGCCGTCGAACAGCACACAATCGTGCTGTGATACCTCCTCGGGCGCGATCGGCGCGCCCCGCGCGGCAATGTAGGCAGGGCTGGCGCAGACCCGCCAGACGACTTCGCCCAGCCGCGTCGCCACCATCGTGCTGTCGGGCAGCGCGCCAATGCGCACGGCAGCATCGACGCGATCATCGATCAGGTTGACCACATAGTCGGCCAGCACCAGCCGCACGTCGATTTCGGGATAGGCCTGCAGGAATTCGCGCACCACGGGTTCGACATGGAGCCGCCCGAACATCAGCGGGGCGGTGATGGTCAGGTGCCCGCGCGGCGCGCGGTATTCGCCCATGGCCAGGCGCTCCGCTTCCTCGACGTCATCAAGAATGCGGCGGGCGCTGGCGACGTAATGCGCCCCGGCCTCGGTAAGCTGTAACCGCCGGGTCGTGCGTACCACCAGGCGCGTGCCGAGGTGGCTTTCCAGATCGGAAATCTTGCGGCTGACCGTGGCCAGCGGCATGCCGAGGGCGCGGGACGCGGCGGTCAGGCTCCCGCCTTCGATGGCGGCCAGCAGCGTTCGCATGGCATCGAACCGGTCCATCACACTCTTCCATAATTCAGAACAATGCTTCCTGAATTGCCAGGATACTCCATCATATCGGGATTACCTAGATCATTCCCATCGCCCCTAGCCGATGAGGAATTCCATGTCTGATACTTCCCCGAAAGCGTCCCGGATCGCCGGACGCATTGCTGGCGTCGCACTGACCGGCGCGGTTGCCGTGGCGGGCCTTGCCCCGTCCGCCTTTGCCGCGCCCGCGCTGGCCGCCGGAACGCTCGAACACCCGATTACCACCGTCGCCGATCCGGCTCAGGTGCGCTATGGCACCGTCGCCGTGGACGGGCTCAACATCGCTTACCGCGAAGCCGGAGACGCCAGCCTTCCCAAGCTGGTCCTGCTGCACGGCTGGCCATCTTCCTCGCACCAGTTCCGCGACATGATCCCGTTGCTGGCGCGCCGCTTCCACGTGATCGCGCCCGATTACCAGGGCTTCGGCAACAGCGACGCCCCCGATCCCGCGAGCTATGCCTACTCGTTCGAGGGCATTTCCCGCACGATCGAAAGGTTTCTGGCGGCCAAGGGCTTCGACCACTACGGCCTGTTCGTGCAGGACTATGGCGGCCCGGTGGGCTTCCGCATCGTTTCGCGCCATCCGGCGGCGCTGGACTGGCTCGTGGTCCAGAATTCGAACGCCTACGAGGAAGGCTTCTCGCCCGCGTGGGATGGCTTCCGCAATGCGCTGTGGGTCAACCGCAACGCCGAAACCGAAAAGCCGCTGGCCGCGTTCAACACGCCGGAGGGGATCAAGGGCGTCTATCTCGCCGGCGCGGGCCACCCGGAGCTGGTCAGCCCCGATGCCTGGCTCAGCGACAGCGCCTTCGTCGCACGCCCCAATAACCTGCGTATCCAGCTCGACCTGTTCTACGATTACCGGACGAACCCGCCGCTCTACCCGGCGTGGCAGAAGCTGCTGCGCGATCGCCAGCCGAAGACGGTGATCTTCTGGGGCCAGCACGATCCGTTCTTCCTGCCCGCCGGCGGCGAAGCCTTCCTGCGCGATTTGCCCAAGGCGGAAATGCACCGGCTGAACGCGGGGCATTTCGCGACCGAGGACAACCTTCCCTACATCGTGGGGCACATGATCGATTTCTACGATCGGCAGGTCGCCACGGCACGCTGAGACATCGTCCGGCCTTCGGGCCGGTGGCAGCCGGTGCTTCCCCTCCGCACCGGCTGCTGTGTTCCATGCGGAGCGGAGCAGGTCCCGAGATGAGCGATTTCCAACGGTTTCCGAAGCGCCGACATTTCCTGAGCCTTGCGCTTGGCGGCATGGCCGCCTTTTCCGCCGTGCGCAGGGTCGTCGCGTCTCCCTTGCGGGGCGCGACCAAGAGTGAGGGGCGACCGATCCGTGCCCTTGCATTCGATGGCTTCACGATATTCGACCCGCGCGCCGTCACCGCGGCGGTGGTGTCGGCCGTGCCGGACCGGGGCGCGGCTTTGGCTGCGGCATGGACGAACAAGCTGTTCGCGCTGTCATGGCTGGAAACGGCGGCAGGCCGCTACAGCGGGTTCGGGCGGTTGGCCGATGCCGCGCTGGATTTCAGCGCGCAGGCCATGGGCATCGCGCTGACGCCCGCGATCCGGCGCGATCTGGTGGCGGTATTCGGGCAGCTTCCGGCCTGGCCCGATGCGGCAGCCGCGCTTGAACGGTGGCGCAGCGCCGGCATCCGTCTTGCCTTTCTGTCCAATCTCGAAGCCGAAGTGCTGATCGCGAACACGCGCCGGAACGGGTTGGGCGGTCTGTTCGAGACGCCATTGAGCACCGACCGGGTCCGGGCATTCAAGCCATCGCCCTGCGCCTATGCGATGGGGCCGGCGCATTTCGGCCTGACGGCGCAGGAGATCGGCTTCGTCGCGTTCGGAGGGTGGGATGCCTTGGGCGCGCGCTGGTTCGGCTACCGCACCGCCTGGATCAACCGCCTGAGCGTGCCGGAGGAAACGCTCTCGCCGCGTCCCGACAGCACCGGACCCGATCTGGCGGCCGTCGACCGGCTCCTCCGATAACCGGAGTTATCGCTTGTGAAAAAAGAAAGGCCAGCACGAAGGCTGGCCTTGGAAAGTTTGGGAGAGGATGCCTGAAAGGCCCGTTCTCTAAAGCGGTCTGACCACCTTCCTGCAAGTGCGAAGAACGGGGTTCGGCTTGCATGAATTGCAAGTTGCCGACGCCGGCGTCAGCCACGCGTCAGCGGCAGGGCCTTGGGGCTGCGGAAGTTGGACGAAGGCACCCAGTCCAGCACGGCCTGCGCGCGGGCAAACTCCGGGATCCGCGCCAGCAGTTCCTCATAGGCGATCTGCGTCGCCAGGCGGCCGATCATCGAGCCGAGGCAGGCGTGAACGCCGCCGCCGAAACCCAGATGCCGCTTTGCGCGCCGGGTGATGTCATAGACATCGGGGTTCTCGAACATGCGTTCGTCGCGGTTGGCAGCGCCATAGGCCAGGATTACGAAATCCCCCGCCTTCATCGTCTGGCCATGCAGGTCCACATCGCGCGTCAGGCACCGCTTGAACCGCTGGGCCGATGTGTTGAACCGCAGCGATTCCTCGATCGCATCGGGGATCAGCGCCGGATCGGCCACCAGCGCGCGCCGCGCTTCGGGATAGTCCGCCAGGTTCAGCCCGAACATCGCCATGAAGCCGGAAAGGCTTTCGATCCCGGCCATGATCAGCGTCGTCACCGTCAACTGCACTTCGCGGTCGAGCAGCTTCTCGCCGTCGATTTCGGCGGTGATGAAGTTCGACAGCAGATCGTCGCCCGGTGCCTTCTTGCGCGCCTGCACCAGCCGTTCGGCATAGTCGGCCATCCAGCGGAACGCGGCGAGGTGCGCCTCGGTCTTCTGCCGGGTGACGGGATCGGTCTGCACCATCAGCACCGCATTGTCGCGGACCTGGTCCGCCCCTTCGGCAGGAAGCGCGAAAAGGTGGAACAGGAGATCGACCGTTACCTTCCCCGTATAATCGTTGACCAGATCGAACACTGGCCTGCCTTCCAGCGCTGCCAGGTGCTTGCGGCACGAGGCGCGCGTCGGTTCGATGATGTGCTCAAGCGCCCGTTTAGTCACGGCGGACTGGATCAGCGCGCGCAGCCGGTCATGGCGCGGCGGGTCGCTGCTGCCCAGCGTGGCGCCCGCGCGGCCGGGAAACTCGTTGACCAGATTCCCCTTCGCCGAACTGTAGGTGCGCCAGTCCTGCAGGGCGTTCAAGACGTCCTGATAGCGCGATAGCACCCACATTCCCGCCTCTTCCGACCAGAAGCAGGGGTATTCGTCGCGCAGCGTCTTGTAGGCGGGAAATGGATCGGCATCGATCGCGGGAGAATAAGGGTCGAAACGGAACGCCGCGCGCTCCATCACCGTGGCATCGTTCATCGCGCTATCCTCTCTCGGCAACTTCTCTCGAGCCTTGTGGCAGAGGCCCGCATCATGCCCCGCGCCGATCGCCGCCGCCACGCAGCTTTGCGGCAATTTCTTGCACTTTTCGCGCACTCTGGCCATCTTGGCAAAGGAAGGGGCCTGTCATGCGCGGCAAGGAAGTGAAGCGGTTCACGCTCTATGGCGAGGATGGCCGCACCATCGGTCCGGAGTTTGTCCATATCGAGCGGATCGCTGATCGCTCCAGCCTGCACGATTGGACCATCGCGCCGCACAGCCATCCCGGCATGGCGCAAGTGCTGATGATCGAAACCGGAACCGTCGATGTCGCCAGCGATGGTTCGGCGCGCAAAATCGCGGCACCGGCCTGCATCATCGTGCCCGGCGGCTGCGTCCACGCCTTTCGCTTTGCCGTCGCGGCCGAAGGCTGGGTCCTTTCCATGGCCATCGCGCTTTTGCACGATCCGCGCATCGCCGGTCTGCTGGAAGGACTGGGTCTCGATGGCGGCGGCCTGCGCATGATCCCGCTGGGGACGGAAGACCGGCAACGCGTCCGGCTGAGCTGGCTGCTCGCGGATATGGCAGACCGGCTGGAGCAGGGGCTTCGCGCCACCCCGGCGCTGATCGCGCAGCTTGGCCTCGTGCTGGCCACGCTGGGCGAAACGCTGGCCGCATCCCTGCCACAGGATGCCGGAAAGGACCGCCGCGCGGTTCTGGTGGCCCGCTATCGTGGAATGATCGAAGCGCAGTACCGCGATCACTGGCCGGTTGACCGGTACGCACGCGCCCTTGGCGTCACCTCATCGACCCTGACGCGAGCGTGCAGGGCTGTCGTGGACAAGTCCCCGGGCGATCTCCTGCACGATCGCCTGGCATTGGAAGCGATGCGCTTTCTGGCCTTTACCGGCATGGGCATGGCGCAGATCGCGGATCGTCTGGGCTTCGAAGATCCCGCCTATTTCGCCCGGTTCTTCAAGAATCGCACTGGCCAGACGGCCAGCGCCTTCCGCGCGCAAAGGGCGTGGGAAGGGCTGGAACGGTGATGGAATGGCACGGAATGTCGGTCAAACGAGACCGAGGTCCACCGGTTGCATTCCCGGGAAAACCGCCGAAACCTGCTGAGGGCCAAGGCCATAGAGACGCGCGAAAATGCCGCCGAGCAGCGCCCGGTAGTCGGTCAGCACCGGCAGGTCGCGCTGCTGGTTGAGCGTATCGGCCGAAAGGCGCACTTGCGGGCCGACCATGCGTCCGCCGCGCACGCCACCGCCCAGAACCCAATAGGTGCTGCCATGCCCATGATCGGTGCCCTTGTCGCCGTTCTCGCGGAAGGTGCGGCCGAATTCGGAAATCACGATCACCGTGGTATCGGTCCATTGCGGGCCGCTAGCCTGGGCGAACGCGGCAAGGCCACGCCCCAGATCGCCGATCCGGTTGGCCAGCGCGCCATCGGCGGCGCCCTGGTTGGTGTGCGTGTCCCACCCGCCCACGTCCAGGAACGCAAGGTTGAAGCGATCCTGCATCAGCGCGGCAATGCGCCGCGCCTGGGCCTCGAAGCCGCGCGCGTTGACCGCCCCGCGACTGGCCTTGACCATTTCGTCCTGCAAGGCGCCATAGGCCTCCTCGCGCACGCTGAACCCTTGGGTCACGGCGACCTGCGGGGCCAAGGCCTGCGCCGTTGGCGTGGCATACATGGCCTCGATCAGTTTTTGCTGCCGCGCGTCGAAGCTGGGCTTGGTGACGATGTTCACCGCCAGGTTCGGCACCTGGAGACTGGCCGAATGGAAGGCGATCGGCACCTGATTGCTGAACGCGATCGGATGGCATCCTGTGGCCCCAAGCGTGCCGGCAAGCCGCCCGAGAAAGCCCGAACGATAATCCCGGCTGCCCGCAAGGGGCTGGCCAAGCTCGATCGTATCCTGCGTCTCGAAGTGGCTGCGGCTCATGTCGTCGGTGCCGGCGAAGGGCACGAACGCCAGCTGGCGCTTCTGCCACAGCGGGTAGAGGCTTTCCGCCAGCGCGGGATGCAGGCCCCAGTCGCCATCGAGCGGCAGCGCGGCCTTGGGGTTGGCCGGATCGGGACGGGCGATCGCGATCGTGGGCCGCGCGGCGTAGTAGAAATCGCTCGACACGGGAACGACGATATTGGCGGCATCGTAAGCGCCGCGCAGAAACACCACGAGCAGGCGTTGCGATCCCAGCGCGGGCACCGCCAGAACGCGCGAACTGGCCATCAGCGCTCCGCCGGCCAGACCGGCGGCAAGCAGATCGCGGCGGGAAAACGGGAAGGTGGTCATGGTGCTATCTCCCCATGAAGTCGGGCGAAGCGAGGAACAGGACATTCCATTCCTGCGGGCTGGCGGCCTGATCCAGCGCGGTGCGCGTGCCCGGCGACAACTGCTTGTCCAGCCCGCCGTAATAAAGCGCGCCCTGCAGTACCGGGAACGCCTGGCGCGGGGTGGCCGACGGCGCCTCGCCCTTGAACAGCCCGGCGGAGCCGGTGCCGATCGCCTGCGCGATCTCGAATCGTTGTTCGATCTGCCCCGGGCCGTTCCATGCGGTGCGTTCCAGCGGATAGCCGTCCGGGGTAAGATGACCGTAGAAGGGCTGGCCCAGCCGGTTCAGCCAGTTCGCGATCGGCTGCGTATTGGCGATCACCCTATCGTCGTAAGCCATACGCACCGCCGAGAGGACGAAGTGCTGCGGATCCTTGAGCAGCGGATGGGAAAGCGAGGCCCGAAACTCCGGGCTGTGGAACAGCAGGTCCAGCACGGCGGCAATATCGCCCCCGCTTTTCGCCCAGCGTGCGGTCATCCGCTCGACCAGCGCGGGGGGAGGGCTGTCGGCGACGAAATACTGCGCCAGCTGGCGCGAGACATGCCGGGCGGTGGCGGGCTGGGCGCACAGGATATCGAGCGCCTGGCGCACCTCGTCATAGCCCGATCCCTTGATGGCATGGCCGAGAAAGACCTTGTCGCCCATGTCGTGGCGGCCGGGATAGAACGCGAACATCCCGTCCCGGATCGCCGCGGGGTTGGCGGGGCTCGGTCGCTCCGGCCGATCGGGGTTGACGATGCCCACGCCCGTCAGAATGCGCGCGAGTTCCTGCACGTCCTTCTGGGTATAGCCCGAGCCGACCCCCATGGTGTGCAGTTCCATGATTTCGCGCGCGTAGTTCTCGTTGATGCGGCCCTTGGCGTTCTGGGCGTTGTCGAGATATTGCAGCATGGCCGGGGAGCGCAGTGTTGCCTCCAGCAGATCGCGGAAGCGCCCCAGGGCGTGCGGGCGTATCGCCTGATCCTCGTAGTCCCGCACGAACAGCCGGATTTCGGCCTTGTCGGCATAGACGTTGAAGTGGTTGAGCCAGAACGCGGTGAGCTGCTCGCGCAACTGACTGGGCGCATAGAGCGCGCGCAGAATCAACCGGGTCTGGTCCTGCCTGAAGGCATCGCCGAGCAAGTCGCGGCGTACTTCCTGCGGGGTAAGCGGGGCCGGGGGCGGGGGCTGCGTCGCCGTGGCGCCGGATGGCCCGGCCTGCATCGGGCTCGAAGGTGCCGCGCCGGTCGAGGCAGCACCCTGACCCGGCCCCTGACCCGACGGCGCCATCGCCGCTTGCGCGGCCTTCGCCGCTGCCACTTGCTCGTGCAATTCGCGCACGAGGGCGATCGTATTCTGAGTGCGCGCGGGCAAGGCATCGATCATCGCCTGGGCCGCAACAGGCAGGCGCTCAGCGGCCGGCGGATGCAGCTCCGCCTGCAACCACGCCTCCGCACCCATCGCCCGCATGCGCTGCACCTCGGCTGACGTTGCCCCCCAGGTAAGCCGGTTGAGCATGGCCATGTCGAGATCGGGGGAGGGCTTGTCCTCGGCGAGCGCCGGTCTTGCGACCAGCGCCAGGGCAAGGGCGGCCAAACTCTGTCCCAGCAGCGGACGACGCATGGGCGGGCTCCGTTCGGTATCGTCACGGTTCCATGATCCGTGCGCCCTTGCGCAGAGATGAATAGTGCGGAACGGCCCTCCATATGACCGATATTTCATGAAATAGATAAGATATTACAGATTGTTACTGCAATATCTTGAGGTTGAGACGGTTCGTCCGGTCACTTGCGCGGTTCGGGCGCGGGCGTGAACAGCAGGTCTTTGTAATCGAAGCTGAAATCGGCGATGGGCGAGACCGGTTTCGCGGAAATGGACGCTACCTTGCCGTCGGCGTCGAGCTGGAAGGTGAGATAAGCCTTTTCGATCCCCGGATCGTCGAACTGGGCGATGAAGGTATCGTACTGGTAGTGGACGAGGCGCCCGCTCATGCCTGCTGTCGGCAGGAAGCTCACCGTCAGGCCCCTGGCGTCCGAACCGATCGCCAGCTTGCCAAACCACGGATCGCTGTAGATTCCGGCATAGCTCTCCAGCGGCAGCGAGGGACCGACCTGCGCGGGCGTGGCCGCCGTCTGCTTCATCGCCGCAACGGCATCGACGATGCGCTTGGCGCGATAGTCATGGAAGCGCTGCGGCCAGTCCTGCCGGGGCAGGCCCAGGTAATGATCGAGCAGTTCGTACATCAGCCCGTGGCGCGGCTCGCTTTCCTCGGCATTGACCTCGATGGCAAAGCCGACGTTCTTCTCGGGGATGAGGCAGACGATCGAGGTGAAGCCGAGCAGCCCGCCGGCATGCCAGACGATACGCGTGCCATGATAATCGCGCACTTCCCAGCCCAGCGCATAGGCATCGAACGTCGGCGTGGTCGCCGCGATCGGCTCGGGCGCCGGGGAGATCGGGATCGGCGTAACCGGCGACCACATCTCCCGGCCGGCCGTCGCGCTGAACAGGCGGCCGCCCTCGGGCAGCGCGCCGCCGGCAAGCTGAATCTGCAGCCAGCGCGCCATGTCGTTGGCGCTCATCGCGACAAGGCCCGCCGGAGCCATCGCCCGGCCGAGCTGGTCGCGTTCGTCGAGCACCACTTGCGGACCGTCGCCGCGCACCATGCCCACCCGGCCATGGGGCTGCGCGCGGTTGGACGCGGAGGTCTGCGTCTTGAAGTCGGCCGCCGCATCGCGCATCCCGGCCGGCGCGAAGACATGGGCTTTCATGTAGTCTTCCCAGGTCTGCCCGCTGAGGCGCTCGATCAGCAGCCCCGCCACGCCGTAAAGGATGTTGTCGTAGGCATAGCCGCTGCGAAAGCTCGTTGCCGGCTTGATGTAGCGCAGCCGGCGCATCAGGTCTTCGCGCGAGATCGAGCCGCGCGGCACGGTGAGCAGGTCACCCGCGCCCAGCCCCAGCCCGCTGCGGTGCACCAGCAGGTCGCGGATCGTCATCTCGCGCGTGACCCAGGCGTCGTACATCTGGAAATCGGGGATGTGATCGACGACCTTGTCATCCCAGCCGATCTTGCCGGCATCGACCAGCGTGGCGAGCGCGGCGGCGGTCAGGGCCTTTCCGGTCGAGCCGATCATGAAGATCGTATCGGCGTCCACTTTCTCGGGCGCGCCGAGCCGGCGCTGGCCGTAGCCCTTGGCAAGCACCACCTTTCCGTTCTCGACAATGGCGACCGCCATACCCGGCGTGCCCGAGGACTGGCGGATCGCCTCGATCCGCGCGTCGATATCCGCCGGCGGCGCGGCAAGGGCAGCGTGGGAAACGGAAGCGGCAAGGCAAAGCCCGGCCAGCAGGAACGTGCGTTTCATCGGGCTTCTCCGGGAGCCAACTGGCCATTGTGGAACCGCCAGAGACCGATCGTCAGCAGCGGCAGGATGTAAAGGGCGAGCAGCACGAAGGCGAGCGCGCGATAGCCGTTGGCGATCAGCGCGATCAGGCCGATGCGATCGGCGACCAGCATGCACAGGACCAGCAGCGCGAGGGTGATCGCGGCACGCAACGGCGCGGTCGGCGCGGCCCCGCGATTGTAGCGCCACGCGGAAGCGATGCGTTCGTTGATCGCGTGGACCGCACCCGTGCCGCTTTCGAGCAGCGCGGAAAAGATCATCACCTGGAACAGCACGTGGAACACAGGCTGCCCAAGCTGGCGCAGCAGAAAGTCGGACGGCAGGGCCTCGCCGGCGATACCGGGGAGGAAGGCGACCATGCACACGAAGAACATCAGGGCCGGCAGCATCGCCAGCGGCCCGGCGATCGCGCCGGCAATCACGGCATCGCGATCACTGGCGAGGTGGCGGGTAACCGGCAGGATCACGATCGCGCCGATGATGTTGTAGCTGGCATAGGTCAGCCCGCCCCCGAACCAATCGGCGAACCAGCCATGGCCGGTCGGCGTGCTTTGGGCGAAGGCGGTGGCGATGCGGTCCCCGAAGCTGGACAGCGCGAGGACGAGAAACACCACGTAAACGCCGTAGAGGAGCACCGAAACCCAGGTGAACAGCCGCTCGACCGCGGTGTTGCCGAAGGCCGCGAAGCCGGCGATCCCGGCCATCAGCGCAACCGTGCCGGCAATCGGTGGGAGGCCGGCAGTATGGACGATCTCGCCCGCCGCCGCGCCGAACACCGCGAGCAGCAGCATCACGAACAGGGCATAGGCGATCTCGAACAGGATCCAGCCACGGCCCAGCAGCACCCGGAAGAAGGCGCGGTAATCGCGCGCCCGCGCGGCGCGGGCGACCAGGAAGGTCGCCACGCAGACCGCGCTCCAGATCGCTGTCGCCAGCGCGATCCCGCCCCAGGCGCCGGCGGGCAGGAAGAACTCGGCGATCTCGCGCCCCGTGGCATAGCCGCCGCCGATCACCACGGCCTTGAACGATAGCCCCGGCAGGAGGAGCCGCTTGAACCAGCTCTCCGGAGCGGCTTGGCTCATCCGGAGCAGGCGTCGAGCAGACGCTCGAACGCCATGCCGCGACGGATCGGATCGGCAACGGGCAGGCCCAGACGCGTGGCCACGGCGGCGATCTCCGCTGCCGCCGCGTCCTCGCTCATGCCTGCAGTGTTGAGGCTGACGCCGGCGCAGCGGATTCCCGGATTGGTCAACCGGCCCAGCGCGATCGTCTGTGCGATGACGTCCTCGATCGCCGGAACGGGATAGCCGGGCATGCCGAGGATGCGTGCGCGACCGGGCTGGTGGCAGACGACGAAGAGATCGGGTTGGCTGCCGTGAAGCAGGCCGAGCGATACCGCCGCATAGGCCGGGTGATAGAGCGAGCCCTGGCCCTCGATAACGTCGATATGCGCCGGATCGGCGGGCGGCGTCAGCGCCTCGGCCGCGCCGGCCACGAAATCGGCCACGACCGCATCGATCGGGATGCCCGCGCCGGCGATCATGATCCCGGTCTGCCCGGTGGCCCGGAACGTGGCGTCCAGCCCGCGCTCCTGCAGCCCCCGGGCGATGGCCAGCGCGGTGTATTTCTTGCCGAGCGCACAGTCGGTGCCGACGGTCAGCACGCGCTTGCCCGAACGCTTGGCGCCGGTAGCGACGGTAATGCCTGCGGGCGGCGTGCGGACGTCGACGAGCCGGCGGCCCTTGCTTTCGGCCAGGCGGCGCAGCTCGGGAATGGCGTTCAGCTTCACATGCATGCCGGCGACGATGTCGAGCCCGGCCTCCAGCGCGGTGAGCAAGCTCGGCACCCAGTGCGGGGGGATTGCCCCGCCGGGACTGGCGACGCCGATCAGCAGTGCGCGGGCGCCACGGGCATAGGCCTGCTCCGGCCCGAGCCGTGGCAGGCCGGTGGATACCGCCGCACCCGGCAGCACGAATTCCCCGACGCAGCGGTCCGGCGCCCAGTCACGCAACCCGAATGCGGTCTTGGCAAATCCCGGTTCGGTCGTATCACCGAGAAAGAGCTGCGATTTCAATTTGAAGTGCGAACTTCTGTTGAGGGGGTAGCACTTTGCCGGGGGTGGGGCGAGCCCCACCCCCGGCAACGAAAATCATGACGCGCTGTGGAGAGCGAGCTGCTCGTCCAGAATCTCGGCAGGAGTCCTGAACCCGAGGCACTTACGCGGGGTGTGGTTCAATTGGTGGGTGATGGCGGCAAGATCGGCCTCGGTCATCTGGCGTATGTCAGTATAGAGCGGCAGGAACCGCCGTATGCGACCGTTGCTGTTCTCGACGCTCCCTTTTTGCCACGGTGCCGACGGCTTGCAGAAATAGCTCGTCATGCCAAGCTTCGCCTGCAATGTCGCGTAGGCGGTAAACTCCGTTCCCCGATCGAAGGTTATGCTTTGTCGGAGCCGTTGGGGAAGGGGGTGAAGGTGGCGCTCGATCCCCTGCATGACCCCATTGAAGTGCCTGCTTGGATTGCGCGTCAGCACAACGAACCGGCTGCGCCGTTCCACCAGTGAGGTCAGGTTGGATTTCCCAAATTCCCGCCTGAAAGCAATGAGATCACCCTCCCAGTGGCCAAATTGCTCGCGGTCGGCGATCGCCTTTGGCCGTTCGGCAATCGTGTTGGCGAGCGGAATATTTAGGCCACGTGGCTTGCGCGCATAGCGGCGACGGCGCGATTTGCGCTGACGGGGCAACTGGCTCCACAGACCGAGCCGGCGACCTTCGGAGCCATAGACATACTGGTAGATCGTCTCGTGAGACACTGCGATCGGATTGGCCTGTTCGAGGCGTAAACGGCCGGAAATCTGTTCAGGGGACCAGCATCGCGCGAGGTCCTGGGCGATGCGCTTTGCAAGGCTGGGATTGCGAGCCACCTTGCCACCACGCATCCGGCGCGCCGCCGCCTTACTATGCGCTACGCGCCCAAAATAGCCTCGGAAATACGCATCGTCGTCATAGAAATAATTGCGGCGCAGCTCGCGGTAAATCGTCGCGCGATGCCGGCCAAGCTCGACCGCTATGCGCGATACAGGAATTTTCGCGTCACGCATGCGCATGATCTTTTCGCGCTCTGCAAGGGCAAGGTGGTGATACGATCGTGGCATTTCGCGTCCTTTCGAGTGGGGCATATAATGCCCGGAAATCCTTGAAATTCGCGCTTCCAGTTTGAATCCGCCGGAGTGCGCTGATTAATTTGATAATAATGATTATGTTAAACATGCGAGCGTCATCTTCCGCGGGCTCCCGTCACTGCAGCGCCTCCGTCCAATCAATTCAGCCTGGAGCCACCGTCAGCATGCTCCTGTCGGGAAGGCTCTCAAGAAGGTCCGCTTCGGCTCGGTTCGGACCGCTTACGACGCTATTCACGCCTGCAACGCCGGTCCGAGCTTCCCGCATGCCTGCCCTGCCGCGCTGGTTCACGCAGCCCGCTCCTGCAAGCCCCAGGAGGTGCAGGCCCGGAGGTCGGCCATGAGCTCCAAATGTTGATTGCGGTTTGATCGAGGAAGGACCGACGGAACAGAACGAAGCGACGAGATTAGAACCCCTCACCGTGCCTGACCGAGGCACGGCAGGACGAGGACGAACCTGATGAACGAGAACAACCTGAAGAAGCTGGTCGCGCAAGGATTGTCCGCGATGCAGGCCGGCAGCGACGTCGCCGCCAAGGCGACCGACGAGATCAACAACGACGCGCGCCACCCGGCGCTGCGATCCGCGCTCGAAGAGGGCAACCGGACTTCCCGCCAATGGGCGGACCGCATCCGTCGCGCCGCCGAGCAGGCGGGCCCGGCCGATCAGCAGGACAACCCTGTGCTCGAAGCGCATTACGAGGTGAGCCGCAGGATCCGCGAAGCGGCACCGGACGATGCCTCACGCGACCTCGGCATCATCGCCAGCGGGCAGCTCGCGCTTCATTACTGGATCGCTTCGTTCGGGACCATGGCCAATTACTGCCGGCAGACCGGCATGGACGATGCGGCGCGCGACATGAAGGCGTGCGCGGACGAGGCCAAGCAGGCCGACGAAAAGCACAGCCAGCTCGCCGAGCAGTTGCTGTCAGAAGGCTGAACCGGTGCCGGCCCGCCTTGCTACCGACGACCGGCCAACCGGCATGATCTTACAATAGGAGATAATTGGTGCTTGAGCAGCGAAAGCTGGGCGACGGGCTGCGCGTATCTGCGCTGGGCCTCGGTTGCATGGGCATGTCCGAATTCTATGGGCAGGCCGACGAAGCCGAGGCGGTCGCGACCATTCACCGCGCGATCGATCTCGGCGTGACGTTTCTGGACACCGCCGACATGTACGGGGTAGGCCGTAACGAGGAGCTGGTCGGGCGTGCGATCCGCGATCGCCGCGACGCGGTGGTTCTCGCCACCAAGTTCGGCAACGTTCGCGGCGAGGACGGCACCTTCACGGGCGTGTGCGGGCGCCCGGATTACGTCCGCTCCGCCTGCGAGGCGAGCCTGCGACGGCTCGGCGTCGAGACGATCGACCTCTACTATCAGCACCGCGTCGACCCCGACACGCCGATCGAGGACACGGTGGGCGCGATGGCCGGGCTGGTCCGCGAGGGCAAGGTGCGCCACCTCGGCCTCTCCGAAGCGGCGCCCGCCACGGTCAGGCGCGCGCACGCCGTGCATCCGATCGCGGCGCTGCAGACCGAATATTCGCTGTGGAGCCGCGATCCCGAGGGCGAGATCCTCGACACGGTGCGCGAGCTCGGCATCGGCTTCGTGCCGTACAGCCCGCTCGGCCGCGGTTTCCTGACCGGCGCGATCCGGCGGGTGGAGGATCTCGCGCCTGACGACTATCGCCGGCACAGCCCCCGCTTCCAAGGCGAGAACTTCCAGCGCAATCTCGATCTCGTCGCGGCGGTCGAGGCGATGTCGCGGGAGAAGGGCTGCACCCCTTCCCAGCTGGCGCTCGCCTGGGTGCTGGCGCAGGGCGAAGACATCGTGCCGATCCCGGGCACCAAGCGCCGCCGCTACCTGGAGGAGAATGTCGGCGCGCTCGACGTGACGCTCACCCGAGGGGAACTGGAGCGGCTCGACCGCGCGGCGCCGAAGGGGGCAACGGCGGGCGAGCGCTACGCCGCGCCGCAGATGCAGGCGCTGAACCGATGAGCGGGAGCGACGGACACGGCCTTGCCGGCCGCGTCGCGATCGTGACGGGCGGCGGTCGCGGGCTGGGCCGCGCGATGACGCTCGGGCTGGCGCAGGCCGGCGTGCGGGTCGTCGCCACCGCCGCGCGCGAACTCGCCGAGGTCGAAGCGGTCGCACGGGAGGCAGAGCGGGCATGCGGCGACGATCGGGTGCGGCCGCTGCTCGCCGACGTGACGCGGGCGGAGGATTGTGCCGCAGTCGTGCGCGCCGCGCTCGTGCGCTTCGGCCGGCTCGACATCCTGGTCAACAATGCCGGGCGCGGCATGAAGTATGTGAGCGACACCTTCCTGACAGAACCGACCCGGTTCTGGGAGGTCGCCCCCGACACTTGGCGCATGGTGACCGACACCAACGTCAACGGCCCGTTCCTGATGGCGCGCGCCGCCGTCCCCGCCATGCTGGAGGCGGGATGGGGCCGAATCGTCAACATCTCGATGAACCGCGAGACGATGCGACGGCGCGGCTTCTCGCCCTACGGCCCGTCCAAGGCGGCGCTGGAATCGGAGACCGCGATCTGGGCGCAGGACCTTGCGGACAGCGGCATCACGGTGAACGCGCTCCTGCCGGGGGGCGCGACGCTGACCGGCATGATTCCCGAAGGACTGCCGGATAGTGCACGCGACGGACTGCTGTCGCCCGAGATCGTGGTGCCGCCCTTGCTCTGGCTCTGTTCCGATGCTGCCGCGGCGGTGACGGGTAAGCGCCTGGATGCCCGGAAGTGGATGGGGGTGCAGCCCGGAAGTCAGCCCGCACAGGACGCGCTGGAGGATGTCGGGTGGTAGGGCAGACCACAGGATTTATCTGTTCGACCAACCGTGATCGCTTCGTCCTTTTGTGCGATATCGCCAGCGACATTTCTTCTGCTGGCCAATTCGGTGGGAGACCTGAAATTTGCGGCATCAGACCGGGATCATTCGATCCCGGGCCATTCAGCTTGCCAAACAGCGATCAGCAGCACGCTTCGTACGCCAGCTTTGCAACAGCTCGATCTGCTTTTTATGTACATCGTCAATTATCGCTGGCTCAACCTGACAGGTTGTATCGCTCGCCTCGATTTGAGGTTCCGATTTGTAGCGCCTGCTACTGTTAGCGTGATCCAGCAGTGCACGCAGCAGTTGCCGCCCTCTCACGACCCGGCTCTTGATCGTGCCGACAGGAACACGTTCGATCGTGGCTGTCTCTTCGTAGCTCAAACCCTCGATCCCGACAAATTGGATGCACCGCTGCTGCTCGGGTGTCAGACGCGGCCACAGACGGCGAACATCGCCCAACGTCACGACCGATTCCTGGTTTGAAGCCACCGGGATATCGATGAGTTCGGCGGTCCCGCCTGCCTGTCCCGCAACTTTACGACGAACCTGCGACAGAAAGGAGTTGCGAAGGATACGGAAGGTCCACGCCTTCAAATTCGTGCCGGGCTCGAATGACGCACGGCTGCGCCAGGCTTTCAGTACGGTTTCCTGAACGAGATCCTGGGCAGCATCGGGATCCCTGGTCAGCGATCGCGCGTAGCTCGCCAGCCTGGGCGTCAGGTCGCTCAGTGCAGCACCGAAGTCAGACCACTCCTCATCCGGTACATGCGGTTCTTGATCCGGTTGTTCCGACACGCGACAGCCCTTGCTCGATCGAACCAGGGCGCCGTTTATACACCGACTGGTTTACTTACTCGAAAACGCCACCTCTCCCGGGTTGTTCCACTCCTCCGTGATGAGGCCCGATAGGCGAACAAGCGCGTGATAGGTCAAGGGCGGGGATCCGGATATGCGGAAGGCTGGGCAGCCGGAGGTCAGCGCCTCTATCTGCTCGCGAACCAGGCCCAGGCTGCTGGCAGCACCGCAGACGCCATCATCATTGCGCCGACAACATCATGGTCGCGCTGAAGGATCGCGCCGGCGACAAGCAGTCCGGCTGACAGGATGTTGGGATCGGCGCGCCGGGGCGACGTCGGCGTTGGGGAAACCGCGCCTCCCTGTAATTCGATCGGCAGCGCGCCCGACCGCGCAACCCGCTCGGCGAAGGCCACCAGCTCGGGCGAGGCGGCGGCCAGACGGCCAAGGCTCGTCGCCAGCCGGCGTCCGCCCCGCTTGAGGCCGGCCGGGCCGATCCGCTCCCGCAGCAGTTCGCGCGCGATCGGCGCGGCGCGCGCCGCAATGTCGAAGCCAGGATCGAGCCGTCGCACGAACCCTTCGGCGATCAGCAGGGTGCGCAGCAGCAGGGCGAGGTCGGGTGGCAGCGCCAGGCGGTACGTTCGTAGCAGCGCGAAGACGCGTCCGAAGATGTCGGCCAGCTCGATCTGCTGAAGTACCGCCCCGCGGAACTGGCCGATCAGCGCGTCGAGGTCGCGGGTCAGCGCCTGGCGATCGACGTCGGTCTCGCCCGACCATTGCAGCAGCACGTCCGTCACCGATCGCGTGTCCTCGCCGGCGATGGCGAGGACGAGCGTGACCACCTCATTCCGCCGGGCGGGGCTGAGCACGCCAACGGCTCCGAAGTCGATAAACGCCAGAGAGCCATCGGCCAGGACGAAGACGTTGCCGGGATGGGGGTCCGCGTGGAACCGGCCGTTGAAGATTATCATCCGCAATACCGCATCGGCATATCTGCCGGCGACACCCGCACCGCCCTCACCCACCCCGTCGAGGATTTCGCGGACCGGCATGCCGTCAAGCCGCTCCTGCACGTTGATACGGCGGCCGACCTGATCCCAGTAGAAGGCCGGCGTCCGGACGCCGAGCGGCTGCAGGAACGCGCCGATGCTCTCGCAGGCTGCCGCTTCTGCGCTGAGGTCCATTTCCTGCGACAAGCTCTCCGCAAAGAATCGGAGCAGTTCGTCGGGCTTGAGGCGGCGGATCTCCGGTGAGTGCCGGGCCGCGAGCCGCGCGATGCGGCGGAGCAGCCGTAGGTCGGCATCGACGCGTTCCGCAATCCCCGGCCGGCGTACCTTGACCACAACCTCGGTTCCGTCGCGCAAGGTTGCAGCATGAACCTGCGCAATCGACGCCGCCGCGATCGGCTCGCGGTTGAAGTTCGCGAACACATCAGCGATCGGGGAGCCGAGCGCGGCCAGGATCGTCGGCTCCAGCGCCTCGAACGGCAGCGGGGTCACGCGATCCTGCAGCGTCGACAGCGCCCGCACCCATTCCGGCCCGAGCAGGTCCTCGCGGGTGGCTAGCACTTGCCCCAGCTTGACTGCGACAGGTCCAAGGTCCCGCAGCAGCGCGACGACCCGCTCGGGCGTACCGACGTCCACTGGCTGCTCCGAGCGACCGGGCAGCAGGCCCAGGCGCGAGGCGAGCCCGTTCAGCCCATGGCGCCCCATGATCTGGATGAGCTCGGCCAGCCGCGCGCGCTCACCGATTTGAGACTCGTCGTCGGTGGTGGGCATCACGCGCTGCAACCATCCTCCTGCCGCGGGCGGCAGCCATCGAGGAACAGGTCGATGCCGCGTGAAATGCGATCCCGCGCTGCCTCGTCGTATGCTGGAGGAGACAGCCCCAGCGCTGCGCGGCGCATGGGTGCGACCACGACGAGCGTGACGAACTGCTCGGCAGCGAACACGGGGTCCGCCAGCGACAGTTCTCCCTTCGCATCGGCGTGGGCGAGGATCGACGCCACCCATTGGACGGCCCGCTGGTAACCGAAGTCATGGATGTTCGCCGCTAGCGCGGGAAAGCGCACGGCTTGCGCAATGACGACGCGTTCCATGGAGGCGATCCGGGGTGTCAGAAGCCACTCGAGCAGGCGATCGGCGATGACGCGAAGGCGCGATGCAATGTCGGGTTCGTCGCTGCCGGAGGGTTCGAGCGCGCGCAGCTGCGTATCGATCTCGTCCAGGATGACAGCCTCGAACACGCGAGCCTTGCTGCCGAACCGCGCGTACAGGGTTCGCTTGGAGATGCGCGCCTGTTCGGCGATCATGTCGGCACTGGCGCCGTCGAAACCGTGCTGGAAAAACAGCTCGCGGGCGCTCTTGAGGATATGCGAAGTCAGTCGGAGCGCGTCCTCGGTCGTCGGTCTGCCCATCTTCCCTGGGCGCCGGCTCTTCTTCTCGTCATCGCTCAATCTCGTTCTCCTGGAGCGAGGGTAGCGCGATCCGGACCCGTTGACGAGGATCACGCCGGGACGGTCGGTTCCTCGCCTGCCAGCCCGCTCTCCGACCAGAGTTGTCCTATCGTGTCGCGGTCGATCACTGCCGCGACCCCGGCTTGTAGGTCGGGAGGGACGGTGCACCCACACCCAGCCCTTCCTGATCGAGGCGAACGGCCGTATCTCTGACAGCGCCTGCCTTCTTCCTTGCTGAACGAACGGTTTCACGCAGTTGGGCCTCTTTCACGGTCGCGCTGCGGATCGTGGGTCGAACAGCCTCGACGCGAGCCGTGAGACGCACGGCTCCGCCACGGGCATTCAGCAACGCACGGTTCGCCCTGGCGAGGACGGTTGCGCGGCTTTCTACCACAGCGCTCCCCAACCGTTCGGCGCTTTCGCCGGATCGCTGCAAGGCGTCCCCCAGGGCCACGACACGCCCGCGGGCGCCGGTAAGCGCGTCAGATGCCGCTCCAGCCTTGTCTGCCCAGCCTGCGGAACTCTCCGCGAGCGCCGCCAGCCGATCGCTGGCCCGCTGCTGTTGGGCGGCATCGAGGTTGCGCGACACGGAGTCGACTGTCCGGCTGATCTTGTCCACGAGCGCGACTGGATCCCCTCCCCCGCCAAGAAGCCCACCCTCCTTGGCGGGGATGATGGGAAGCTCACCGACCCTCGTCGCGACGATCGGGGATGCACCGGACTTTGCGCCGTCGAGACTGATGTTGGCCGTCCCTGCCAGTGCGGATCGCGCGATCGTTGCCTTGACACCTGTGACGATGGGGGTTCCCGGTTCGAGGCTGATGGTGACGAGAACCGCTGAGGGATCAGCTCCGTCAAACCGTATGGACGTGACATGGCCCGCCGGGACGCCCGAGAACGTCACTGGTGATCCCTTTTCCAGGCCGGCGACGCTCCCGGTGAAACGGATGAGATACGGGTTTCCGTCTCCACTTCGCGCATCGAAAAGCCAAAGGGTGAAGACGAGAAGCGTGCTCAGCAGAAGGCCGGTGACCGCGAGCACAAGGAATTTGTTGGATCGCGTTTCCATCGCAGGATGCAGACGTTAAGGCGAAGAAGTTTGTAAGTAAACCGTACCGTTTTCCTGTGCTTGGCTTGTGGACGCGGCGGGGAGCAGGAATCGTCTGGGCAGGGAGGGGTTTTATGGTTGGAGACTTGAGCTTGCGACCGGGCGACATACCGTGGGGCAATCGGCTGGGCCTTGAGCTCGTTTCGATCGGCGACGGGCTCAGTTCGCTCCGGGTCGATTGGCACGCGGAGCTGGCGGACGAGGAGGAGGCGCTCGCGACCGGTGTGTTGACGAGCCTCATCGATCAGGCCTGCGGCGTTGCCGTGATGTCTCGATTGGGCAGACGGCTGGCGATCTCCACCCTTAACCTGAAGGTGGACCATGTGCGATCCGCCGAGGCGAGATGCCCCGCGACGGCGTGGGCTCACTGCTACGACGCGACCGAGCACCGTGCGTTCGTACGCGCCGAAGTCTGGGATACAGATCCGTCTCACCTGATCGCGACTGCCCAAGGCGTCTTTTCGATCAATCGGGCTGTCGCCCCATGAACGAAGGCGCGATCGGGGCCAGTACCGGGCGGAACGGCTTTGCGAAGCTACTCGGTACCATGATGACGCAAAGCGGTGAAACGTTCACGCTGATCCCCACGGAGGAGCTTGTCGGGAATCCCATTCTGCCCGCCTTGCATGGAGGCGCGATCGCGTCCTTTCTTGAGCTGGCCGCACAGCTTGCTCTCTCCCGCACACTCTCGCCAGGGCAGTCCTGCCGGCTGATCAGCATGAACCTTCAATTTCTCGCCCCGGTCAGACTGGGCGCAGTCAGCACGACGCCGACGCTGGTGCGCGTAGGGCGTCGTGTCGCAGTGGTGCATGCCGAAGGCGTCGAGCGAAACGGAACCGGAAAACTGTGCCTTGCGCAGCTGGAATTCGCCGTCGGACAATCCTCCGGAGACGAGGATCACACCCGACATTCCTGATTGGTTCAGCGGGCCGATCTCCAGAGAGCAAGGATGCTTCTGAGCGCCGTCGCGAAGGCGAGCGGCTCATCCAGCATCAGGTGATGGCGCGCGTTGGGCACCGCGACGATCGGGATCGCGCCGGCTCCCAGTTCGCGCAGATATGCCGCGGAATCCCTGCCGAAGAGCGCGCTGTGCTCGCCGTAGATGATTGCCAGCCGACCGGGCGCCGCGGCGACACGGCGACTCATCGTCATCCATTCGTCCGCCGAGTTGCCGCGCGCGAACACCGCGGGCGAGAACTTCCACGTCCACGCGTCCCCGTCCCGCCGGAGCGAATGATAGGCCATGTAGTCCATCAGGAACGGCTCACCCGCGGGCTGTGGCGGCGCGAGCACGTAGCGCGCGCGTGCGGTCGGGTAATCGGGATACCGGCTGGCGGGCTTGTTCGGGTCGCCCGAGCCGGGGCTGCCGCGTCCGCCACGCCAGTAGGCGGCAAGCGCCTCCGGCCGCATGATCATCAGGTCGCAGATGATCGCGCCCGCGAACCGTTCGGCCGCGATCGTCATCGCGGTCACCGCGACCCCCGCGCCGAAGCTGTGGCCGATGATCACGGGCGGCGCAGCACCGTCGAACAGCCCGGTCGCCTCCGCCACCGCGATCATCTCGCGCCCGCGGCCGTCACCATCGATCCCCACGCGCGCGTCGCTGTCGCCCATGCCCGCAAGATCATAGGCGACCACATGGTAGTCCGCGGCGAGCAACGGCGCGATAAACGCCCAGCAGCGCGCATGGGCAAGAAAGCCGTGCGCCATGAGCACGCCCGGCTTTGCGCGGTCGCCCCAGCGCAGGTAGTGGATCTGCGCGCCCTCTACGGTGACGAAGCCTTCTTCCCGCGGAACGGCCAGCGCATCGACGAACCAGTCCGGCAGGTGCGACCCGTCCTCGGCCCATATCGGGTCGATGTCCGACGATCCGGTAGCCTCGGCGGCGCTCATGCCGACAGCCGGAAACCGCTATAGCCCGCCTCGGCGACCGCATCGCAGATCTCGGCATAGCCGACCACAGACGGATAGTTGAGTAGCTGACGCGGTTTGCCTGGGATGTTCGCTCCCATGTACCAGGAATTGGCCCTGGGAAAGAGCGTCATGGCGGCGATCTCGTCGATGTGGCGCGCCCATGCCGCGTGCGCGTCCGGCTCGGCCTCGAAGCGGGACCACCCGCCCGTGCGCAGATGCTCGAGGAACCGGACGACCCAGTCACCCTGCACCTCCGCGGCAGTCGGACCATTGGAGAAGCCGGACGGGCTCTGCGGGCCGTAGAGGAACACCATGTTAGGGAAGCCCGAAACCGCGTAGCCGAGATGCGTGCGTGCGCCTTCGCCCCACGCGTGCGCCAGCGTCGCCCCGCCGCGCCCGCGAATGTCCATCTGCATCAGCCCTCCCGTCACTGCGTCGAAACCGGTCGCGAGCACCAGGACGTCGTGTCGGCGCTCACCGACGCTCGTGGCTATGCCGTCGGGCAGGATCCGTTCGATCGGCTCTTCCCGCAGGTCGACGAGTTCGACGTTCGGCTGGTTGAAGATGTCGTAATAAGTCTGCTCGAGCGACGGCCGCTTGACCCCGAACGGATGCGGCGGGTCGCTGGGTGCGAGCTTCTCCTGCAACGCTGGGTCGGTGATCCGCTCGCGCACCTTGTCTCGCCAGAAATCGTAGGCCAGCCGGTTGGCGCGCTCGTCCACCAGGATGTCGGCGTAGTTGCCGACCCAATAGTGGAAGCCGCCCGCCGCCCACAGCCGCTCGAACGCCGCGGTGCGCTCCTCGCTTGACACCTCGAGCGCGGACTGGTCGAGCCGCAGGATCTCGAACCCGCCGCTGCTCAGTCGGCGTTGACGGAAGATCTCGGGGTAACCGGGCTTGGCCTGCTCCTGCTCAGCCGCGGTCAATGGGCGCTGGCGCATCGGCAGAGCCAGTATAGGTGTGCGCTGGTAGATCGTCAGCTGCGCAGCCTCGCGTGCCGCCTCCTGAGCGACCTGCACACCGCTCGCGCCGGTCCCGATGATCGCGACGCGCTTGCCGCCAAAGTCGATGCCCTCCTGCGGCCAGTGGGCGGTGTGGTGGGCCGGGCCGGCAAAGCTGTCGAGTCCCGAAAGTGACGGGATGTACGCCTTGGCCGCAAAGCCGGTACACGGTAGCAGATAGCGGGTGGTCAGCCGCTCTCCATCGGCGAGTTCCACTCGCCAGAAGCCGGCATGTTCGTCGAACACGGCGGAGCGCATCCTGACGCCGAGCGTCATTGCAGGCCAGAGGTCGAGAACGTCGCAGGCATGTCGGAAATAGCGACGCAACTCGCGCCAGCCTGGGAAGCGTTCCGACCAGGTCCAGTCGCGCCACACCCGCTCGTCCGAGAACTCGTAGATCGGAACATGCGAATCGACTCGCGCGCCAGGGTAGCAGTTCCAGTACCAGATGCCGCCCGGCTCCGCCGCCGCATCCACCAGCCGAACGTTGAAGCCGTTCTCGCGCAACTTCCCGAGCAGGTAGATCCCGCTGAAGCCCGCGCCGATCACCAGCGCGTCGATGTCGGGCACGCCCGTCATCGCGCAGCGACTGCCGCGACGGCGATGTCGGTCGCCGCCTTGTAATCCGCCTTGCCGTTCGGCGCGCGCAGCGGTCGGTCCGTGACGACGATCGCTTTGGGCGTCTTGTAGCCGGCGAGCGCGGCGCGCACGTGAGCGCGCACCGCCGCCTCGTCTACTGTCGCCCCCGGTGCGGCATGGACCACCGCCGTCACCGCCTGGCCCCATTTCTCGTCGGGCACGCCGACCACAAGCGCGTCCGCGACCGCTGGATGCGTCTTCAGCACCTCCTCCACCTCTTCCGGATAGACCTTCTCACCCGCCGTGTTGATGCACACGCTGCCGCGCCCGAGCAGCGTCAGCGTCCCGTCCGCGGCGACGGTGCACCAGTCGCCAGGCATCGAGTAACGGACGCCGTTGATGGTGCGGAACGTCTTCGCGCTTTTCTCCGGATCCTTGTAGTAGCCGATCGGGATCGCGCCCTTACGCGCGATGAAACCGGGCGTGCCGCTGCCCGGCACGACCGGCCGGTCATGCTCGTCGAACACGTCGCACAGCCCGCCGATGGTGAAGCGTGCGGTCGCCGTCTCGCCCGCCGCGCTGGTGACCGACAGGCCGAACCCCAGCCCTTCCGACGCGCCGAAGCTGTCCATCAGCACGACTTGCGGGATGTGCCGGATCAACCCAGCCTTCACCTCGCGGCTCCACATCACCCCGGATGAAACGATCGTGACGAGGCTGGACGTGTCGTAGCGCCCGGGCGCGGCATCCAGCGCGGCCAGCATCGGCTTGGCGAAGGCGTCGCCGACGATCGCGATCGATTCGACGCGGTCGCGATCGACCGACCGCCACAGCTCGTCGGCATCGAACGATTCACCGCCGAGCGTCACGATGCAGCCGCCGCTCATCAGCGTGCCGATGGACGTGATGAAGCCGGTGCCGTGCATCATCGGGCAGGCGGGCATCGTACGCCGGCCCGGTCCGTCGCGCGCGGTCAGCGCCGCGGTTTCTGCAAGGTCGGCGGGCGTCGGCCCCATCAGCCGCTGCGCGTCGAGTTGCGCCTCGCGCATGTCGGTGTGCCGCCACATCACGCCCTTCGGCATCCCCGTCGTGCCGCCGGTGTAGATGAACAACTCGTCGTCGGGCGAGCGCGCGATGCCGAGCGGCGCGCCGTCGCCCTCCCGCGCGAGCGCCTCGTAGGGCAGCGCGAACGAGGCGCGCTCCGCCTCAGGACCGATCTCCACGAAGGTATGCACCTTGCCGAGCCGGCCGTGCAGCTCCTCGATGCAGGCGCGGAACTCGGCGCTGTAGACCACGACCTCGCTGTCGCTGTCGTCGAAGATGTAGAACACCTCGTCGGGCCGATAGCGGTAGTTGATGTTGACGTGGGTCAGGCGTCCCTTGAAGCACGCCGCCATCAGCTCGCCGTATTCGGGCCGGTTGCGCATATAGAAGGCGACCTTGGCGCCCGGTCCCGCGCCCCGCGCACGCAGCGCCCGCGCGATGTTGTTTGAACGGCGCGCCATCTCGGGCCAGGTGATGACCCGGTCGCCGTGGATCAGCGCGGGGGCGTCGTGGGGCATTACGGGCTCGATCGCGTCGAGGATGTCGCCCAGGTTCCACTGCGTCATGCCTGCTGCTCCTCGTCTCAGGCGGCGCGTTTGCCCCAGCCCTGCAGCGCGGCCGCCTCCGCGCGCACGATCTCCGGCCCGCCGAGCAACTGCCGGTCGAAGCCGATGCGCTTGAACCAGTAATGGAGGCCGAGCAGGTCGGTGAACCCCATCCCGCCGTGGACCTCCGTGGCGGTACGCGCGACGAATCGGCCCACCTCCCCGGTGTGAGACTTGGCATGACATGCCATCAGCAAAGCCTCATCCGGGACCGCGTCGAACGCATGCGCCGCGTACCAGACGAGCGATCGGCACGGCTCCAGCCGCGCCGCCATCTCGGCGCACATGTGCTTGACCGCCTGGAAGCTGCCGATGACGCGCCCGAACTGCTCGCGCTCCCCGGCATAATCGACCGCCCGCGCGATCATCACGTCGCCCGCGCCCACGCTGTCCGCCGCGAGCAGCACGCGGCCCGCGGCGACAAGCCGGTTGGCGGTCCCGCCGTCGTCCTCGCCGAGCGGCTCGGCCGCGACGCCGTCGAGCCGCAACTCTCCCACCGACCGCGTGAGGTCGATCGTGGACAGCGGAAGGCGTTCGAGCCCGTCCGCCTCGCCGGCGACCAGATGCAATTGGCCGCCCTGGTCGGCGATGACAAAGGCATCGGCGTCGGCGCTGTCGAGCACGAACAGCGCGGAGCCGCTGAGCGTGCCGTCCGCGGCCGTGACGCCGCCGCCGTCGCGACGGTTGACGACCTCGGTCAGCCCGACGCCGAAGCGCGCGCTGCCGTCGGCAATGCGCGGCAGCCAGCGCGCCTGCTGCGCCGGCGTGCCGGCAAGCCGCAGCGCAAGCGGGGCGAGGACGCAGCGCGCCACGAACGGCACCGGCGCCACCGCTGCGCCGAGCGCCTCCGCCACTACTAAGGCATCGAGCAGGCCCAGGCCGAGGCCGCCGTGCTCCTCGGGCACCATGATGCCGGAAAGGCCAAGCTCGGACAGCGCCGCCACCACCGCCGCACTGACGGCATGGCCGCCCTCCGCGACCTCGCGGACGTGATCGAGCGGGCAATGTTCGCGCAGCAGCCGATCGACCGCGTCGCGCAGCATCCGCTGCTCGGGGGAAAGACCGAAATCCATCTATGCCGCCCCCGCCTTGGGTGCGCGCGCGTGCTCCAGCTTCGGCTCGCGCGGCATGCCGAGCCCCCGCTCGGCGATGATGTTCTTCTGGATCTGCGCGGTGCCGCCGCCGACGATGAGGCCGAGCTGGAACATGTAGTTCCACTGCCAGCTTCCGCCCGCCCGCTCGCGCCGGCTGCCGCCGTACAGCAGGCCGAGCTCCCCCATGGCGTCGATCGCCAGCGCCGAGATCTGGTGCGCCAGTTCGCACGACTGGAGCTTGACGATCAGCTTGGCGAGGCCGCCGGGTTCGCCCTTCAGCGAATTGGACAGCAGCCGCAGGCCGTTGAACTTCATCGCCGCGACTTCGGCCTGCAGCGCCACCAGCCGGTCGCACAATGCCGCGTTGTCGATCGCGCGCACGCCGTCGATCCGTTCATCGTGCATCAGCTGCACGAGCGCGGCGAGGCGATTCTCCAGCGCCGCCGGGTCGCCCAGCATGCCACGCTCGTAACCGAGCGTGGCGTTGGCCACCATCCAGCCCTGCCCGCGCTGGCCGACGATCTGGTCCACGGGCACGCGCACGTCGGTGAAGAAGGTTTCGTTGAACTCGGCGTGGCCCGTCATCGTGCGCAGCGGGCGCACCTCGATCCCGGGTGTTTTCATGGAGAAGATGAGGTAGCTGATCCCCGCATGCTTGGGCGCGTCCGCTTCCGTCCGCACGAGGCAGAAGATCATGTCCGCCTGATGCGCGGTGCTGGTCCAGATCTTCTGCCCGTTGATGACGAACTCGCCGTTCTCCTCGCGCGCGCTGGTGCGCAGCGCCGCCAGATCAGAGCCCGCGCCCGGTTCCGAATACCCCTGGCACCAGACGATCTCGCCGCGCAGCGTCGGCGCGATCCAGCGGCGCTTCTGCTCCTCCGTGCCGAGCTCGAGCAGCGTCGGAACGAGCATCGAGATGCCCTGGTTCGACAGCCCGCCCGGCACGCCCGCCGCGGCGAACTCCTCGGCGATGATGCGCGAGGTGAGGATGTCGGGTTCGGCGCCGAAGCCGCCATATTCGCGCGGAATGGTGCGCGCGGTGTAGCCGTGTTCGAGCAGCAGCTGCTGCCACGCGACCGCGTCCGCCCCGGCGCGCTGCGCCGCGCCGGGCGCGGCCGGGGCACGGTGGCGGTTCTCGGCGATGAACGCGCGCAGCTCATCGCGGAACGCCTCGTATTCCGGGCCGTAACTCAGGTCCATCGGTTCACGCTCCTGCAGCTGGTGTGAAGACGGGCAGCCGAAACCCGTCGCCGATCGTTTCGAAGGCCAGCGCCACCGGCATGTCGAGCGCGAGCGTGGCAGGGTCGGCGCCGGTCAGCCGGGTCGCCATGCGGACGCCCTCGTCCAGCTCGACCACCGCCGCTACATACGGCACGTCGGCCGCGAAGGCGGGGTGAAGCGCCTGGTGCGTCACCGTCCAGGAAAACAGCCGCCCGCGCCCGCTGCTCGGCTCCCAGGCGAACGACGGCGAGCCGCAGCGCGCGCACATGTAGCGGGGCAGGTGGCGCCACGTCCGGCACTCGCCGCACCGTTGGAAATGGAGCGTGCCGCCCTGGCAGCGCTGCCAGAACTCCTGCTCTACCGGATCCTGCGGGTGCGGCAACGGCTTGGGCGGCGAGACGGCGGGTGCCCGCAGCTTGGGCGCAATGTCGTCGTCGTTCATGCGAACCTCCGCAGGATGGCGATGCTGCCGTCGCCCAGGTCGCCCCAGCCGGTGACGAGCCCCGTCTGTGCTCCCGGCACCTGGCGCTCGCCGCAGTCGTGCCGCAGCTGGCGCACGGCCTCGACGACGTGGTTGAGCCCCCACACGTGCGCCTCGCTCAGCAGCCCGCCATGGGTGTTGAGCGGAAAGCGCCCGCCGAGCTCGATCTGCCCGTCACGCACGAAGTCGAGCGCGCCGCCCGGCTCGCAATAGCCCATCGCCTCCAGCTGGAGCAGCACGACGTAGGTGAAGCAGTCGTAGACCTGGAGGAAATCCATCTCCTCGCGGCGCACACCGGCCATTTCGAAGGCCTTGGGCGCGGCGTAGCTCAGCCCGATCTTGAACGGATCCGGGCGCGAGGGGATATCGTCCGCGGGATAGGGATGCCCCTCGGCGGCGCCTGCGATTGTGACGGGCACATGCGGCATGTCGCGCGCGCGGTCGGTGCGCGAGACGACGACCGCGCACGCGCCGTCGGTCTCGAGGCAGCAGTCGTAGAGCCGGAACGGCTCCGACACCATCCGGGCGTCGTGGTAGGTTTCCCAGTCGAGCGGCCGGCCGTAGGTGAACGCCTTCGGATTGAGTTGCGCATGCCGTCGGCACGCCATCGCCACCGCCCCCATGGCTTCCGGACCGACGCCGTGGAGCTGCGAATGCCGGGTCGCCAGCCAGGCATACATCTGCACCGGCAGGAACACGCCATAGGGCATGTAATACCCGCGGATCGTGTTGGTCAGCGTGTTCATGTTCATCGGCCGCGTGGGCGGAGCGCCCGGCTTGGGCCGCAGCGCGGAGAAGCCGTTCCAGCCGAGCGTGACGAGCACGTGGTCGCACAGCCCCGCCGCGATCGCGATCGCCGCATGCTGGAGCGCGGTCGTCGGACTCGCGCCGCCCATGTGGACGGTCGCGGCGTAGCGCAGCACGTCGATGCCGAGGTTCGCCGCCAGTTCCTCCGACGTGGTGTAGATGGGCGGCGGCACCATGCCGTCGATGTCGGACGGGCGCAGCCCCGCGTCCGCGATCGCGCGCCGCGACGCCTCCAGCATCATGTCCACCGCGGTGCGCTCGGTGCCCTTGACGTAATCGGTTTCCCCGACGCCGGTGATCGCCGCCTTGTCCGAGAAGGTCATATCTGTCCCTCCTGTACCAGCCGCGACCCTCAGCGGAGGCCCGCCGCGCGGCCGAGCGCGCGCTCGGCATCGGCGACGAGGTCGCGCATCACCTCGGCGGCGGGGCGCACGGCGTGGATCAGCCCCATGCCCTGCCCGGCGAAGCCCGGGATGATGTCCTTGCGCTTCGCACGGATGCCCGACGCCATCACCGGACCGGCGATCATCGACTGGTATGGCATCGGCAGCGGCTCCTTGCCCGCCGCCACCCAGGCGTCGGCCCACTTGCTGCGGATCATGCGGGCAGGCTTGCCCGTGATCGAGCGGCTTACCACGGTATCGGCATCGCCGCTGTCGACGATCGCTTCCTTCTGGAAGTCCTCGATCCCTGCCTCCTCCGTCGCAAGGAACGCGGTGCCGACCCAGGCGCCCTCGGCGCCCAGCATGAAGGCCGCGGCCACACCGCGCCCGTCGGAGATGCCGCCAGCGCCGAGCACCGGCACCCGGTCCCCCACGGCATCGACGACCTGCGGGATGAGCGAGATGGTGCCGATCGGCGAATTATGCCCGCCGCCGTCGTGCCCCTGCGCCACGATCACGTCGATGCCCGACTCCACCACCTGTAGCGCGTGCTTTACCTTGCCGACGACCGCCATGACGACCGTGCCGTTGGCGTGGAGTCGATCCATCCACGGCCCCGGATTGCCGAGCCCCGCCGCGTAGACGGGCACCTTCTCCTCGACGACGACCTCCATCTGGGCCTCGAAGAACTCCTTGGAGAACAGCGCCGCGCCGCCGTTTGCCGCACCCTCCGTGACGGCGCGGCCGGAATCACGCGCGACGATCTCCAGCCCCTCGCGCTCCATGAAGTCGCGCGTGAACGCCTGATAGTCGGCGAGCACCGCGCGCGGGTCCGCCGGCGCGGCCCCGGTTTGCGGCGCCGAGCCGCGCCGCACCGAGGCGGGCAGGAGCGTGTCGACGCCGAACGGCTTGTCGGTCAGCGCGCGCGTTTCGCGGATCCACGCGCGGAGCTGCTCGGGTGAGCACGCTGCCGCGCCGAGCACGCCCAGCCCGCCCGCGTTGGACACCGCCGCCGCCAGTCGCGGGACGCTTGCCCCGCCCATGCCGGCCAGGACGATCGGATAGTCGATGCCGAGCATCCCGCAGATTCGGCTGTTCAGGGCCATTGTCCGTCTCTCCCACATCGTTCTCGTTGCTGATCTACTCCGGCGGCTACGCCTCGAACGCCTGGGTCCAGCGCACCTTCTGATCCATCAGGTCGGGGCTGCGCCGCCCGAGATATTCCGCCGATCCCTCGACGAGCCGTTCCATCTCGCGCCGCGCCGTGACCGCGTCGCGCAGCCGCACCGCATGGACGACGCGCGCGAGGCGACGAACCTGGTTCTCGCGCTCGTGCTCGGAATAGCCGAGCTGGCGCGAAAGGTCGCGGGTCAGCAGATGCAGCGCGGACGTGAGCAACCCGAACAGCGGATTGCCGCTCGCCCATGCCAGAAGGTCGTGGAAGCGCCGGTTGGTTTCCTCGAACAGCATCGATTCCACCTGCTGCTCGAGATCGGCGAAGCAGCTTGCCAGCGCCATCAGATCCGCCGCCGTTGCGCGCCGGGCAGCGTGAGAGGCCGCCCGCGGGGCCAGCGCCTCGCGCAGCTCGATCAGCGCGCGCAGGTCGGTGCCGACGAAGTGCAGTACGAGCGCAAGCGAACTCGTGAAATCGCCAATCTGCGGCCGCGCGACCACCGGCCCGCCGCCTCGACCGGGCTGCAGGTGGAGCACGCCCTGCAGTTCCAGAAAACGCAGCGCCTCACGCAATGTGGCGCGGGCGACTTCGTACCGCGCGAGCATGTCGTGCTCCGGAGGCAGCCGGTCGCCGACCTGGCGTGCGTCGGCCTCGATGTCGTGCACGATCGCCTGCGCCACGCGAAGCGCGCGCTTGCCCCTTGCGAACGAGAGCGCCTCGCCCTGCTCATCCACGTCCGGCATCAATGAATCCTTATCATGGTTCTATGTTGCTCCACTGCTTTATCTTTGTCCAGCGGCAAATTGCTGCCGTCGCCGGCTTGCAAGGCTATTAAAAGGGTATAATGTTAAAGCGCGGGAGGGGAATTGATGACCGACAACGCAGCCTGGATGGAAACCGATGGATATATCGCCATCATCCATCTCAACCGACCCGCGGCGCGCAACGCGCTTGATCCGCAGATGCTGGTGGAACTGGCCGACTGCTGGAGCAGGGTGCGCGACGCCGCCGAGATCCGCGTCGCGGTCGTGACCGGCACCGGCGACGCCTTCTGCTCGGGTGCCGACCTCGGCCGCCTTATCCCGCTCGTCAGCGGCGGGCGACCGCCGGAGGACGAGTGGGATCGCCGCGTGCTCGCTGACCGCGATATTCTCGGCACCGCGCTGCTGCGCACATTTGACGTCGTCAAGCCGGTGATCGCCGCCATCAACGGGCATGCGATCGCAGGCGGCATGGAACTGGTCCAGGGTACAGATCTCAGGATCGCATCGAGCGCCGCGCGCTTCGGCGTGCAGGAGGTCAAATGGGCGATCTTCCCGGGCGGGGGATCGACGGTGCGACTGCCGCGCCAGCTTCCCTTTGCGCGCGCGATGGAATTGCTGCTCACCGGCGATCTGATCGATGCCGGAACCGCGCTCGACTATGGCTTCCTCAACCGCGTCGTTGCGCCGGAGGAGGTGCTGCCTGCGGCGCTCGACTTCGCGCGACGGATCGCCGCCAACGGCCCGATCGCGGTGCAGGCGATCCGCGCGTCGGCGCGCGCCTGTATCGGGCGGCCGGAGAGCGAAGGCATGAACCTCGAGTCGGGCTTCGCCGCGCCGGTGTTCCGAACTGAAGACGCGCGCGAAGGTCCGCGCGCCTTCATGGAAAAGCGTACACCCGTTTTCAAGGGACGTTGAGATGGTTGACGAGGCATCCTCGGGTATCGCGAACGGGCTGGCGGGCGCCGCATTGCAAGGCGCGCTCTCGATCGCGCCGTTCCACGCCTGGCTCGGGCTTCGCGTCGAGGACGTGACAGACGGTGTCCTTCACCTCAGCATGCCGTGGCGCGACGAGATCGTATCGAATCCGCGGATCCCGTCCGTGCATGGCGGCGTGCTCGCCAGCCTGATCGATCTCGCCGGCATGTATGTCCTGCTGACGAGGACGCGTGCGGTCAGCGCCACCGCGTCGCTCCACGTCGATTATCACCGTCCGGCAAGCGGCGGCCCGCTTCACATCCACGCGCGCGTCGTGAAGATAGGACGGACGCTGTCGGTCGCGGACAGCGAGGTGCGCTCGCCCGACGACGTGCTGCTCGCCAGCGGTCGCGGTTCGTATCTCATGCGGGACGGCGGCATCGCGACATGACCGTGCAGAGAATAGGAGAGATCATGAGCATCGAGACCGCGTCGGCGGACGCCAGGCGCACTCCGGCCGAGCCGCGACCGGCCGGCACCATCCTGCTGCTGCGGGATGTGCCCGAATATCAGGTGCTCATGGTGCGACGACACCACCAGATCGATTTCGCCTCGGGAGCGCTGGTGTTCCCGGGAGGCAAGATGCACCCCGGTGACGACGATCCGCGCTGGCGCGATCACGTAACCGGGTGGGACGAAATCGACGCGACCCAGCGCGCGCTGCGCATCGGCGCCATCCGCGAGGCGTTCGAGGAAGCGGGGATCCTGCTGGCCAACTATCCCGACGGCCGCGGCTTCTCCAGTGTATGCGACGCCGAGGCCCGCCGGAAGGTCGATACCGGGGAACTCGCCTTCCTCGATGTCGTCGCCGGATTGGGGGTGAAGCTCTCGCTGACCGCCCTGACCGTTTTCGCCCGCTGGATCACTCCAGAAATGATGCCGAAGCGGTTTGACACCTGGTTCTACGCTGCCCCCGCTCCGGCCGACCAGGTCGCGATCTGCGACGGACATGAAACGGTCGATGCCGAGTGGATCGCGCCAGAGTCGGTCCTGGACCTCGCCCGAAGCGGCGCCCGAACCGTGATCTTCCCCACCTTGATGAACGTGAAGCTGCTGGCCGAGGCCGAGAGCGCAGCGGATTGCCTCGCCCGAGCGGAGGCACGTCCGCTGGTCACCGTGCTCCCGCAGATCGAGACACGGGACGGAGAGCGCGTTCTGACCATTCCGCTCGATGCTGGCTATGGTGAAGTCACACAGAGTTTGACTGAGCTCAGGGCCTGACATCCCAGGTTCCGACTATTGCAGAACCTCCCCATGCCGCTCTGGCAAAACAGAGCGGCCTTTTCTTGGGACTTTGGCCTGACACCTGGAAGTTGCCGAAGGCCGACGTTTCGCGTCGGCTGGCGCCCGGCCAGATCGAGATCAGGATCTGCACATACCGACCGTCACATCTTGGGTGGCGGCGAGACACAATTCGAACGTGGTTTGGCCAGCGTCGGATTAGCTTCCCGACGCGACTCATTCGGGCGTCATATGTGCGACGCCCGGAATGTCTGTAGCGTTACTCTCGAGCTCCGACTATGCTACGGTTCGGTTTACATTTGACGGGACGGCAGGGTGGCTGACGATCGGGCTGAGAACCACGAAAACAAAGTGAGACATGACGACCCGGACGCGAATTTTCACCCAGAATCCAGGTCGGAGGACGGTTCCGAGGAGATGAATGGCGAAAAGAAGCCGTCGCTTCTCGAGCGCTACCCCATCATTCGCTACGTCCTCATCGCCGCGCTTGTCGCCGGCATCATCGCGGCTATCGTTTGGTACATGAATTACCGCGCGAGCGGCCAGTTCCTGCAGTCGACCAACAACGCCTATGTGCGCGCGGACTTCGTGACCGTCTCGCCGAAGGTGGGCGGCTATGTCGAGCGTGTTCTCGTCGCCGACAACCAGCCTGTCCGTCGCGGTCAGCTGCTCGCCGTGCTCGATCCTCGCGACTACCGCGCCAATGTCGAAGAGGCGCAAGCCCAGATCGCCGCAGCCGGCGCCAACATCACCACTGCGCGCCGGACACTTGATGAGCAACAGGCCACGGTCGCCCAGGCGGCCGCCCAGGTCGCGAGCGCCGAGGCTGCCGCCGCAGCGGCAGAGAACGAGGTAAGACGCTACGAACCGCTCACCCGGACAGGGGCGGAATCGCGTGAGCGGCTGGCAAGCCTGGTGCTTCAGCGTGACCGGGCTGCCGCGGAGCTGCGCGCGCAGCGAGCGGCCTACCTCGCCGCCCGTCGCAGTGTTGCAACCCAAGCGGCTCGCATCGGTCAGGCGGAGGCGCAGCGTGGCACCGCGCAGGCGCAGCTTGCGCGCGCCTCGACGGACCTCGGGGCCGTCGAGATCCGCAGCAGCATCGACGGCGTTGTCGCCGACAAGGCCGTCCGGGCTGGGCAATATGTCCAGCCGGCGACCCGGCTGATGTCGGTGGTGCCAGTCGATCAACTCTACATCGAGGCGAACTTCAAGGAAACTCAGGTCGCGCTGATGCGCGTCGGGCAGCCCGTGACCATCAAGGTGGATGCACTGGACGGTGCCGAACTGCGAGGCCGGGTCGCCAGTTTTTCTCCGGGGACGGGCGCGCAGTTTTCACTCATCCCGCCCGAGAACGCGACCGGGAACTTCACCAAGATTGTCCAGCGCGTGCCCGTGCGGATCAGCATCGAGGCGGGTCCGGAGGCGCGGCGGGTGCTGCGTCCCGGACTGTCGGTGGAGGTGACGGTCGACACGATCGGCGCCAAGGGAAGCCGGGAACGAATCAAGCAGGAAACCGAGCGGCTGAAGCGCGGCGAGACGCAGGGCGCGCGCTGATGGCGGCGGAACGCGCCGGCCTGCGCGACTGGCTTGCCGTCGCTGCAGGCACGATCGGGTCGTTCATGGCGCTTCTCGACATCTCGATCGTCAATGCGGCCCTGCCCACAATCCAGGGCGAAATCGGCGCGAGCGGCACCGAGGGCACCTGGGTCGCGACCTCCTATCTCGTGGCGGAGATCGTCATGATCCCGCTAAGCCCCTTCCTGGTGCGCCTGTTCGGTCTGCGCAACTTCCTGCTGGGCGCGGCGATCAGCTTCACCGGCTTTTCCGTCGTGTGCGGCATCTCGACGACGCTGCCGATGATGATCGCTGGCCGTGTGGGCCAGGGCTTTACCGGTGGTGCGCTGATTCCGACTGCCATGACCATCATCGCGACGCGGCTGCCCCCGTCACAGCAGCCGATCGGCACCGCCGCGTTCGGCGGCACCGCGATCCTCGGCCCGGTGCTCGGGCCGATCATCGGTGGTTGGCTCACCGACAATTACAGCTGGCATTATGCCTTCTTCCTCAACGTGCCGGTCTGTGCCGGGCTCGTCCTGCTCCTGCTGTTCGGGCTCAAGCACGAGAAGCTGCGGCTCGACCAGCTGCGCCATGCCGACTGGTTCGGGATCGCGGGGCTCGCGATCGGCTTGGGAGCGCTCACCGTCATGCTGGAGGAGGGACAGCGCGAGATGTGGTTCGAGTCCGCGATGATCGTGAAGCTCGCGATCGCAACGGTGTTCGGCTTTGCGCTCATCACGATCGGACAGGTCCGCTCCGCGCATCCGGTTCTCAAGCTGTCGCTGATCTTCAGCCGGTCGTTCGGCAGCGTCTTCGTCCTCAGCCTTGTCATCGGCGTCGTGCTCTACGGCGTGACCTTCCTGATCCCGCAATTCCTCTCGTCGATGGCGGATTACAGCGCCCTGCAATCGGGCAAGGTGGTCTTCGTCTCCGGCATCCCTGCCCTGATGCTGATGCCGTTCCTGCCGCTCGCGTTCAAATATCTCGATGTCCGGCTGGCTGTCTTCGTCGGGATGACGCTGATCGGCGTCAGTTGCGCCATGGATTGGCACCTCACCGCACAATCGGCGGGGGGCGATCTGAGGGATTCCCAGCTCGTCCGCGGCTTCGGGCAGATCTTCGCCATGATGTTCCTTAACCAGGCCGCGATCAGCGCCGTGGCGCCCGAGGATGCCGGCGACGCGTCCGCGCTGTTCAACGCGGGACGGAACCTTGGCGGATCGATCGGCCTCGCCCTGATGGCGACCCTCCAGGACCGGCAGACTTTCCTGCATTTCAATCGGCTAGGGGAGACGGTGTCGGCCAACGCGGCGACCACGCAGGAGTGGTTCGCGAAGGCCATGTCCATGCCGTCCGGCGAAGCGGGCGCCTATAGGCAGCTTGCCGGGCAGCTCCTCGAGCAAGCTACCGTCATGGCCTATAACGATCTGTTTTTCGCGCTCGGCGTCGCGATTGCGATCACTACCCCGCTGGCGCTGTTCCTCCGCCCGATCTCCTCCGACACGCAGATGGCGATGCACTGATGAAGCGACTTAGCTGGGCCATTCTGCCCGCCCTCCTGACCGGCTGCGTCGTCGGACCCAATTATGGAGGCCCGCCGGGCGTCGCGAGCGGCGAGCGTCCCGGAACGACATTTCGCCGCGCAGATCAGGTAGTCACGTCACCGCAAGCCCCTGTTGCGCGCTGGTGGGAAGGCATGGGCGATCTGCAGCTCACGACGCTGATCAACCGCGCGCTTGCCTCAAATCCCGACGTGGCGATCGCGGAGGCGCGCATCCGCAAGGCGCGCGCCAGCTTGCGCGAACAGCGCGCGAACCAGCTGCCCACCGTCTCGGCGTCGGGCACTGCGATCGTCGCCGATCTTCCCGCAGGCTCGCTCGCGCTGCCGACGCAGGGCGAGCAATCCGATCGTATCAGGGCCGAATTCTACAATGCCGGCCTTGATGCGTCGTGGGAGATCGATCTCTTCGGCGGACGGCGCCGCGCGGCCGAAGGTGCCGAGGCCCAGGCTCAGGCGGCCGAAGCCAATAGAGCTGATGCGCAAGTTCGTCTCTCGGCGGAGGTGGCCCAGAACTATGTGACCTTGCGCGAACTCCAGCAGCGCCTGATCCTGGCGCGCCGCTCCGCGCAGCTTCAGCAGCGATCACTCGCCCTGCTGCAACAGCGCGAGCAGCGCGGCGCCTCATCGCGCGACGAGGTGGTGCGTCTGAAGACCGAGCTGACTCGCACGGAGGCGGGACTGTTGCCGCTTGAGGGACAGATCGCGACCACGCTGGACCAGCTTGCCCTGCTCACCGGCGACGAGCCCGGTGCGCACGACGCGGCGCTCTCCGCGCCCGCTCCGATTCCGATGATCCCCGGGACTGTCGCGATCGGCGATCCCGCCGCCATGCTTCGGCGCCGCCCAGACATTCGCGCGGCCGAGCGGCAGCTGGCGGCATCGAACGCAAAGATTGGCGTCAACATTGCCCGGCAGTTCCCTTCGGTCAGTATCATGGGCATCATCGGCCTGGGTGGTCCCAATATTGCCGATGCGGTCGATCCTGACAGCGTAGCGGGTCTGCTGCTGCCGCGGATCAGCTGGAGCTTCCTTGACTTCGGCCGCAATCGTGCCCGGGTCGAACAGGCGCGGGCCGACCGTGACGAGGCTGAAGCACAATATCGGAAGGCTGTTCTCGGCGCGCTGTCCGATGCGGAAACCAGCCTGACCCGCTTCGGCAATCAGCGACGTAACCTCTTTTCGAGCATCGCGAGCCGGGATGGTTCCAGGCAGTCGGCGACCTACGCCAAGCAGCGATACGAGCAGGGGGCGATCCCGCTGACCACATCCATCGAGGCCGAACGCGCGGCGCTGGCTGCTGATCAGTCGGTCCTGGAAGCGACGGGTGAACTTGATCGTGCATTCATCGCCTTGCAGAAGGCGATAGGACTGGGATGGAGCCAGCAGTGACGGTCTTGCAGCCATGCCAGGGAGGGGCCTGACCGCGTGACGGCGCCGCTTCTGCCGCCACCTGCCCAGTATCTGCGTGATGACGCGATCAGGGGAGGGATGGACCTGATGTTCTTTGCTCACCGATCCCATCTGGCTCATGTCGATACCGAGCTGGCTAAGCAGAACCTCGGGCGGGCACACCACCGCGTTCTTTATTTCTTGGGGAGGCATCCCGAAATTTCCGTCAGCGAACTCCTGGACGTTCTAAGCGTCACCAAGCAATCGCTTGGCAGGGTCATGAGGGACCTCATGGATCGCGGGCTCGTCTCCGGACGGGTCGGGGAGCGCGATCGTCGTCAGAAGCTGCTTTCTTTGACCGATAAGGGACGAGCGCTAGAAAACGCGCTTTTCGAGCATCTCAGGAGCAACATGGCGAACGCTTACCAAGCGGCAGGAGAAACAGCCGTCACGGGCTACTGGATTGTTATGCAGCAGCTCATGCGCGCCGAAGCACGGGAGCAATTCCGCCGGCTGCACTCCAGACAGTGATCGCCGCAAACAGATGCCGGACCAGGTCGAAGGGGGGCTTCATCGACCTGGCCCGGCCGGTTTCACCTATCCTGCAAGCCCGGAGGGGGTAAGGGACTTGCCAGTGGTGAGCTCGTTCTCCAGCACCGGGACCGCAGTGCCGGCGACCTGCTGCAGCGCCGGATCGGTTCCATCCTGCGCGTAACCCTTGTGCACGGCCCATGCGGCCTGCTGGACCTGCGCGGACTGGGTCAGATACAGATTGTCGAACGCGCTTTTGGGCGCCTTCTGGAGCAGCTTGAGCAGGGCGGCTCGGTTGGCGGACAGGCTCGAGGGCGGCGCCTTTATCGTGCGCTGATCGTTCTTCAGCGCCGCAAGTAGCGCCTGGTGGCTGCTCTGCGTTTCCGCCAGCACGCGCTTGGCATAGGCCTTGACGTCATCCCGCTGCGCGCGTGTCGCGGCGAGCTGCGCGGCCTTGATCTGGTAAAGGTTGGCGTCGGCCGCCGCGAGCACGTAATTGGGTCCGCTCTGGCTCGCGATCGGCGAAACGCCGACGTCGGCGCTGGTCATCGTTCCCGAAGTGGCGGGCGAAACGGCCTGCGCCAACACTGGTATCGGCGCCAGGGTGAGCAACGCAGCCACTATCGCAGTCTTCATTGAGATCCTCCATTGGTGTTGTGAGGCGTTGACCGAAATCAACGAGCTGAACGATAAGGAAACGGAACGGTTCCCTTTCTCTAAACTCGTTTGGTGAACCCACTGGATGGATGGCCGCTCGGACGGCTGGAGGTGCGCGGCGATGAAGAACACGACGGCCAGGGGGACCGTTCCCGCGCCGGCAGCGTCAAAAGCTGAAGCGCCAGGCCGGACTGCCGGGTCCTTCTTGCGCAGGAGCGAAGTCTCGAGTGCCTCGATCGCATCCGTCCTGCTCTGCGTCGCCTGCCTCGCTGGCTGCGACCGAACGCCTCGCCAGGCGCCGCCGCGAGCGACGGACACGATCAACGTGCCACCGCAGACGTCCACCGTCGATGTGCCGATCGTCGCGGACCTGGACAAGCTGGCCCGAAGCCTCGAACAGGCGATTCCACGTCGCCTCTGGTCGATCGACAAGCCGGGGCAGACCTGCCTTCCGCCGAAGAAGGTCAAGATCCTCTTCGCGAAGATAAAGACGCCCGCCATCCAGTGCCGCATCACCGGCACCGTCGTCCGAGGGCCGCTGGTGCTGGAGGGCTCGGGAAAAACGATCATTGTCACCATGCCGCTTCACGCCGCGATCAGCGCGCGCGACGTGGGAGGCGTACTCAGCCGGGAAACGGCCGAGGCGGACGCCCGCGTCCGGGCTGTGATCAGGCTCGACATCGCCCGCGACTGGTCGCCGCGCGGCACGGTGTCGATCGCCTACGACTGGACCGACGAGCCCCACGTCGACTTCCTTGGCCAGCGCATCGAGTTCACCAGCAAGGCTGACGCCAAGCTCGCCGGCGTCGTCGCGCGCCTGGAGCGTTCGCTGCCGCAGGAACTCGGCAGATTGCAGCTGCGCGAGCAGGTCGCGCAGGTCTGGGGGTCGGCGTTCACCTCCGTCCAACTGAACCGGGCGAACCCGCCGGTGTGGATGCGGATCACGCCCCGGCAGTTGAGCTACGGAGGCTACACCATCTCGCGCAACCGGGTGAACCTGGCTCTAGGGCTGACGGCAGTTACGGAGACGTTCGTCGGCGACCGGCCACCTGATCCGCAGCGCCGGCCGCTCCCCGACATGACGCGCACGCAGCCCGGACCCGGCCGCATCCTGTTCGCCATACCCGTCATCGCCGACTATCGTCAGCTGGAGCCGGTCCTCGCCAAGGCATTGGTGAAGCGGTCGCGCCGCCCCTTCGAAGTGCCCGGTGTCGGGGCCGTGCGCGCGCAGTTCCACCAAGTGACCATCTACGGCACGACGGGCGGCAAGATCGCAGTCGGGCTTCGCTTCAGCGCGGCAGCCGAAGGCGGGGAGCCTTCGCGGGGCACGATCTGGCTTACCGCCACGCCGCGCAACGCCGTCAACGATCGCCGTGTCGCGTTCGACGATCTCACCGTCGCCAGTGTGACCGACTCGGTCCGGACAAGCCTGCTGCTGAAGCTTGCCAACACTCCCGGCATATCTGGCACTGTGTCAGCCGCGCTGACCCAGAATTTCGAAAAGGATTTCGACAAGCTGTTCGGCAAGATCACCCGTGCGATCGACGAGAAGCGTATCGGCGACCTGATCGTGCGCGCCCGCATCACGGACGTGCGGACGGGCCAGCTGAAGGCGGCGGGGCAAGGCGTCTACCTGCCGGTATGGGGGCGCGGCACGGCCACGATCGGCCTTGCGCCACGGCGGGCCGGAAATTGAGATCTCTGCTGCAGCCTTGACGCCTGCTTGATCGTCCCAGCGGCAACGCTGCAGCCTCTTTCGATCTTGGCAGAACTATTCAAAGGTCAAATCAAATCATCCGGCTCTGTCTCACGGTATCGTCGGACGCGCATCGCTCTGCTTGGTCGCCCGGTGGAGGGCTGTGACGCGCTTGACTTGTGCGATGCTGCAACCCGCCAGCGCCGCCGTTTTCGCTATGCTCATCCCAGCCTCACGAAGTGAGACGATGCGGCGATGATGGGCCAAGTCTGGTTTTCGACCGGTGTAGCGTCCCTCCCGCTTGGCGATCGCTATGCCTTCCCGCTGCCGCTCGCGGCGCAGTTCGTAATCATCGCGAGCGGTCTGAAGCGCAACCCTCAGTAACATGTCTTGAATTGCCTCTAGGACGATGCGCGTCACCCCGCCATTGTCCTCGGCAAGATCGGTAAGATCCACGATTCCTGGTACGGCTAGCCTCGCTCCCTTGTCGCGGATAGCGGTGACGAGCCTCTCCGCCTCAGCCAGCGGCAGGCGACTGATCCGATCGATCTTTTCGGCGATAACCACTTCGCCCATTTGCAGGTCGGCTATCATGCGAAGCAACTCGGGCCTGTCAGGACGCGCGCCGGAAGCCTTCTCGCGATAAACAGCTGCGACATAATACCCCGCGGCACGCGAGGACACGACCATCGCCTCTTGTCGTTCAAGATCCTGCTCGTCGGTGCTGACGCGCAGGTACACGCGAGCAGCGCGGACTGTCGTACTCATGTTGGCTCCGTTGGGTATACCCTTGTGAGCCAGTCATGCAGCAGTTGGCTCAGAACAGCAACTACCGGTCCTACGTAGCCTAGCTAAGCGGACCGGGTCTAAGTAGCTGCTCCATCATCGATGAACGCTCGTTCGGTGATCGGCCGTGTATCGATCCCTGCCTCCACGCTGGCGTCAGACTTTGCTCTCCGGTATAAGACCGTTGGACAGGTCTGAGCAGCGGGTTTGGTGCAGATGGAAGCACAGAGGGTCAAGATCGTGGACGGTGGTAAGCTCGTGATCCCGGCGGCAATGCGCCGTGAGCTCGGGATCACCACGGGTGACACCGTTCTCGTCGATGTGGACGATGGCGAGTTGCGGGTACGTTCCGTACCTAAGGCACTTGAGCGCGCTCGCGCGATCCTGCGCAAGTATGTGCCCGAAGGCGTCGGCTTGGCTGACGAGCTGATCGCGGAGCGTCGGCGTGAGGCGGAGCGTGAGTAGCAAAGTCGTACTCGACGCTTCCGCCCTGCTCTGCCTTCTGAACGATGAACCCGGGGCTGATCGGGTAGTCGACGTCCTGACCCGCAGCATCATCGGAACAGCCAACCTCGCAGAGGTCGTCTCCAAGCTACGGGACCGGGGATTGTCGCTCGACGAGGTGCGTGAGGCGCTCGGCGGGCTCCACCTCGACGTTCGGCCGCTCTCTCCCGCCCAGGCGCTTATTATAGGCGACTTGCGGCCAGCAACGAAGGCGCTTGGCCTATCGCTTGGCGACCGGGCGTGCCTTGCGTTGGCAATCGACCTGCAGGCTGAGATGTTCACGACGGACGGACCTCTGGCGAGCGCGGATGCCGGCATCACCATCACCAATGTGCGATCGCGGTAGTCGCGCATTCGTGCTTTTGGGTGCGGCGAACCGATGGGTGCGCAGAAAGGGTCTATGTGACTGAAAGGCAGCGGGTAAGTGCTCAATCTCGAGCGGTCTGCTCAATAGCGGCCTTCGGCGGGCTTACGATGCAAACTGACGTAGTTAGGGCCCGCCCAGCGGCGCTTGATCGAACTTCTGTGTTCCCTATCCGTTCTTTTGACGGTACAGTAGGCTTAGTGCGGGCAGGACCGGTGAGCCATGGCTGACACCGAAATCGAATGGACGGATGCCACCTGGAACCCGGTCGCCGGATGCTCGATCGTGAGCGCCGGATGCAGCCATTGCTACGCAATGGAGATGGCCCGTCGTCTCGAGGCGATGGGCGTCGGCAAGTACGCAGGACTTACACGGCGTAGTGGTCGCCGTACCATCTGGCAGGGCTTGGTGCGCGAGGACCAGGCCGCGCTGACGATCCCCCACCGATGGAGAAAACCCCGCAAAATCTTCGTGAACTCGATGAGCGACCTGTTTCACGAGGGCGTCAGCGACGCGTTCATTCAAGCGGTATGGCAGGTCATGCGCGAGACGCCGCGCCACCACTATCAGATCCTCACCAAACGCCCCGAGCGCATGGCAGCAGTCGTCACTCGTCTTATTGGCGACGTTCTGCCGAATGTCTGGTTGGGCACCAGCATTGAGGACGCCGAGGTGGTAGCGCGTGTCGACCACCTCCGCGCGGTGCCCGCTGCGATCCGCTTCATTTCATTCGAGCCGCTGATTGGGCCAGTTGGCACCATCGATCTCGCCGGAATCGATTGGGCGATCGTGGGCGGCGAAAGCGGTCGGTCGGCGCGGCCCATTCGGGAGGCGTGGGTGGATGAACTCCACCAGCAATGCCTCGCCTACGACACTGCCTTCTTCTTCAAGCAATGGGGCACCTGGGGCAAGGACAATAAGCGGCGTTCCAAAAAGGCGAACGGGCGCGAGTACCGCGGTCGGACGTGGGATGAGATGCCGACCGGCTTTACCGCGGCGCTCTAACGAGCTCGAAACAGCAGGATTGGAATGGCCGAAAAACCGTACAGCTGGGCAAGTGGCGCGACACTCGAGGACCACTCCCGCCGCAAGCACAAGATCCTCCGCGAGTACTTCGCGAACTATCTGGGCGTGCGCTGCCAGCTTCCACAGCAGACCCAATTTCGCCTCGCGATCGTTGACGGGTTTGCGGGCGGCGGTCGCTATGCCTGCGGAACGCCTGGGTCGCCGCTCATCTTCATCGAGGAACTGCGGCGCGCGATCGACACGATCAACACAATGCGCGCGGCGCAGGGGTTCGGTCTCGTGTCAATGGAATGTCTGCTGGTGCTCAACGACCAGAGCCCGGCAGCGATCGACAGCCTGCGCGGCAACGTCGCGCCGCTCCAGGCCGAGATCGCCGACAACGTGCCTCGGCTTCATCTTCGGGTCGAGTATCTGACCGAAAGCTTTGAAGACGCTTACCCCGCGATCAAGAAGCTTCTTGCGCAGGGCCGCTACCGCAACCTGATCTTCAACCTCGACCAATGCGGCCACAGCCATGTCGAGCGCACCACGATCCTCGACGTCATGCGCTCCAATCCATCGGTCGAGATCTTCTATACGTTCGCGATCGAGGCGCTACTCTCGTTCCTGCAGAAGTCGGACCCGGTGCAGCTCGCTACCCAGCTCCGCCCGTTTGGCATCGAGCCAAGCGACCTCGAGCAGCTCGAAGGGGCGATGAGTAAGAGCCTGTGGCTCGGCGCTGCGGAGCGGCTCGTCTTCGAGACCTTTCGGACCTGCGCGCCTTTTGTGAGTCCCTTCTCGATCAATAATCCGGGAGGTTGGCGCTACTGGCTGATCCACTTCGCGAACATCTATCGCGCACGTCAGGTTTATAACAACGTGCTGCACCAGAATAGTACGACGCAGGCGCATTTCGGTCGGTCTGGACTCAACATGTTGTCTTACGATCCAAGCCACGATGGCGGTGCGCTGTACCTGTTCGATCTTTCCGGGCGCGAGGGGGCCCGCAACCAGCTGCTTGCCGATATCCCGCGCCTTATCTCGGAGTCAGGCGATGTCATCGAGGTCGGAGACTTCTACGAGGGGATCTACAATGCGACGCCCGCGCATACCGACGACGTGCATCAAGCGATCATCGAGAACCCTGATATTCAGGTGATCACGCCAGGCGGCGGCGAGCGGCGTAGCGCGAATGCGATCGGCGTCGGCGACGTGCTGAAGCTCAAACGTCAGAAGAGCTTCTTCCCCATGTTTCTAAACGCGGGCGGCAACTAAGCCGCCGGATCAGCCACTGTTTCAGGCAATGTCCACCGTTTCGAGGCGCCTCCACCCCTACAACTTTCGTCCACTGTTTTGAGAAAACCTACAGTGGCAAACCGGCTCGGACAGTCATCGAAGCGCGGCATTGATCTTGCAAGACCCAAGTCCCGACGAACTCAAGCCCGAGCCAGTAACGCTACCGGCCCTGGCGCCCGATTCCGCCATGCTTGCCGTGCTCCACGAGGATCTCGAACGCGCGGCCGCCTACAAGAAAGCCGCGCGCGCCGCTGCGACCCATCGCGCCTATAACTCCGACTGGATCATCTACACCGACTGGTGTCGCACGCGCGGCCTCGAGGCGATGCCGGCACATCCGGAACAGATTGCCGCGTTCGTCGCCAACCAGGCCGCGTCCGGTCTTAAGCCAAGCACCATCGAACGGCGCGTGGCCGCGATCGGTCACCATCATCGCACAAGCAACTATCCAGCGCCGGCCGCGCACCCGGAAGCGGGCGGCCTGCGCGAGGCGCTTGCCGGCATCCGCAACGAAAAGCGGGCCAAGAAAACCCGCAAGGAGCCCGCTGACGCCACCGCGCTCCGCGACATGCTGGCGCAGATCAAGGGCGATGGTCTGCGCGCCCGTCGCGATCGTGCCGCGCTCGCGATCGGCATGGCCGCCGCGTTGCGCCGTTCCGAGCTGGTGGCGTTGACGCTCGAGAATGTCGGCATCCTCGAGCACGGGATCGAACTCTACCTCGGCGCCACCAAAACGGACCAGGCCGGCGAAGGCACGACGATCGCGATCCCCGAAGGTACCCGGCTGCGCCCGAAGGCGCTGCTGCTCGACTGGATCAGCGCCGTGCGGGTGCTGGAGGCCGGAGTTGTCCGCACGCCCGCGCAGGAAGCGGCGGTCCCGCTGTTCCGCCGCCTCACCCGCAGCGACCAGCTTACCGGCGAGCCGATGTCCGACAAGGCAGTCGCGCGCTTGGTCAAGCGCTATGCCGGCGCCGCCGGCTACGACGCCGCCAAATTCTCCGGTCACTCGCTGCGCGCGGGGTTCCTGACCGAAGCAGCCAATCAGGGCGCGACGATCTTCAAGATGCAGGAGGTCAGCCGCCACAAGACGGTGCAAGTCCTCTCGGACTATGTCCGCTCGGCCGACCGGTTCCGCGACCATGCCGGCGAGCGGTTTCTCTGATCCAGAGCGCCGCCGCTCGCGACAGCCGGCCTCATGAGCAGGCAGTGATGCTACGACTGATCTAGCGCAGGGCGGGGCAGCCGCCCCCTCCTTACCCTCACGTAGCCTTGGCGGCGGGTGCGGCCATCAGGATCGCGCCCAAAGCTGAAAGGAAATCGGAAAAGTGTCCCTGGAGCGCGCCGCTCCCATGGCGGGACTTCGCGACAAAGGCCTGATTCATGCAGCTCATCCCCGTCATCCTTTCCGGCGGCGCAGGGACGAGACTGTGGCCACTCTCCACAGAGCAGACGCCGAAGCAGTTCCTTCCACTGGCAGGCGAAGAAAGCCTCCTGCAGCAGACGGCTTTGCGCGCCAGGAGCATCGCGCAAGCAAGCTCCCCCGTCGTCGTCGCCAGCCAGGACCATGAGCGGCAGATCCTCGGAGAGCTCGAAGCGGTGGGATGCCCACCCTCCCGGCTGCTCCTCGAGCCGATCGGGCGCAACACCGCCCCCGCCCTCGCCATGGCGGCGCTCGAATGCACGGATGAGAACGCGTTGTTGCTGGTCATGCCGAGCGATCATGTGATCAGGGACGTGGAGTCCTTCGGCGAAGCCGTGCATCGGGCTCTTCCCCTGGCCCAGGATGGCTGGCTGGTGACGTTCGGCATCACTCCAGACCGCCCCGCGACCGGTTATGGCTATATCCACATGGGAGAGCCGCTCTCCGGCGAGATTTGCCGGGTGAACCGCTTTGTCGAGAAGCCAGAGGCGGCACGCGCGGAACGCATGCTTGCCGATGGCCGATATGTTTGGAACGCAGGCATCTTCCTCCTCCGCTCGGACCGCCTCATCGAGGAACTCTCGGTTCACGCGCCGGGACTTCTCGGATCGGTTCGCAAGGCTTTGGCGACCGCCGATCGCGAGGGCAATCGAGTGATTCCCGATAGAGCCACCTTCGCATCCGTGGAGGCGAAATCGATCGACTATGTCGTGATGGAGCACGCCGCGCGCATGGCGGTGGTTCCCGTCGACGTGGGATGGTCCGACATCGGGAGCTGGGATGCGCTTCATGAGATCGAAGCGCAGGACGACAGCGGAAATGCGCTGCACGGCGATGTCCTAGCGCTGGAAAGCCACGGATGCCTCATTCGGACGAGCGGGCCCCGCGTTGCCGCGCTGGGCGTGTCCGATCTCGTTATCGTTGCCACAGATGACGTCGTGCTGGTGATCCCGCGGGAGCGTGCTCAGGAGGTGCGCCGACTGGTTCAACGGGCCGGCCAAGCGACGCCTCCGCCACCGCGACGACCGCAGCGAACCGCCGCCCTGTCGATCGCCACGCCCGCCGCCTCCTGAGCAAGAAATGGGGATCGGCAACACGAATCTCGAAGACGCCCGGAATGGAGAGTAAGATGAACGGCTATGCTCTGACGCCGCCGGTTCGCCACATCGCGCTGATCGGCAATTTCCCTCCTCGACGCTGCGGCATCGCGACTTTCACCGCCGATCTGCACGACGCGCTGCGCCAGATATCGCCCGACGCAAGTCTCTCCACTGTCGCGATGAACGATCCTGGGACGCGGCACCGCTACCCGCAGGAAGTAGGCTACGAGATCGCGCAGGACGATCCCGACGCCTACCTAGCGGCTGCGGACCACCTCAATGCGCTCAATCCGGACGTCATCTGCGTTCAGCATGAATTCGGCATCTTTGGTGGGAAGGCAGGCGGCTACTTGCTGCCGATGCTCGAGAGGCTTCGGGCGCCGGTCGTCACGACGCTTCACACGGTGCTGACGCAGCCCGACCCGGATCAACGACGCGTGATGCGCGCTCTCGCCAAGCGGTCATCCCGCCTAGTCGTCATGACCGAGATGGGCCGAACGATCCTTACCCGTGACATGGAGGTGGCGGCCGGCAAGATCGCCGTGATCCCGCATGGCATCCCCGATCTGCCCTTCCTGGACCCAGCCTTCCACAAGCACCGCTTCGGGCTCGACGGCCATCGCGTCATCCTGACCTTCGGCCTGCTTTCCCCGAACAAGGGCATCGAGGTGATGATCGAAGCGCTTTATCGCCTCGTGAAGGACCATCCAGATCTCGTATACATCGTCCTCGGCGCGACGCACCCTCATCTGGCGGCGCGCGAGGGCGAACGCTACCGCGACCAGCTGGCAAGTCGCGTCCGCCGCCTCGGCCTCGAGAGCCATGTGCGCTTCGTGAACGAGTATGTCGACGCGCCGACCTTGCAGGCGTGGCTCTCGGCCTGCGACATCTATGTGACGCCCTATCTCTCCGAGGCGCAGATCACGAGTGGAACGCTCGCCTACGCTGTCGGCTTGGGCAAGGCGGTGATCTCTACGCCCTATTGGCACGCGCAGGAGTTGCTCGCCGGGTGTCGCGGTCAGCTGGTCCCCTTCGGTTCGCCCGAGGCGCTCGCCGGATCCGTGGACGCCGTTCTGTCCGACAGGAACCTTCGCGACGAGATGCGGCGCAACGCTTATCAAGCCGGCCGTGACATGATCTGGCCGGTGGTGGCGGAGCGCTATACGACGCTTTTTCAGCGGGCGCGAATCGAGGTTTTCGGAAAGCCGGGCGTCGTACAGCTCCACGCCTCCAAGTCAAAGCCGCCGAAGCCAAGCCTTAGCGCCGTGGCGCGGATGAGCGATGGGTGCGGTATGCTGCAGCACAGCCGGTCCACCGTCCCTGACCGGCGCCATGGCTATTGCCTCGATGATAACGCCCGCGCGCTGATGCTCGCCACGCAGTTCGAAGCAGAGCGGATCGAGGCCAAGCGCGCTCTCGCGCTGGCACCTACCTACGCTTCGTTCGTCGACCTTGCCTGGAACGAGCAGTCACAGCGCTTTCGCAACTTCATGGCTTTCGACCGGAACTGGCTCGAACAGGAAGGCTCGCAGGATAGCTTCGGCCGCGCTGTCTGGGCGATCGGCCGTACGGCCGAGCTCACCCGCAATCACGGTCTCAAGCTCTGGGCAACGGCGCTCGCAGACAAGGTGATCCCGGCAAGCGCATTCCTCACCAGCCCCCGTGCCCGTGCGTTCGCCATTCTCGGCCTAGCAGCGCATCTCAGCGTCTACCCGGGCCACCGACCGGCGAGGCTTCAACTTGAATCGTTCGCCGGGGAGCTGCTCGACCTGCTTCGTACAGTAAGGCGGGACGCCTGGACGTGGTTCGAGCCGGTCCTTGCCTATGACAATGCCCGCCTGCCGGAAGCATTGCTGCTGGCGAGTACCGTTCTCGGCCGCACGGACATGCGACAGGACGCCCTGGAGGCGCTGGACTGGCTCCGGCGCCAGCAGACCGCTCCGGAAGGCCATTTCCGGCCGGTCGGCACCCAAAGCTTCGGCGCGGCCTTTCAACCGCCGCGTGCCTTCGATCAGCAGCCGCTCGAGGCCTGGGCGACGATCGATGCCTGCACGCTCGCATTCGCGCAGGACGGCGATCGCCGCTGGCGGGACCATGCCGAAGCCGCGTTTGCCTGGTATCTTGGCGCAAATGACCTCGGCGTGCGGATCGCGAGCCCCGATGGCGGTTGCTACGATGGCCTGCAGGTGGATCGGGTGAACCTCAACCAAGGCGCGGAATCCATCCTCGCCTACCAGTTTGCAGCCCTGGCGATCGCGCGCTTGCGCAACAAGGCGGCCGCGTCTGACATAAGTGAGGAGCGCCCGGTTGCCGCGTCCGGAGGCAAGGCATGCCGCTGATCCAATCCAGCCTGCACCTCCTTCCGAACCCTTCCAGGGTGGTCGTTCGGCCCTTGCAGATCGCTTCGGAGCCGCGGGACCTCAACCCTGTCGATAATGATCGGATGCGCCGGATCATCGCTGCCGTGCGGGCGATGGACGGCCGCACGACCCAAGCGGAGCTTGCCCTCGTGCTTGCGGATTTCGAGAGCCGGCACCGTGAGATTCGCAAGGTTTTCGAAGAGCGTTATGATCAGGTCGCGAGCGACATGGGTCTCACCGGTTCGTTAGACCGTTCGCAGCGGCAGCTTATCGGCGCCTATTTTTGTCATGAATATTCGTTCGGTGCCGCGGCGGTCATGAACCCGAGCATCGTACCTCATCCTGACCAGACGGGGCTCCCGCATGGCGCATTGCGCTTCATCCTGTCCCTGCGCGCCGTCGGCGAGGGGCACATCTCGTCGGTGACGTTCCGCCAAGGCATTGTCCTCTCAGACGGTTCGCTCGAACTCGAACCGGAACCGGATCTTGCGGTCGCCGCCAAAGCCGAGAGCCACGACGATGGCAGAGTCGTCTTTCGCCGCCATGACTGCAGCAACCGTCTCGACGAGATGGTGCTGTTTCCATTCACGCCCGCGCAGCGCAATGGCTTGGAGGACCTACGCCTCGTACGGTTCGAGCAGGATGATGGCGGCCTTACCTATTACGGTACCTATACCGCCTACAGCGGCAAGGCGATCTCCTCGGAAATCCTCGAGACCCGCGATTTCGAGACGTTCGAGCTTCGCCCGCTCCAGGGCAGCGCCGCACGCAACAAGGGTATGGCGCTCTTCCCGCGTAGCTTCGACGGCGACTATTTGATGATCGGCAGGCAGGATGGCGAAAGCCTTTATCTGCTGCGCTCCTCCGATCTCAATCGCTGGGAGCATGGCGAACTTCTTGCCCGCCCCGAATATGCTTGGGAGCTCATTCAGATCGGCAACTGCGGATCACCCATTGAGCTGGAAGAAGGGTGGCTGGTGCTCACCCACGGCGTCGGCGCCATGCGCAAATATTCCATCGGGGCGCTGCTGCTCGATCGGGATGACCCCAGCCGCGTCATCGGCCGAACAGCAGTGCCGCTCCTCTCGCCCTCGGATGAAGCACGCGAAGGCTATGTTCCCAACGTCGTCTACACCTGCGGGGCGTTGGCGCACGCCGGCCGCCTGATCATGCCGTATGGCGTGGCGGACAGTTCCGTGAGCTTCGCGTCGATGGACCTGGCGGAATTGCTGGCGATGCTGTCGCCGCCAGCTGGCGCCCGGTCCCCACTCGCCCACGATGTGGAGGCAATCCGGGACCGAACGGACGCGTGATCCTTCGCTCTGACGGGGCAGCGGACGTCAGTCGCGCACCAGCAGGCACTTGCCTAATGCAGCGTCGTGTCGGTCTCGACGTCCGCCTCCGCGATGACATACTCGTCCCCCTCCCGCGCGAAGAACATCGTGACGCGTTCTTCCTCGTTGTCTGGAGGCGGCCGATCGGGGAAATGTTCAACCCAGGCGCCGTTCACGTAGGACAAAAGGGTGGACCAGGCGATTGCATGGTTCGGGTGCGTCGACAGGAAGACCTTACCGAGGTGCTCGATCATCAGGACGACAACGGACATACGCCTATTCCGCCACCTTGACTCGCGAGAACATCTGCAAAGACGAGGTCGCAGAGAGAGGATCAGACCATCAACGGCTTCCGGCTGGGTCGGAAGTGCGAATGCCTGACAAAATCTGTTCCACTTCGAAGAGATCGCCCGATGTCTCGACACCAGGTCCGCAGAGACGAATGATCATTCGCCCCTCGACTACCTTGCTTCCGATTCGAGGCGCGGATCCGAGGCCAAAATGAACGCCGGGCTTGTCGAGCACATGCTGATAGAGCCGCCAGTAACGGCGCCATTCGGCCGCGCTTCCGCTCGTCGAAATGGTCATATGGCCGGATCGGAGCGGCACATACGACACATCGCGGCTTAACTGCGCGCGTTCGATCGCAAAGCAGCGCGCCCCTCGGCCCGCAGCGACTTGCGCCGCTTTCCTCAGCAAGCCCGTCCGCACCGACCGGTCAGGCCAGCGAGTCGGGGCGAGGATTGCGATTTCATAGCTCGGCCGATCGCCGCTGCCGACCTCGCGGACTTCGAAAGTCGGGAGCTGGGGCTCGCTTTTCGCGGGCGCCGGGTCGACATGCGCGGCCGAGACGAGGGTGAGCACGCCGCACCACCAGTTGCCCTGGATGGACCGGGCCGAGCGTCGCAGCAGCCGGCCGAAGCACTGCCGTGTTCCGGAGGCGTCAGCGGCGGAGGCGAACCGTACCATCGGATCCGCCTCCCAGCTCAGCTCGCCCTTGAAATCACGACGCGCGCGGGCCGCACAAGCCGGCGTGCAACCCTGTATCCGGGCTGGAGGGTCTCCAGGACCAGGCCGTCACCTGTCTCGTCATCAGATCGCGATGAGATCGCATCATGGATGTTGGGGTCGAACGCCTCGCCCGTGCCGGGGCATATTCGCTCGACGCCCACCTTGATCAGCGCATCGAGAAACGCGCGACTGGTCGCCCGGAGCCCGTTTAGCAGGGCATCGACACTCGGCCGGGATCCTTCCTCGGTCCGGCTGGCCGCCTCGATGGCGAGATCGAGGCTGTCGAGAGCGGGAACGATTTTCGAGACCAGGTCTGCAATCCCGCTCTCGCGCCCCTCGGCACGCGCGCGATCGGCGCGCTTCCTGGCATTCTCGGCATCGGCCAGCGCACGCAGGAGCCGCTCCCGCATCTCGTCGGCTTCCGACGCGGCCGCCTGCTTGGACTCCGGCTTCTCCACCCCTTGCTCCTGCGGCTCCGGAGACTGCCCTCCTTCAGCGATGTCGTCCTGGTTCATTTGACCGAGCCTTCATTCATCCGTGCAAGCGGCAGGCGCCACTTCACCAAACAGTGATCAGCGGAACGGACCGGATCACTTCTTCGCGTCGTCCGCCTCCTCGAACTCGGCATCCACAATCCCGTCGTCAGCCGACGACGTGCTGCCCGGCTCGGAGCGCTGGGCGCTGGCGACCTTCTGCGTCGCAGACTGCAGATCCTCGCCGCGCGCGCGGATGTCCTCGATCTGGTCGCCCTGCATGGCCGTCTTCAGGTTCGAAACCGCCTCTTCGACGGCTTGCCGATCCGCGGCCGCAACGCGATCTCCTGCATCCGCAAGCATCTTTTCGGAGAGGAAGATCAGAGCGTCGGACTGGTTCTTCGCTTCCGCCAGTTCGCGCCGCTTCCTGTCCTCGCTGGCATGCTCTTCGGCATCCCTGACCGCACGCTTGATGTCTTCTTCGCTCAGTCCGCCCGACGACTGGATGGTGATCTTCTGCTCGCGCCCGGTCCCCTTGTCTGTCGCGGAAACGTTCACGATGCCGTTTGCATCGATATCGAACGTCACCTCGATCTGCGGCACGCCTCGGGGCGCCGGTGCGATGTTCTCGAGATTGAACTGGCCGAGGAGCTTGTTGTCCTCGGCCATTTCCCGCTCGCCCTGGAAGACCCTGATGGTCACAGCGGGCTGGTTGTCCTCCGCCGTCGAGAAGGTCTGGCTCTTCTTGGTAGGTATCGTCGTGTTCCGGTCGATGAGCTTGGTCATCACGCCGCCGAGCGTCTCGATGCCCAACGACAATGGCGTGACGTCGAGAAGCAGCACGTCTTCGACCTGGCCCTTCAGCACGCCCGCCTGGATCGCTGCGCCAAGTGCCACGACCTCGTCAGGGTTGACGCCCTGGTGCGGCTCGCGCCCGAAGATAGTCTTCACCGCCTCGACGACCTTCGGCATGCGGGTCATCCCGCCGACCAGCACAACTTCGTCGAGCTGATCGGCATTAAGCCCTGCATCCTCCAGCGCCGCCTTGCACGGCCCCATGGTGCGGGAGATGAGGTCATCGACCAGCGCCTCGAGCTTGGCGCGCGTTAGGCTGATGTCGAGATGCTTCGGACCGGATTGATCCGCGGTAATGAAGGGCAGGTTGACACTCGTCTGCGATGCCGAGCTGAGCTCGATCTTCGCTTTCTCGGCCGCCTCCTTCAGCCGCTGGAGCGCGAGCCGGTCCTGGCGCAGATCGATGCCCTGCTCCTTGCGGAACTCGTCCGCGAGAAAGTCGATGATCCGCTTGTCGAAATCCTCGCCGCCGAGAAAGGTGTCGCCGTTGGTCGACTTCACTTCGAACACGCCATCGCCGAGTTCGAGAATGGACACGTCGAAAGTGCCGCCGCCAAGATCATAGACCGCGATCGTGCCTGCCTTCTTCTTTTCGAGCCCGTAGGCAAGGGCGGCAGCCGTTGGCTCATTGATGATGCGCAGAACCTCGAGACCGGCGATGGTCCCAGCATCCTTGGTCGCCTGCCGCTGGGCGTCGTTGAAATAGGCCGGAACGGTGATGACGGCTTCGGTGACCGGCTCGCCCAGATATTTCTCGGCAGTCTCCTTCATCTTGCGCAGGATGTGCGCGGAGATCTCGCTGGGGCTCGACTTCTTCCCATTCACCTCGACCCAGGCGTCACCATTGGCGCCGGGGACGATCTTGTAGGGCACCATGCCCTTGTCCTTCTGGACGATGGGGTCATCGTAGCGGCGTCCGATCAGGCGCTTGATCGCGAAGAGGGTCTGCTCCGGATTGGTAATGGCCTGACGCTTCGCGGCGGCTCCGACCAGCACCTCGCCATCAGGGCGGAAGGCCACCATGGATGGGGTGGTCCGGGCACCTTCGGCATTCTCGATGACCTTGGGCTCCTTGCCCTCCATCACCGCGACGCAGGAATTGGTGGTGCCGAGATCGATGCCGATTGCTTTCGCCATGCCAGCCTCCGAATGAGAAAATCGAACATCGACGATGGAGAGTATCGCGCTCGTGAGTCCTGACCTGGATCAGTTGTCGCGCAAGGCCGCCTCAGACACCCATAGAGGCACGCGGATTCTCGTCATGACGCTGAGCCCAGCTCCGGGCGAACTCCTCAAGCTCGGCGTCTCCGGAAGGCAGATGCACCATCAGGCGGACCAACTGATTGCCGCGTGAACCGTCCCGCCGGTGGAACCCCTTGCCCTTGATCCGTAGCGTGCGGCCCGAGCTCGACCCCTTCGGGATCGTCAGCAAAACCGGCCCGTCAACGGTAGGGACCCGCACCTTGGCGCCGAGCACGGCTTCGTCCCAGCGCACCGGCAGGTCCAGCAATACATCGTCGCCTTCGCGCGCAAAGAAGCGGTGCGGCTGAATTTCGAGGATGACGATCGCATCGCCAGCGCCTCCGGGACCAACCTCACCCTGCCCGCGAAGACGCAGCTGGGTGCCGGACTCGAACCCTGCCGGCAGCTTGAGGTCGAGAGCCTTCCCACCCCTCAGGTCGATATGCTGCGGTCGAAGAGCCGCGGCATCCTCGAAGCTGACATTCAACCGATACGCGACGTCCGCTCCGCGAGCGCGATACGACGCGTGCCGGCGCGCTCCACCCGCGGATTCCCCGCGGCCGAACAAGTCGCCGAAGATACTGGCGAAGTCCGCCTCGTCTCCGCTGAATTCGAAGGTTGTCGTGCTGCCATCGGCGCCCGCCCGAAAGCCGCCGCGCCGGGCGAAAGGACCGGCGCCATCGAAATCGGAGAAGCCGAAGGGAGCCTTCGGATTGCCGTCCTCGTCGATCTCGCCGCGATCGTAGCGCGCTCGTTTGTCCTTGTCGGTGAGCAGGTCATAGGCCGCGGTCACGGCAGCGAAGCGTTCCGCCGCCCCCGGCTTATCCGCGTTACGGTCGGGATGATACTCCTTGGCGAGCTTGCGGTATGCCTTCTTGATCGTGGCATCGTCGGCATCGCGCGGGACGTTTAGGGTTTGGTATGGATCCGCCATTCTATTCAGTCCCTGTCCCGGCCCCTCATCGCCTGCGATCGCCCCGCGCTGCAGATGAGATGGCAAATCGTTCCGTCAGAATCATCCGTTCGTCCCGAGGCTCCGCGGCTGCCATCGAGCTAGGCCGCCCCACCATCGTCTGGCGGCCTCAACGGCCTAGCCACAGCGTCAAAGCATGAAGAATGGTCTTTGTCTCCGGCACGTCGCGAACGGCAACTGCATCGACGCCGACGGTAACGGCGGGATAGTCATTGCCACCAGGGAAAATCGAATCGCCGAGGAAGACCATGTCTTCCAAAGGAACGCCGCTCTCCGCGGCGAGCTTGCGAAGCCCGAAACCCTTGTCGATTCCTGCCCGGGTGATGTCTATCGAGGTGGTGCCTCCGATATTGACCGACCATTCTGTCAGGGTCCGCCTCAACATCTCCTGGAGCTGTAGCCGCTTGCGCCGATCCGGATCCCAGGCCTCCTTGGCCTCGAGCGGCGCCTTCTGCCCAATTCCTGAATAGGTGATCTGCGTGCCGCGGTCCTCGATCCGGGGCCCCCATGCGGGATCGCGATCGAGCCCGGCAGCCTTGATCGCCCGGTCCAGCTCCTTGAGTATGTGGGCCTTCTCGGCCGGCGTGATTGCCTCCGAATAGGCTTGGCGCCACTCTCCGGCGAACCGGAAAAGCTTCGCTCCTGCCGTCGGCAGGATCCACAGCCGCCCCAGCTCGGCACCCGGCGGCAGCCGATCGACGACCTGCTTCTTGAACTGAGGCCAGTCGCCCCCGGAAATCACCGCCACCTGCGCGAAGGACAAGAGCGTGGCAAGCAGCCCGGCTACCTCGTCATCGAGCGGGGCCTTGCTCTCGGCCAACGTGCCATCGAGATCGAACGCCATCAGCTGCTTCACGCTGCCACCGTCCGAAGTGCGTCGACATCGCGCTCGCCTCGTGCGGTCATCGGGTTCGGCTCACCACATAGGCTGTTCCGTCAGCGCGGACGATGATGAGGTGATATGACTTGTCCTCGCACTGCGCGCGCCAGACCGGCCCGTCCTTCTCGTCGGGCAGCCGCTCGGCTTGAATGACGTTCTGGCACGGAAGGCCGGCATCTCGGATCGCACGGAAAAGCACAGCCTTCCGCGATGCCTCGTTGAGGTTGATCACCGCCTGCTGATAATTGTTTATCCCGTCGCTCGTGGCGGTCTGGCCGGCGGCAGGCTGTTCGGGCTTCTGCGTTCCGCATCCAGCGAGTGCGACGCACAAGGCGGTCGCGGCGAGGAACCGGCGCATCGATCGTTCTCCCCTGCTCAATGGGCCAGCAGCAGCGGCTTCGGGGACCGCAGCAACATCTCGCGCGTGACCCCACCGAGGATACGTTCGCGAATGCGCGAATGCCCATAGGCGCCGAGAACCGCGAAGCTCGACCGCGAGTCGATGATGACGTTCAGCAGTTCCTCTCCCACGCTGAGCTCACCGCGGGGCACCGAGAGCAACTCCGATTGGATGCCATGATGTGAGAGATAGGCGGCAGCGCCGGCGGCGGGAAACTCGGAAGCGTCGTCCCCGATCGTCACGATCTGGACGCGCGCCGCCCGGCTCAGGAGCGGAACCGCGAAACGCAGCGCCTGCGCGGCCTCGAACGAAGCGTTCCACGCGACGAGCGCAGTGCCCTCGAGGTCAAGCGCTCCGTTGTCATAAGGCACCGAGAGGATCGGAGCACGCGAATGGACTGCGACATCGCCGACGAGGTCGAGTTCCGCGTCCCAGCCGCCTTCGTCGCTTTCGAGATGACTGAGGATGATCACGTCGCTCAGCCGCGATTGATCGAGAAGCACCGTCGCGGGAGAACCAGCTCCGCGGAGCCAGTCGAACGCCACGCCCTCGTCGCGCAGTCTGGCCTCCACGGCCGCGCGCGTGGCATCCTGTCGTTTCTCATGCTCCGTGAAGAGCTTCACCGATGGGTAAACCCCGCCGAAGGGGTCGGCCATTGCGTAGGCCGACAGCGGCGCAGCCTGCGCGCCCGTCAGATGAAGGTCGAATGCCCGGGCAAGCTGGACCGCGGCGTCAAGCCGCGCGTCTCCGCCCCTGTCCTCGGCCACGTGGAGCAATCCTGTTTTCATCTACCGATCCTTTCGATTGCGTGGTCGGCCGAAAGGCAATGGCCGCAGCAGCAGAAGGGTAAGCAGCGGAAGGATTGCGGACGCTGACATAGGTCAGACGCGGCGCCCGCCGATCGCTGCCGCCCGTTGGAGGGTGGACTGCGGAGGTCAGCTCACTCGTCGAGGAGCGCGCGGAGCATCCAGGCCGCCTTTTCGTGAACCGCCACGCGTTGCGTCGCGAGATCCGCGGTCGCCTGGTCGCCCGCTTCATCGGCCACAGGAAAGAGGCTGCGAGCCGACCGGGCAGTCGCCTCGTGACCCTCGGCCAGGATCCTGATCATGGCCTCGGCCTTCGGGGGCGTCTCGGGCGCGTCGGCAAGAGAGGTGAGCCTGGCGAACTGCGCATAGGACCCCGGGGCCGGCTCACCAAGAGAACGTATTCTCTCGGCAATCGGATCAACGGCGTTCCACAATTCGGTGTATTGCGCCATGAACATCGCATGCAGGCTGTTGAACATCGGCCCCGAGACGTTCCAGTGAAAGTTATGGGTCGTCAGATAAAGGGTGTAGGTGTCGGCCAACAAGCGTGCCAAGCCCCCGGTAACCTCTTTCCTCTTTGTCTCGTCAATTCCGATATTCATGGCCATTCGAATTGTCCTGCAAATGGCGCCGCCTCCGCGGTCACTATTCCGCCGATGCGGTCGCAGCTCCTATGCCACCCTCGGCCACGTACGCAGCTCCTGAGGTCGCGCCAACTTTAGCCCACGAAGCGCGCGACAAAACTGACCCAGATCAGACGTGCGCCCCAAGGTCGCTGCTCGGGAAGGGCTTTGCCTTCGAGGTCCCGGATTTCGGCTGACCTGGGTCAGTGCGCGCGGTCGACTCGCAGAATAGGTGAACCGTGGCGGAGTACCAGTTGGGCTTGGATGCCCGTAGCAGACAGGAGGATCCGAGATGGTTTCACTTTTCCGCACTGACGCCACGATCAAGAAGGACGTGGAGAGCGAGATCCAATACGATCCGTCGATCCAGCATGAAGACACGATCGCCGTCGCCGTGAAGGACGGCATCGTGACGCTCAGCGGCGTCACCAAGAGCTACATGGACTCATATTATGCCGAGAAGGCGGCGAAGCGAGTTTCCGGGGTCAAGGCGGTCGCCAACGAGATTCAGGTCAAGCTCTCGACCGAGCGCCTCGATCCCGAGATTGCCGAGGAGGCGGTCAAGTCGCTGAAGCGCGAGCTGCCCAGCAGCGCCGACAAGATCAAGATCGTCGTCAAGAGCGGCTGGCTCACGCTCGAGGGCCACGTAGAATGGAACTATCAGAAGGAATGGGCAGAGCGCGCTGTCCGATCGATCGCTGGCGTGAAGGGCGTCACCAACACGATCACGGTCCAGCCCAGGGTCAATCCTGGCGACGTCAAGAAGAAGATCGAGGACGCGCTCGTGCGCAGCGCGCAGGTTGACGCGCAGCGCGTCCAGGTCGAGGTCGACGGCAGCAAGATCACGCTCAAGGGCACCGTGCGGACCTGGGCGGAGCGCCAGGAAGCCGAGCGGTCGGCCTGGTCTGCGCCCGGCGTGTCGAGTGTCGACAATCAGATCAGGATCCTGCCCTGATGCAATCGGCGGGGATGGCTTTGGCTATCCCCGCCTTCGCCGGCTGCGCAGCATCGACCTGCACGAACCGATCGCCGACCGGCGCAACCTTGCCGACGGATTTGAGCGAGGGCCCGTCAGGTCGGGGGGAAGGTCGCGTCGATGATCGTCCCGCTTGGCAACTGGCAGCGACCTTGACCGCCGCCAGCCATGCCTGCGCCGGGCCGCATCAGCCGGAAATGGCACCGCATCTGCCCGTCCGGCCCGCCGAGGTTGGCCAGGACTCTCCCGCTATAATGGGTGAGCGTGCTTTGGGTGGGACCCCAATAGGCCCAGCCGCGCCACCTCCACCGGTTGCCCCACCCGGTCCATAGCGGGCCGAGTTCTTCGATGGTTGTCTCGCTCGTGATCTGGAAGAACGGGCCTGCATAGGTGGCGCCCGTGCTCAGGTTTGCGGTCATCGTGCCCGATCGGGCACCGCTCGATTTCCACACGAAGGTCGCTGTCGTCGACCCGCCCCTCGAAACGCCGATGCCGGACCCCGTGGTGGTGCACCCGGCTATGCCAAGAAGCATTGCGGGCAGGAGAGCAGCCCTGATTGCCTTCATCTTCACCTCAACCTCTTGCTCTATGCGTTTGATCGTCGCCCCTTCATCGGTGGTCGCCGCGCCTCACGGGGCTACCGACCTCCTGCGGCCGAGCCACGTCGAGCGGCGATCTTGGGTTAGTCGCAAGGGCGATCCGGGCTCTGATCTATCTCAGCCCGCCACCGGGCGACCGGGCTAGGTTGAGTCGGCGACATCAGAGCGGTTCGTCGCGCCATTCCTCGCGAAGACGGACGTTGCCAGCAAGGAGCCCTCAACTTGGATAGAAACGCAGGCACACTGGACCCCCAGCCAAGTCGACTGGAACAGCTCAGCACCGACTTCGCGGCGCTGGCGCCCAAGCTTCCGGACGGCCCGGAAAAGCAGGCTCTATCGCTGCTCCACGGCATGATTCAGGAATTGTGGCGCTCCGCCGGCTCGGCCCGCCCTGCCTTCGAGGCACCGGCCGGCGCGACTCTGGATGATCTGAAAAGCCTCCACGAGCATGCGCCCGCGATGGAGGGAGATGCGATCAATTCCCCTCTCAGCGTGGGAGCGAAAGCGCCAGAGTTCGCCCTGCTGGACGCTAGCGGCCGGGAAGTCACCCTCTCATCCTATGCGGGACGGGCGATCGTCCTCGTCTTCTATCCGCTCGACTGGAGCCCGGGCTGCAGCAAGCAGTTGGACCTTTATCAGCAGGAATGGAGCGAGTTCGAGAAGCGCGACGTGGAGATCGTCGGGATTTCCGTAGATAGCCTTTACAGCCACGGCGCCTGGGCCGCCGCCCGCGGACTCTCGATGCCTCTCCTCGCGGATTTCAATCCCAAGGGAGAAGTCGCGCGCCGCTATAACGTATGGCGCGACGCTGATGGCTTTTCCGAGCGCGCGCTCTACATTATCGATGGAGAGGGCGTCATCCGTTACGCCCACGTCTCGCCGAAGCTCCAGCATGTTCCCGACATCTATGAGCTCTTCGCCAAGCTCGACGAGATTGTTGGAACGCCAGCAACTGGGGGACGCGAATAATGGCGTCCGCGTATCGAGCACGCGGCTCGGCTGCCGCTCCGATCGTCATCTATGGAAGCCGTTGGTGCGGCATCACCATGATGGTCCGGCGGTATCTCGATCGAGCCGGGATCCCGTATCGCTTCGTCGACTGGGAAGCCCATCCGGAAGTGCGGTCGGAGCTCGAATGGCTGGCCGGAGGCAGGCTAGCCAGTCCGACGATCAAGCTCGGGGGACAGGTTCTCGTGCAGCCCTCGATGCGCGAACTCGAATGGGCGCTGGCCCGCGCCGGATACCGTTAGCTTTAGGAATACGGCTCGCACTGGCCACTCGCCCCCCCCGGCCGGCGAGCCGTCGCACCGGGCAGCGTGATGCTATCACTCCGCCCGTCACGCTGTCCGGTGCCCTTCCCCACCAACAAATCTACGGCGCGCCCGTATCTTATAGGCGGCTGAGCATGATGCCGCGGCCGCCACACGAGTGGTTACGGCCAAACGCCCGAGGTACGACCCAACGGGCTCAGGGTTAGATCGGCCCCCCCGGTCTGATTTCTCAAGCGCGCCGGGCCGCCAGGCCCCTGCGGACTAAGTGGCGAGCCACGGATCGGGTTGGATCGTGGCAAGGGGCAACTCGTCCAGCGTCTTCTTCAGCTCGATTTCGTGCACGTGCACGTTGAGAGCTCCTGACTTCCGCATGATCTGCTGAGCCCTTTCCTCCGCGGCGGCATCGCGCGCGCGAACGAAGACGACCAATCCTCCCCCACGCAAATCGCGTTCCAAATCCTCCGCGCCAACGCCCCCAAGGATTGCGCTGCGGACGACCTTCGCAATTCCCGCTCCGGCCGCGCCGCCGGCGGCCGTAGCGGCAAGCACCGCTGCGAGTGCGCCGCCGGATGCGACGACCGGCAAAGCTGCCCCGAGCGCGGCAAGCGAGATCAACGTCCCGAACACCAGACCCGTGACCGTCGTCCCTTCATCGCGCGTTACGAGCTCGCGTCGTGGCAGCTCAGGTATCTCGGCCAGGTAGATGGGATCAGCATAGATCGCCGGCAGCTTCTTTAGGACCGCCTCGCGGCTGGCCATCAGGTCGATATCGCTCTTGTCGAAGCCCGCGGCGCTGAGTGCGACGACCATGCTCTCGAGCAGTTCGAGATTGTGCACGGTGCCGACGACTTCCCGAGCCCGGACGGTTTGGACAATGCTCTGCTCCGACTCTTGCGGCACGCTGCGCTCCACTGATGACCGGAATACTCCAAGCCTCGCCGGTCTCCGCTCGAAACGCCCTGATATAAATCAGCCATCGCGGCCGCACTGCTCCCGCATCCTTTGCGCTCGCGCCCGAAAGCGAAAATGTCGCTCAAACGGCCTGACGCCGTCTTGAACACGACTTCACCAGTACTAGCTAAATTGTGCCGGGTGCCTCTGCGGGCCCGGCAGGACAAGAGGGCGTCGGCTCTCTCTCCGACGCCTCAGATGTCCAAATTGCTCACGAGGAGGATTTGGCGATGAGAGCAGCGAATTATCTAGATCTGGCGCCCTATCGACGCTCTACCGTCGGCTTCGACCGGCTTCTCGACCTGATGAACAATGCCGCGCCTGATGCGGCCGAGCACTACCCGCCGTTCGACATCGAAAGGCGCGCAGACGGCACCTATCGTATTTCGGTCGCAGTTCCCGGCTTCCGACCGGACGAACTGGAAGTGGTGGCGCAACAGAACATGCTCACCGTCAGCGGACGCAAACCCGGGGGAGAACCCCAGGCCACGTACCTGCATCAAGGCATCTCGACGCGCTCCTTCGAGCGTCGTTTCCCGCTCGCCGACTTCGTCATCGTGCAGTCGGCCGCACTGGAGAATGGGCTTCTGACCGTCACGCTGAAGCGTGAGGTGCCCGAGGCGATGAAGCCACGCAAACTCGACATTTCCACCACGGCCCAGCCGGTATCCACGACCGAGAAGGACCAGGCCCAGGCTTAAGAGATTGCGCGCCATCGAGAGGCCGGTGGCGCGCACTTGGAAGGAGACGGTTTATGATTGCGCGACTCGCGAAGGCCCGCGCGGCAGCGTCTGCCCGCTTCAGGGCGAGGCTTGCCCGTGTTTCGCGCCGGCAACTGCGCCCACGGCCGCTGATCGCCCATGAAGAGGTGAGGTCCGGCCGCAATTCGCAGGATGACCGCTCCTGGCTCCGCTACCTGAGCGCGCTTCCAGAGGATGCGCGGGCCGTCCTCGAGCCGCTCCCAACGGCCACGAACCAGGGCGGGCGCGCGCGGAAGGGGCAGTGGAGGCTCAGTTTCCCGCAAAGGAAGAAACCGTTTGTAGATTGGCTGATGGGGTGGACCGGTGGTGAGGATCCTCTGGTTCAGGTCGACCTTCGCTTTCCAACCCGCGAGGCGGCAGAGCGATATTGCGAGCGATTGAACTTGCCCTACGACGTGCATGAGCCTCCGCGCGCTCATACCGAGCCGGTCAATAAGCAGCGCTTCCAGCTCGACGACGCGCCGATCGCGGGATGGCCCGACGTCACCTTGGCGCGGGACCGCTCCTGACATTGTATCGTGCGGCATCCCAGGCGGCGGCCGCTCAGCACTGCCGCACCCGATGCAGACCGAGCCGCCGCGGCACTGGAATTTAGGTGCTGAACCGCTCGGCCCACCCTCTCATCGTGCCTAGATCAGTGACGCCAGCCTGGCGCGCGACGACATTGCCATTCTTGAAGGCGAGCAACGCGGGAATCCCCTGGACGCCGTACTCGGACGCGATGTCGGGGTTTGCGTCGACATCGACCTTGATGAAGCGCGCCTTCGGTTCGAGCGAGCGCGCCGCCTGTTCGAAGATCGGCGCCATCGCCCGGCACGGGCCGCACCAGGCCGCCCAGAAGTCGACGATCACCGGCAGGTCCGAATTGCGGATATGCTTGCGCGCTCGCGCAGCGTCGAGAGCGGCAGGGGCGCCCTCGAACAGCTTCTGATGACAACGCCCGCATTTTGCGACGAGCGGCTCACGGTCGGCCGGCACCGCGTTGGTGGCATCGCAATGGGGGCAGACGACCCGACGCTTTTCGGCCATCGATGAATCCTCGTTCGCTGCAGGTCATCGCGGCAGCGGGTCGCCGCCGCGATGGGCCCTTTCAAGCAGCCTGCGCCTCGGCAGGCCTTGATACCTGGGTTGAGAATGTCAGCTCGCTGTCGCCTTCATCGACGGTGACGGTCGAGCCATCCGGCACCTCGCCCCGCAGGAGGAGGTCCGCCAGGGGATCCTGAAGATATCGCTGGATCGCGCGCTTCAGCGGACGGGCGCCATAGACCGGGTCATACCCCACGCGGCCGAGCCACGCACGCGCGCGATCCGTGAGGTCGAGCGTGATCTTGCGGTCCTTGAGGAGGTTCTGGACGCGCGCGACCTGAATGTCGACGATGGGACCCATGTCGGCCTGGCCGAGGCGGTGGAACAGGATGATCTCGTCGAGCCGGTTGAGGAATTCCGGCCGGAAATGCGCGCGCACCACCTCCATCACCTGCGGCTCGACGCTCTCGACCGTCTCCCCTTCCGCCAGGTTGGATAGGTACTGGCTACCGAGATTGGACGTGAGGATGATCAGCGTGTTCTTGAAATCGACCGTGCGGCCCTGTCCGTCCGTCAGCCGCCCGTCGTCGAGCACCTGGAGGAGCACGTTGAAGACGTCGTTGTGCGCCTTTTCCACCTCGTCGAAGAGGATCACCTGATAGGGCCGCCGCCGCACCGCCTCAGTCAGCACGCCGCCTTCCTCATAGCCGACATAGCCCGGCGGGGCGCCGATCAGCCGCGCGACCGAGTGCTTCTCCATGAACTCCGACATGTCGATTCGGACCATCGCGCTGTCGTCGTCGAACAGGAAGCCGGCAAGCGCCTTGGTGAGCTCGGTCTTGCCGACGCCGGTCGGGCCGAGGAACAGGAACGAGCCCATCGGCCGGTCCGGATCCTGCAGGCCCGCGCGGGCACGGCGGATCGCGCGGCTGACCGCCGTGACCGCCTGCCGCTGGCCGATGACCCGCCTGCCGAGCGCCTCCTCCATATGGAGCAACTTTTCGCGCTCGCCTTCGAGCATCTTGTCCACCGGGATGCCCGTCCAGCGGGAGACGACCGCCGCGATGTCCTGGGCGGTGACCTCCTCGCGCAGCATCGCGCCCTGGCTCGCCGTCTGAGCGTCGGCCAGCTGCTTCTCCAAACCCGGTATGACGCCATAGCTCAGCTCGCCAGCGCGGGCGAGGTCGCCGCGTCGCTGCGCCTGGTCAAGCTCGAGGCGAGCCTGGTCGAGCTGCTCCTTGAGCTTTGCCTCGGCCTGGATCTTCTCCCGCTCCGCCTGCCAGCGCTGTGTAAGTTCCGCCGACTGCTGCTCAAGCTGCGCGAGATCATGCTCGAGGTGCGTCAGGCGATCCTTGGATGCGGCATCCGACTCCTTCCTGAGCGCTTCCCGCTCGATCTTCAGCTGGATGATGCGCCGGTCGAGCGTCTCGATCTCTTCCGGCTTGGATTCGACCTCCATGCGGATCCGGCTTGCCGCCTCATCCATCAGGTCGATCGCCTTATCGGGCAGGAACCGGTCGGTGATGTAGCGGTTGGAGAGCGTCGCCGCCGCGACGATCGCCCCATCCGTGATCCGCACGCCGTGGTGCAGCTCGTACTTTTCCTTGAGGCCCCGGAGGATGGAGACTGTGTCCTCCACCGTCGGCTCGCCGACGAACACGGGCTGGAACCGGCGCTGGAGCGCCGCGTCCTTCTCGACATATTTGCGGTATTCGTCGAGCGTGGTCGCGCCGATGCAGTGCAGCTCGCCGCGGGCAAGCGCGGGCTTCAAGAGGTTGCCGGCATCCATCGCGCCTTCCGTCTTACCCGCGCCGATCAGCGTGTGCATTTCGTCGATGAAGAGGATGATGTCGCCCTCGGCCCCCTTCACTTCGTCGAGCACGCCCTTGAGTCGCTCCTCGAACTCGCCGCGGTATTTCGCGCCGGCGATGAGCGCCCCCATGTCGAGCGCCATCAGCTTGCGGTCCTTGAGCGTGTCGGGAACGTCGCCATTGGCGATGCGGAGCGCCAGCCCTTCCACGATCGCGGTCTTGCCCACGCCGGGATCGCCGATGAGCACGGGATTGTTCTTGGTCCGACGCGCCAGAATCTGAACCGTGCGTCGGATCTCCTCGTCCCGGCCAATCACCGGATCGAGCTTCCCGTCCCTGGCAGCCTGGGTGAGGTCGCGGGCGAATTTCTTCAGCGCATCGTAGCGATCCTCGGCGCTTGCCGTGTCGGCCGCGCGCCCGCCGCGGAGCTGGTTGATCGCTTCGTTCAGCGCCTCCGCCTTCACGCCCGCTCGCGCCAGCGCCTTGCCAGCCGCCGCGCCTGTCGCAAGGGTAAGCGCCAGCAGCAACCGCTCGACCGTTACGTAGCTGTCCCCCGCCTTCTGGGCGATCTGCTCGGCTTGATCGAGGAGACGGACGGCATCGTTGTCGAGCCCGGGAGGCTGGGACGCCCCGCTTCCGGTGACCGAGGGCAGCTTGGCCAGTGCAGCGTCGACCTCGCCGGTTGCCAGGTCCGGATTGCCGCCGGCGGCGCGGATCAGGCCGGCTGCCATGCCCTGCTCGTCTTCGAGCAGGGCTTTAAGGATATGCTCCGGCGTGATGCGCTGATGATTGAGCCGGATTGCGACGGTCTGCGCGGACTGGAGAAAGCCCTTCGCGCGGTCCGTGTACTTCTCAAGGTTCATTCCGATTCCTCCTGTTCGACAAACAGAGCCGGCGGAAGTGCGGAGCGAGCGGAGGCCTCGCGCGCGGACTTTCCGTCGGCGCATCGATCGGCAGGTCGCGTCCGATTCCGATCGGAGCAAGCATCAGCCGCCTCGTCCAACACGCAAGGCGAGGAGAAGTGCCGCGCGCCAGTCCTCCTCCCCTCGCCATCTCTCAGGGCTTCCCGGAGAGCTCGATGCCGACGAAGCGCGGTGGCACCGATCCGCGCTTCACCAACAGAAGCACCTGCTTTCGTCCCGCCTTCCTCGCTGCGGCGATCAAGCTCACCGCCTCCTGTGCGGTCCGCACAGCCTGCTGGTTGATCGATAGGATGATGTCGCCCTCGCTCAGCCCTTTCGCCGCGGCGTCGCTGGAAGGATCGACCTGCACGATGACGAGACCCTGGGTTCCAGGATCGACCCGCAGTTCGCTCGCAAGCGCGGGCGTGAGCGGCCGCACGGAAAGGCCCAGCCCGGCGGAGGCGCTCGCCTTACTCTCGCCATCGTCGTCAAGGTCGAATTCTTCGTCCTCGCCGTTGAGGCTCGCTTCTGCCGGCCGCTCGGCAACCACAGCCGTCAGCGCTTTCCTGGCACCTTCGCGAAGCACCTCGAGCGTTACTCGCGAGCCGACGGGAGCGGCTGCGACGAGCCTGGCTACCGAGTTCTCCGGCGTGATCTCGGTCCCATTCACGCGCAAGATGACATCGCCCTGCTGCAAGCCCGCACGCGCCGCCGGCAGGTTAGGCTGCACTTCCGCGACGATTTCGCCGCGGTCCTTCTGCAAGCCCAGCGCGGCAGCGACATCCTCGGTGACAGGCTGCAGCAGGAGGCCGAGATAGCCACGGCGGACGCGACCGCCGGCTCTCAACGTATCGACGACCGGCTTTGCGATCTCGGCCGGGATCGCGAAACCGAGCCCGACATTGCCCCCGGTGGGAGAAATGATCGCGGTGTTGATCCCGATCACATTGCCCTGCATGTCGAAGAGCGGGCCGCCTGAATTGCCGGAGTTGATCGAGGCATCGGTCTGGATGAAGCTGTCATAAGGCCCTGAGCGAAGGTCCCGATGAAGGGCGGACACGATTCCGGCCGTCACCGTGCCGCCAAGGCCATAGGGATTCCCGATTGCCAGGACCCAGTCGCCGGTGCGCGCGCCCGGCGAGTCACCAAAGCGCACGAAGGGCAAGTTATTGGCTTCGATTTTGAGGACAGCGAGGTCTGAGGCTTCGTCACGCCCGACCACGCGAGCCGGATATTCCTGCCCGCCGGTCAGCGTGACCTTGATCGCTTGGACCTGCACGCCCGCGCCGCGACCCGCCACGACGTGGTTGTTCGTGACGACGTAGCCATCTGCCGAAATGAGGAATCCGGATCCGAGCGACGTCGCGTTACGGGGAGCGGGCGGCCGGCCCAGCTCCGGAAAGGGAAACAGGCCGCCAAACGGAAAGCCGCCCGGAAAGTCGGGCATTCGCTGCGCCCTGACACGCGACGTCGTCGAGATGTTCACGACAGCCGGGGAGAGACGGGCGGCAAGATCGGCGAAGCTCGGGGGCGCGCCACGTTGCGACTCCAGACGACCGGAACCGTCCGCATTCAGCGGTGCCGTCTGGGCGTGACTGCGCGTGTCGCAGGCGACCGCCAGCAACAACGCTGGAACGAAAACGAACCTCCGCATCCAGGATCTCCTGTCGATCAGCTCGATCAGCCTTCCGGCGAGCCGATCGAGCTCCAAAGACCTGGGCAAGCTAAGCGTGCCGGCTCGGCGAAACGCTGATCTTTGTCAGTGCTCGGAAAAGGTGCGAGCCCCGACATCTTCTCCACGACTCCCAGCATTTCGCTGCCACGCGTCTTCGCAAGGAGCTTACTGAGCCGGTCCCTCACGAGAGATGTCGCGGCCCGAGCCCGATCCAGCGGCAAAGTTCAACGCTATCGGCTCCAGAACAGATCGGGCTGGCACTTCGCTTTAGCTAAGACGATGCCCAGCGGCATCTGCGACTCCGCACCCTCGTCCAAGGCCCGTTTGACGACTTCCAGCTTGTCCCGGCCGCTGCCGAAAATCAGCAGTCGCTTTGCCGAGAGAATGGCGCTCAGCGTCAACGTCACTCTGGGCACCGGCGCCTCGGCCGGAAGCGGCACCGGCCTGACGCCGGCGATGCGCCTCCAGTCAGGATAACGCATCGCGACGGGAAGGTCGGGTCCCGGGAGGAGCGAGGCAACATGACCGTCCAAGCCGAAGCCAAGCCAGACCAGATCCAGCGGCCAAGCCAGGTCCGATAGCCTCAGCTCGGCTGCGTCTGCCGCCGCGGCAGGATCATCGAATGGTGGTCTTGCGAGAGGGATGAGCTGTGCTTGCCCCGCCGCGAAATATCTCTCCAGCAGACCATAGTTGGACAGCCGGTCGCCCGGCGGCACGAGGCGGTCATCGGTGGGGATGACCGTGACCCCACGCCACCCGCTCGCGCGCGGGGCAAGGAACTCGAAGGCGCGTGCAGGCGACCTGCCACCTGGAAAGGCGACGAATGCGGCGCCTTCCGTATTCAGACGATCGGTGATGATGCCCGACACCTCTCGGACCAGGCTCTCGGCCAAATGCTCCGGAGTGGCAAACCCATGCCATAGCGGCTCAGGCACACCAAGGACTTGTGACTCCTCCGGCACTTAGCGGCGTCGCCAGTGGCGCTTGTACCAGTATCGGTGATAGGGATAGGGCCTGTAGATCCAGTGGCCCCCGTACCAAATCCAGGGATCATACCACGGCGGCGCCACATAGACGTGCGGATAGACGGGTGGCGGATAGAAAGGCTCGGGCGTTGCCTTGACCACGAACCCGGGCGGACAGTCGGGGCTGGCGTTCCTCGCGATGGCGCTGCCCGCGACCGCGCCTGCACCCGCGCCAAGGACGGTTGCCGGGGCTCTATCGTAGCGACCCGCGAGCCCTGAACCGGCAAGCGCTCCAATCAGCCCGCCGATCACCGCGCCTGCCGCGACGTTGCTCCGACGGTCCGCTATGCAATTTTCTGCCGCCCACCGTTCGGCTTCGCGGCTGTAGCGATCATCCTCCTCACGCTCGCGGTCCGACTGCACGAACCGGCCAGGAGACGGCTTGTAGCCAGGCGGCGGGGGCACATTGTACTGCTCACTGCGGCCTTCGGTCCGGCTTGAAGACGAAGCGGTGGAAGTCTGGGCAATCGCGGGATTCCCGCACGCGAGAAGCAATGTCAGGATTGTGGCGCGGCGAAGCGGGCTAGCAGGCATTTCAAAGCCCATCCTTGGAGAAGCCCACCGAGGCGGGATCATCGGCTTCGCTATGCGCAGGGCCTCCGTCCGGCACTGATCTAGCTCATTTCACCAAGCCATTTTCGGTTCGATGGGGAGCCCGCCTCAGGACTGCCGGTCCATTCCAGGATCAGCTGATGAGCGCCTCGTGCACCGCTCCGCCGGAATAGGCGACGAGAAGTTCGCACGAGCCGGTGAAGTTGACGCCGGCATCGCCAGCGACGATCCACACGCCGCCGGGCTCAATCGGCTCCGATCCCACGACCGCTTCGCCCCGGAGGGGTATCAACCAAACCGGCTCGCCTCGCCGCGGCGCCAGAATGCCGGTACAAGTGTCGGCCCAGCGTTCCACCACGAACGACCCTCCGGCGGCAAGCACGCGCCTGCCCCGCGCCAGTTCGAATGGGGCGAATGGAGCCTCGTAGGGCGCCGGGCAGGCAGCCTCCACCGCCTCGTCAAGATGGAGCTCGCGATTGCTACCATAGTCGTAGAGCCGATAGGTGACGTCCACATTCTGCTGAATTTCGATCAGGCTGAGCCCTGCGCCTATAGCGTGGATCGTGCCTGCCGGCGCGTACCAGAAGTCACCCGCTCTTACCGGCTTCCAATCGAGCAGAGCTACGATCGAGCCGTCCTTGGCCGCGGCGCGCAGCCGGTCTTTCGTAATCGGCTCGCGCAATCCCATGGCAATGCTCGCCCCTGGCTCTGCCTCGAGGATCTGCCAGGCTTCGCTCTTGCCCCGGGGGAGCCCGTGCGCCTTCGCGGCGGCGTCATCAGGATGAACCTGGACAGAGAGCCGCTCGCTTGTGAACAAGTGCTTGACCAGCAGCTCTGGTTCACCAAGGCCGCTCCCGTGCGGAACCTCAAACCAGATCTCGCCGATGGGCTCCTCGCCCGCGCTTACGTCGTCGAACCCAGATCCAAGCGACCGCCGGCCCCAGGGTTTTCTGACCGTTTTTGTCACCAATCGGAAAACCGGCAAGGCGTCCCCTCCCCTTCTAGAAGTTCGAGCGGCAGTGGCGGGCGTAATGGAGCCCTCTGAGGAAGCCACGCCGGGCGTAGCCCGCGTCAATTGCGGCATTCAGGCGCCGCTGCGCGGGAGCGGCGCCTGTTATCTCCCGGACGATGCCGCGGAAGGGGATCAAGGCATTGACCACGGACCTGCCGCCGGCTTCGGCTATTCTCCCGGCCCGATTTTCTCGCCTTTGGCGCGCAGTGGTGAAATCAGGGCCCAGGACGTTGCTCAGTTCCTTGATCGCCTCTGTGAGCTCGCGGCAGGTTCCAAGCTTCTCCACGCTATATGGATCCTCTGCGGCCTTGAGGAGCACCGGCGGAATCTCGGTCCTGGCGACACCCACATCGTGGGCGGGCTGCACGACAATCTTGCCCGCGCGGTCCAACATCTCCCCGACCGGCTGCTGAGGCTTCCCGTCCTGCGCAAGCGCGCCAGCACCGCTAAGCGGAAGCGCAATCAGAAGTGCTGACCGGAGCAGGCAAAGGGGCAAGGTGTGCGGCACGCAGGCAGCTCCACGAGATCGCGCGTCGGCGGCGCCGAAAACGTGGTGCTTTGTAAACGGTGAAGCCGTCTGGCTGGCTGACCCATGTCAGCCGGAGGGCTGCGACGGCCGTCACCCTGCGCTACCGCCTAGTCCATCGCGGCCAACAGAGCATCAAGACTCAAGGTCGAAAAGGCAGTGAAGCTGTCCGCGACGCCATATGGGAGCAATATGTCGTTCCCGCTCAGCAGCGCGCCGCAGCTATAAACGACGTTCGGAACGTAGCCGTATCGCTCCTCCGGGGACGGGCGCAGCAGCGGCCGGCGTGTGCGGGCGATCACACGGCTGGGCTCCGATCGATCGAGAAGGCACGCACCGATGCAATATTCCCGCATCGCTCCGACGCCATGCGTGAAGACGAGCCAACCATCGGCAGTTTCGATCGGCGATCCACAGTTGCCGAGCTGTGTGAACTCCCATGTCCATCGCGGGTTTACGATCCTGATGCCGCCGTCCCAGTGATGCAGGTTTTCGGACAGCAGAAGCCAAATATTCTCATTGTCGTGCCGACCGAGCATCGCGTAACGGCCCTCGATCAGGCGGGGAAACAGCGCCATTCCCTTCGAGGCGGCGATCAGTCCCTCGAGCCGGTGCATCTTGAAGTCGATGAAGTTTCGGGTGGCGAGCAGCTCCTGGGCGATTCCTCGTCCCCCGACCGCCGTGTACGTCCCTGCAAACAGTGTCGACCCGTCCTCCATTTCGAGGCTCGTGAGCCGAAGATCCTCAATGCCGCCACGCTGCCGCTCGAGGATCGGGAACAGGACGGTTTCTGAAAGGTCGCGGCTGTCGTCGCAATGAAGATGCACAGCAGCATCATCGCTTTCGGGATATTCGATTCGGGGCGTGGCCGCCAGCGGGCTCGCCGCATCTAGGACGATGTCTCTCCCTGGCTGCCAGGTGCCCGTTCTGAAGGCGATGGACGAAAGATGCCCTTCGCCGATCGCCCGCAGCGATAGGATGAACCGCAGCGCGCCTGGCGGACAACCCGACTGATCCGGATGCCTGACGATGCTCGGGTTGAACAGGGCAGCCGACTGGTAGGCATATTCCTCGCTGAAATAGGCGCCGATCAGCTTTGCGCGAGTGCCACTCGCCGAGAAGCTCCCGCGGAGCAGTTCTCTGGCGTTCTCGTAGCGCTGGAGAAAGACCTTCTCCACGTCGCGGTGACGGCCGCAGAGAACGCTCAGCAGCCGTGCGTACTCGGCCGCCAATTCATCCTCAGGCAGGCCGAGGATCCGCCCGACGATGCGCTCGGCCAGGGTCTGACCCCGCTCCAAGGCATTCGGCGAGTCGCCGGGCATGAAGGTTCGTATAACCGTTCTTCGATGGTCGGGTCTGATGAAGTGCGGACTTCGCACGATCGGAACGTCCGCACTCATCGTCCTAAGTTTCCCCTCGTTCCCGACCGGCGGAACCGTCGAACCTGCACGCGCCGGCGCTTGCCGCACCGCTTGGAGAGCGCAAACTCACTTCTTCTCCGCAGGCTGACTCGACTCCGTTGCTTTCTTGAAACGCTCGCGAATCTTGTCGAAGATGCTGGTCGCCGCACCCTTGTTCTTGGTGCCGTCCTCGATCTCATCGACCGTCTTCAGCAGGTCCTTCATTTCATCCTTGGTCGCATAGCCGAGCGCCTGACCAAGCCGGAGCTGCTCGCGCGCGGTGGTCAGCAGCTGCTGGATTTTCGCATCGTCTCCGGCGCCCCGCTGTGCATTCGCAGCCAGCTTGCGCGCCTCTTCGATCGCCGCACTCGCCCGCATCAGCGGAAGCGGGTGGATCACGTCGCGGATCACGATCGTGCTGAGCGCCGCTTCGAGCGCCGCCTTCGCTTCATCGAGCTTGTTCTGCGTGACCAGGACCGCGGCCGCCTTGATCGCGTCCGGGTAGGTCGCGAGCGGAAGATTGCTGACCCGTACGACGGTCTCGCTCGCCAGTCCCTCGATGAGATGCCGTGCTTCCTGAAGCCGCCCGTCCTCGAGCGCATCCTCAGCCGATTTCCGCAGGGCATTCACGGCGTCCACCGAGCCAAGCACGTCGTAGCTGACGACGCTGACGTCGACCGGGGCGAGAGCAAGGTTAGGGTTGCGCGCGAGCACGATCTCCAGCTTGCCGGTGGCGCGCTCGAGAGCGGCGGTCGCGGCCTTGGCATCCTTCTTGTCGATCGCGGCAAGAGCATTCTCTGTCTCCTGCAACGCCGAAACAGCGTCCTGAAGCAGCTCTTCGCGATCGACCGGCGGGGCCGGCGTCGCCTGCGCGGTGGCGTTGTTCGCCGCCGTGGTCGTGTTCTCGGCGGCCTGGTTGTCGGCGTCCTTCTTGGAACAGCCCGCCGTCAAGATGAGGGCCGAGGCTGCGGTCGCGGCGAAAAGACTGCGTTTCATGATCTTCCCTTTGGTTGTTAAGGATACGGGCTCATTGGTCGGGAGCGGGCAGCGCCAGCGGCCGCCTCAGCTTGATGAGGTGATTCGTCCCGTCGCGGTCGATCACGGCAATCGCTGCAACGCCATCGCCGGATTCTTCGACATAGATCGACTGCGGGTGGCGGATCATGTGATCCAGCCCCTCGAGCGTCACACCGACCAAGTCATCCTTGTGGTCATAGAAGACGCCGGTGATCGGGAGGTATTGCGCTTCGATCTGATCGCCCAGCTCGAGCGATGCGACTTCGATTTCAGCTCGAAGCCCGGTTAGGCCGCGGGAAACGCGGTTCAGATATTGAGGCCATTCCGCCTTAGGAACGACGTTCACGGTTCTACTCCTTGAAAAGGGCGAGGGACCGCTCGCCGGGGTTTCGTGTCGAGAAGGGATATCGGCCGTCCCGCATCGAGCCCCCAGTCCCCGGGCCGCGGTTTGCCGCAGCGCTTCCTCCGGAAGAGCTGCGAATTGGGGATGCCTTGGAAGGTCCGGGGCACAGTTTCCCGGGCCGCTTCCCAACATCTTGAACATCGGATCTTGATCCACCCGTCTGCCCGGTGGCGGGACCGGCAAGGGCGGCGAGATCGCGATCTTGGCCGATATCAAGCTCAACGCGCTCATCGATATTCTCCAGGTAGCGCCTAGAATTGCAGGCCCGGCCCACCGCCGCGCTGACATAGCTCAGCTTTCTGCCGGTCGATCTGCGACACGACTCGACCATTGAGATTGCCGCGCGCCGTGACATATGTTATGCACAGTGATATGCGGAACGGCTCACTGGCTCATATCAGACGAAGACGCCGGCGATGAATCGCGGGCGAAAGGTCGTTCCTCCGCCTCTAGGAAATGGCTTTAACTCCAAACTCATCATGTTGAAGGAGCGCCAGGAACTCCCTGCGCGGCCCGAGTCGGATGGCCTCTACTGGATCCTCTCCGGCGCCATGCAAATCAACGTCATCTCCGAGGATGGTCGCCGCTGGATCGCCGGCTTCTACCTGCCGGGCGAATTCATCCTGCTCGAACGCGACGAGGTGCGCAGCCAGTTCGCTCAGGCCCTGTGCCCGACCTCGCTCATCATGACGGATCGCAGCGTGCTCAAGGACCTGTCGCAGTTCGATCACTTCACCTGCGTCACGATCACGAGTTGGGTGCTGCGCACCTATCGGGTCGCGCTCCGCACCGGTTTCCTGCTCGGGCGGTCGAATGCCATGGAGCGGATGGCGTTCTTTCTTCTCGATCTCATGCAGAGGCTGGAAGGGCGCCACCACTTCCATCTGCTCATGTCCAGAGCCGATATCGGCGACCATCTCGGACTAACCAGCGAGACTGTGACGCGGACCTGCACCCTGCTCCAGCGACATAAATATGTGCAGGTGAATGGGCGCAACCTGGAAATCCTTGATCCTATCGGGCTTGCGCGTCTCGCGGCGGCGGTGGTCACGATCTGACGGCGCCGGGCCCACGCAGCGGCCGTGTGACATGTGGGCCCACCTCTGCTATAGCGCACTGGTTATGGGAACGGGTTCGGACTCGAATGAACTTCATACCGTGTGAGGACTGCGCGCTTCGCCGGTTGGCGCTGTTCAAGAAGTTTACAGCGCCCGAGCTCAGCTTTGTGCGCGCCCTCAAGAATAATCAGATAGATGTTCCTGCGCGCCGCGTGATCATCGAGCCTGGGCGGTTCGCCGGAAAGCTGTACACGCTGTATGCGGGATGGGCATATCGCTACAAGCTTACACCAACCGGGCAACGACAGATCATCGACATTCTGCTGCCGGGTAGCCTGATCGGTCTTCAACAGTTGATGCTGGGTGATTCGGAGAGCGGTGTCGAAAGCCTAACCCCCGTGACGCTGTGCGTGTTGACAGGGCGCAATATCGACGAGCTGTTTCAGCGGCAGAGCCAGCTCTCCGAGGCGATGGTCTTCGCGCTCATGGAGGACCAGCGCCGCGCCGATCGCCGCATTGCGCTTGTCGCGAAGCAGAATGGCGCTGAACGCCTAGCCTACTTCCTCCTTGAGCTTGTAGATCGCCTCGTTGCGTTGGACCTCGGGCACGATGCGATGTCGTATTTCCCATTGCAGCGTCGCCATCTGGCTGACCTCCTCGGCTTATCTGAGACCCATGTCAGCCGCTCGATGCAGCAACTTCGCCGCGGCGATCTGGCAGCGATCGCAGCGAACTCGCTCGTGATCCGCAACCGGCAGCTCATGATCAACCTTTCGGGCTATACACTGTCAACTCGGGAGCACCCTCGCCTTCTGCTCTGATCATGTGTGATATGCCGTTGCCGGGAGTGGGACAACTTCACCAGAACGGGCGCAATCACTGAGATGGCCCCGCCCGTGGGCACGCGGCCCACGGGCGGTCACTATCATGCCTGACCCGAATTGACGGCGATGCGGCGGACGCTCTCGGCGGCAGACGCCGATTTCGGCACCGTGACGGTGAGAACACCCTTCTTGAACGTGGCACTCGCCTTGTCCTGCTCGATACCATTGGGAAGGCCGATGCGGCGCTCGAATCGCCCGTAGCTCCGCTCGGAATAACCCCGGTCCTTGTCCTCGACCTCCGACTTCTTCTCGCCACGGAGCGTGAGGACGCCTTCCTCGACGGTCACTTCCACGTCCTTTTCGTCGAGTCCGGGGAGTTCGGCCATGACTCGGATTTCCTTGTCGGTTTCGGCAAGCTCGACGCTCGGGGCGAGGAGCCCTCGCTCGACGCCGGCGAGCGCCGGCACACCGAAGCCGCGGAAGAAATCCTCGAACAGGCGGTTCACTTCCCGGTGCAGCGAGAGCACCGGGTCGCTCGCAGCGCCCGCAGCGCTGACCTGAGCAGGAACCTTGTTCTCCTGACGGCTCCAGGGGATCAGATCACGAATGGACATGGCATCTAACTCCTTCTTCGAACAGCGTCATCGCGGAGCCGCCGACATGCCTGGCACGCTGACTAGAAGCTGGGTGGCCGGTCGCCTCAGGCTGAACGCGCCGGCGCGTGATTGCGCCGTTTCGCCGGCTAAGGCACAAAGCTCTCCACGCTACTTTGGTACTTCCAGTCAATCCCGCCGAGGCGGCCGGTGGCGAGCTTCATCGGTAAGCGCTCCGGGCAGGCTAACACTGATTTAGCTCAGCCCCGGATTGGCGCCGGTCGCGATATGCTCCGGCATGGCATGGCGACCGAAGCCTGGCATCCGTCGACCGAAGGAGTGGTCATGGACATCACGACTGTGTTGAGCAGCCCGGCCGATCGGGTCGTTCGCCAACCCGACATGCTGATGCGTGGAATGGCGCACGACCTCGACAATATGCTGGCGGTGATCGCCTCCGGTCTGGTCTCGATCGAGCGCGGAGCGGATCAGCAGCAGCTGGCGCGCCTCGTAGCCGGAATGAAGCACGCGATCCGGAATGCCGCTTCCCTGGTTGACGATATTGCGGAGCTCAGTACCGATCGCGGCGTCACGACCGAGCGGATTTCGGTTGAAGCGCTGATCCGCGGGCTGGAAGCGCGGGCCAGCACCATTCTGGGAGACGGCGTGGACTTTCGGACAGAGATCGCGCGTGACCTCTGGCCGGTCCGCGTCCTCCCCAATTATCTCCAGTTTGCGCTCTTCAATCTCCTGGCGAACGCCGCCGACGCGATGCCAAAGGGTGGCGTGCTGGTCCTGCGAGCCTTCAACACGTTCCGAAGCACGGCGAGCCCTATAGGCGCAGCGGGCGACTTCGTTCGGCTTGAAATGGTCGATTCCGGCGAAGGCATCGCGCCCGACGTTCTGACCCGCGTTTTCGATCCGTTCTTCACGACGCGGCAGTCGCTCAAGAGAACCGGGCTCGGGTTGGGCCAGGTCCGAAGGTTCGCGACCCAATTTGGCGGTGATGTCGCAGTCGAGAGCGACCAGGGCGCGGGAACCCGAGTCATCCTGCACCTGCCGCGAGCAGCGCCGGGCAGGTCCTGACCCGATACCACCGCGAAAGAACGCGGCACCCTTCGCGTCTCAGCCGCGCTGCGGCCGCGTGTCACGAGTCCCGCCGCGCCTGCCATGGTCAGGCAATCAGGCGGTTCCACGACCCGTACTGCGCTGACACCTCGCCTCTCCGGATGGCGAGACCGATCAACGCAAGACCTAGCAGCACATTATATGCCGCATGCAGAGCCTCTGCGCCGAAAGCGAATGGCGTGACACAGAGCGCCGCGCCAATGGGGATGAGCAGGAAGCGGACGGAGCGTGCGACCTCGGCGGCGGCTACCGAGATCACGGTCAGCGCCAGCGATCCAAGCAGATGATCCCAATCTGCGATCGGCGGAGCCGCGCCGAACGTGACCCGCGTGAACAAGAGCGATGCCGCCAGCACGGCCGCAATGGACAGGTTCCAGGGCAGGCTCACGCCACCGATCGCCACGTCCTTCATGATCGCGCGGGCCGGCCGGTCGAACTCGTCAGGCACATCACCGGCGCCGCCCTCGTCCGTGTCTCCGAACAGGAAGACCCGAAGCACATTCTTGCCTGCCCGTGCGCGGCGGCGAAGGAACTGGCCGACCGCCACCAGTTCGTCCAGCGAGTAGGGTATCTGGATCAGCATCGCCGCGGCGCCGATCAGCGCCAGCGTGCTCCAGGTGCCGATCCAGATCGGTTGGATGATGATGAAAAAGATCGAGACAATGCCGAGCGGGGCGATCATCAGTCCGAACAGAAGCACGAGCCACGGCATGGTCCGCCAGCGCGCGCGCGACCCGACGATCCCGGTGAGGATCTCGAGGCCGTAGGTGTAGCCGCCGAGCGCGGCATCGGAAACAGGCCATGCTTCCGAGACTTCGCTGGTGATGATCTCCTCGGTGCCATTGCGCGGGTCTTCGAGGCTCCCCTGAAAGAAGGGCTCCCAGACGTCGGACACATAGCCGAGCTGATATGCTGCGAGGTAACGGGAGACATAGAGGCCGATCAGTGCAAGGGCGATGATCGGGACGCGCTGGGTCCAGCTCGACGGATTATACGTCCACCCCTGAGGCACCTGCGGACCGGTCACTCGCGCCAGGGGTGACGGCCCCACTTCGGGCTTTGTCCCGACGGCAAAGCCGAAGATCAACATACCCACCAGCGTGTCGGAAAGGTATGCTGTTGGATTGTCGGTCCAAAAGACAAACGGCGCTGCCATCACGATAGCGCCTATCGCGGCCGATATCCATCGCGCCCAGGGCGCGTGCCAGCTCAGCGACAGCGATGCGAAGACGATCAGCAGCGCGCCGGAGACGATCTCGGTCCATCGGAGCAGAGGCTCGGCTACTCCGATCAGCGGCGGCTGAGTGAGCAGCCAGGTTCCGAGCATGAAGTTTACGAAATGCGCCCAGCGCGTCTCGGAATGCTCCATCCGGTAGCGCTCGTCGCTCGCCCTCCTGACCTCCTCAGGATGTTTGCCCAGCGCGGCGGCCTCGGCGAGATCGTGCGGCGGCCGGAGACCGTTTCTCTTGTACCAAGCCAGAGGATCGCGCTTCAGCGCCGCGATCATCTTCGGGAGCTCATCCTTGAGGCGATGATGGGGTCGCCAGCCCAGCAGTTTCTCGGCGCGGCCGATATCCAGCGCGTAATGGTCATCCGCAAGCCGGATCATGAAGGGCTTGATGAACGGCTTCTCACCCTCGTCGATTGCGTCGGGGACGACGGGCTCGAGCTTATCCTGAGCCCAGACACCGACTGCCGCCACCGGCTTTGGTATTCGCAACGTCGGCCAGTCCTCGATGCCGTGGATGAGATATCCGATCTCGTCTTGCAGCGCATCATACCCCAGCGCTTCGGGCTCGCCGACCAGGATCTCCGCATCGGGCGGCAGCGTATCCCGGCGTTGAACGGCGAGACGGACAGCTTCGACAAGATCCTCGCGATGGACCATGGACTGGCCCACTAGCGGCGAGCCCGAATAGAAGAAGCTCTCGAACTCGCGCTCGTAGATCCGGGCTATCTGATTGGACAGCGTAGGCACCGCCGACTCCTCGTCGTACACGCCGGCGAAGCGCAAGATCGCATAGGGGATGGAGCCGTGTTCTTCGCGGATTACCTCTTCGGCCAGCGCCTTCGACTTCGGATAGGCCCAACGGGGATCGATCGGCCAGCTTTCGTCGATTTGTTCGCCCGGCGCGCACGGCGCGTGCACGAGCATCGTGCTTGAATAGACGAACTGTTCGACTTCGAAGCCCTGCAACGCTCGCAGGAGCCGGCGCGTGCCCTCTACATTGACCGACCGGTAGAGCGGATGTTCCTTGCCCGTGAAGTCGAAGTAGGCAGCGAGGTGGATCACCGACGCCACGCGTCCACCATGGCTTGCGCGAATCTGCGCCAGGGCATCGAGCACAGATTGGTCCGAAGCAAGATCGACCTTGATCACCGGGAAGGTTAGCGCCTCTGCTTTGAGATCGAGGCCGACGATCCGGTAATCCGCCGAAAGCACAGCCGCCACCGAACGTCCAAGATTGCCCGTCGCGCCGGTGATGATGACAAGTGGCTTATCCATGTGTGCCCACCCCGATCTGTCTCGTGTTGGCCTCACGGCCACGCCGACCTGATCCCCACCGCGACGCCGGCGCATGGCGCGAGCACATCTGCCGCACGAGCTGAACGTCGGGGCGACGCAAGGCGCCGAGCCCGAGCGCCCACCTGGCCCTTCGGCCGTCACGCACGGCGGCACGCGCTACGCCATTCTACCCTTCGTCTGGGCATCACCTGGTTCCGGAAGGTCCGGCGCGCAGCTCATACCTTAACTCTCGTCGAGCTCGTCCTGAGCTATGTCAGGGCCGCGCCACCTTGCCGGTGGGAAGCTCGCTCCTTCCAGGAGGTGATTATGTGCGAGTTGATCTTAACGGGCGCGGCTCGCGTCATCCGGAAGCGGCAGCAGCGGTTCGTGTACGAGGACGCCGGCCCGCCGGCATGAGGCGGCACCGTGCGCAACGCGCCAAGTGGTCTCCCAGCCCAGCATGCTGATCGACCAAACGCCCATGGACCGAACCGAGCCGATCGCCTCCCACACGACTTTAGCCTCTCTGGACCTCCACAAAGAATGCGTCGGGAGGCACGCTCCACAAAAGGCGTTCACCCGCGGCCGCGACGCCGGGATCGGATCACTTCGCAACACGGCTTCCTCATCGCCAAAGGCGATGAGGTGAACCTGGGCGTCGCTCTCGAGTGGCTGGCCGCCGCAGCGCCTTGGGCGATCCGTATCGGCGCGCTGATCGTTGTTCCCTTTCGCCGGTCGCCGGCTGCGACGCAAAGCTGGCTGCTCCTCTTCTTCGTGGCGCCGTGGCTCGGCCTCGTCCTCTATCTGGCGATCGGCCGGCCATCCCACCCTCGATGGCGTCGCCAGCGCGTCGCGCAACTCTGGCCGATCATTGACCGGGCGGTTTCCTGCATCGACCGGGTCGCCCGGCCGGCCGAGCTGCCGCCCGTCCAGGCGTCAGCGGCTTCCCTCGTGAGCGGGATCGGTCGCATGCCGCTCTTACAAGGCAATGAGGTCGACTTCCTGACGGACTACGACGCGACGATCGATCTCCTCGTTGAGGATATCGGGCACGCCGAGGACCATGTCCACCTTCTCTTCTACATCTTCGCCACGGACGCCACCGGCCAGAAAGTGATCGCCGCGCTGCGCCAGGCGGCGCTGCGTGGCGTCAGGTGCAGGGTGCTGGTCGATGCGATCGGATCGCGCACGTGGGCCGCCCGCATCGAGCGGGAGCTGCGGCCCGCAGGCGTCGAGGTTCACGAAATGCTGCCGATCCGCGTCCTCGGCCGCACCACGCGCTTCGACCTGCGCAATCACCGCAAGATCGCCGTAATCGACGGACGGACCGGTTACACCGGGTCCCAGAACATCATCGACTCCGATCAGGGATGGGGCTGGCCAAACCGAGAGGTGATGGTTCGGGTCCGAGGGCCGGTTGTCGGCGAATTGCAGGCGGTCTTCGTGGCGGACTGGTTCCTCGAGACGGAGAAGGAGCTCGCCGACGGACATCTCTACCCCCCGGCGGAGGACGCGGGCAGCAGCCTCGGGCAAGTTCTGCCGAGCGGGCCCGATCTCGAGCATGGGGGCATCGACGAGCTTTTCGTTGCCCTCATCCACTCAGCTCGAGAGCGTGTCCTGATCTCCACGCCCTACTTCGTCCCGAGCGAGCCCCTCTTGCAAGCGTTGCAGGTGGCGATCCTTAAGGGAGCCGAGGTCCACCTGCTGTTGTCCGGCCGCTCTGATCATCCGCTCGTACACCTCGCCCAGCAGTCCTATTATTCCGAGCTGCTGTCGGCCGGTGCGGTGATCCACCTGTTCCAGCCGGGCTTCCTGCACGCCAAGCATATGAGCATCGATGAGGCAGTCGCCGTCGTCGGATCGAGCAACGTCGACATGCGATCATTTGCCCTGAATTCGGAGATCAACCTCGTCCTTTACGACCGCGAGGCGACACTTACCTTGCGCCAGATCGAGCGCTCAAGGCTGGAACAATCCGTTCCACTGAGAGCAAGCGACTGGGAGCGCCGCAATCTCGCGCGCAAGTGTGCCGAGAACGTAGCGCGGCTCTTCAGCCCGTTGTTGTGATCTGCTCGGACCAGCTGAGCCGGAGTGAGAACGAGACTTTGCTATTGATGGAATGACCATGCACCATGACGCACCATTAATCGCCACGATTGTCGCCGGCCTGGTCGCTGCTTTCATCGCAGGGACCGTGGCGCACCGGCTCAAGATATCCCCGATCGCGGGCTATCTGCTCGCTGGCGCCTTCGTCGGGCCGTCGATGCCCGGCTTCGCGGCGCACCCGGAAATCGCATCGCAGCTTGCCGAGATCGGTGTCATTCTCCTGATGTTCGGCGTCGGCCTGCACTTCTCGCTGCGGGATCTCCTGTCAGTGAAAAAGATCGCGGTCCCTGGAGCGTTGATCCAGATCGTTGTCGCAACGCTATTCGGCATGGCGCTGGCCTGGGCGCTCGGGTGGCGCGCTGGCCAGGGCCTAGTCTTCGGTCTCGCGCTATCCGTTGCGAGCACTGTCGTCCTAGTGCGGGCTCTTCAGGTGCACAACCTCGTCCAGACCGATCAAGGCCGCATCGCGGTGGGCTGGCTGGTAGTCGAGGACCTGGTGATGGTGCTGGCGCTGGTGCTTCTGCCGTCCGTAGCCGCCATCCTGTCGGGCACATCGGCGAACGCGGGCGCCGCTGCCGCGAGCGCCGTGACCACTACGCTGCTGAAGGTGGCGGGCTTCATTGCGCTGATGCTCCTCGTGGGCCGCCGCGCGATGCCGGCAGTCCTTCACTGGGTGGCCGATACCGGTTCCCGCGAGTTGTTCCGTCTGGCAGTACTCGCGATCGCCCTTGGGGTTGCCTTCGGCGCCGCGCTCGTCTTCGACGTCTCGTTCGCTCTCGGCGCCTTCTTCGCCGGCATGATCCTGGGTGAAACCCAGCTCAGTCGGCTCGCGACCGAGGAGATCCTCCCGTTCCGAGACGCCTTTTCCGTCCTGTTCTTCGTTTCGGCCGGCATGCTGTTCGACCCAGCGGTGATCCTCAATCAGCCGATTGCGCTTCTGGCGACGCTCGCCATCATCCTGGTCGGCAAGTCCGCGGCTGCCTATGCCATCGTCCGATCGTTCGGATATCGTGACCAAACCGCGATCACGATCTCGGCAAGCCTGGCACAGATCGGCGAGTTCTCGTTCATTCTTGCCGGCCTTGGCGTCAGCGCCGGCCTTCTGCCTCCCCAAGGCCGGGACCTGATCCTCGCGGCCGCTATCATCTCGATCTTCCTTAATCCCCTGCTCTTTTCATTCGTAACCAGGCAGGGGGTTCGTCCACTTCGGCACGCCGGCCCTGCGGAAGGATCTTCAGAAGAGCCGGCGCCCGAGCAGGGCCCGCCCCCTGGGCATGTGATCATCGTGGGCTATGGCCGAGTCGGCCGCTTCATCGCTGCAACGCTCGGGGCCTCGGGATACGCGCTGAGCATAGTCGAGGACAGCAGAGAGGCCGTGCAAGCAGCGCAAGCGGAAGGGCTGCGCGCCGTCCAGGGTAACGCCACCGAAGCTTCCATCCTCACGCGGGCCGGCATCACCGGGGCATCGACGCTGCTGATCGCGATCCCTGAGGGGTTCGAAGCCGCGATCATCGCGAAGCGTGCCCGCGCCATGAACCCGGACCTGCGCATCATCGCGCGTGCCCATTCGGAGGCGGAGGTGGACCACCTGAAGGCGATGGGTGCTGACGCAATCGTCCTGGCGGAGAAGGCAGCAGCAGCCAAGATGGCGGCGCTGGTCTCAGAAGCGGAGTCCGAGGATGTCGACGGACTCGCTCACCTGGTGGAGAGCTAATCGGCAATGATTCCGTCGCTGAGCGCCGCCTTCATGCAAGGGCAGTTTCCAGCGACGGGTCAGATCGTCCGCAACGCTCGAAGCTCAGGATTGAGGCGGAGGCGGACCGCCCGGACGCGGGCGAGCGCCTCTTCCGGAGAGACACCAAGCGCGACGAAGGTCTGCACTGCCAGCCCCAAGCCCGCAGCCAAGTTCTCCGGAAAGATGTAGGTCGCGCCGGCCTTGGCGATGGATGTCAGACCTCGATTGTCTCTCGTGCTGACAAGGACTGGCAACGCCGGATTGAGTTGCCGAACCTGGCGTACCAGCTGCTCTAGGTCACATACCCATAAAGTGGATTCCCAAACTGGCTGAGGCATGATTCAGTTCTCCGGAAGGAGACGTGTATGGCTCGGTTTGATCTGACGGATTTCGAGTGGTCGGTTATCGAGCCGCTGCTGCCTACGAAGGTACGCGGGGTTAAGCGGGTGGACGATAGGCGGGTTTTGAACGGCATCTTCTGGCGGCTTCGGACGGGTGCGCCCTGGGCGGACATCCCTGCGCGCTATGGACCGCATACGACCTGTGTGAACCGCTTCAACCGCTGGCGGCGGGCGGGGCACTGGCAGCGAATATTGGAAGCGGTGTCAGCAGCTTACGAGGGCGACGTGCAGATGATCGACTCCTCCTCGATCCGGGTCCATCAGCACGGCGCCAATGGCAGTAAAAAGGGGGACCCGGTTGCATGGGTCGTTCGCGCGGCGGTCTGACTACCAAGATCCATGCGCTGGTCGATGCCAATGGCCTGCCGATCGCGCTCAAGCTCACCGCAGGCCAGGCGCACGATGGCCGCAGCGCCGCCGATATGCTCGCCACCCTTGGCAATGGCGATGTACTGCTCGCCGACCGTGCCTATGACAGCGACGCGCTCAGGATCGAGATGGCCGCACGCGGCGCCTGGGCCAACATCAAACCCATGCCCAACCGCAAGCGTCGGCCGGTCTTCAGCGCCTTCCTCTATCGATACCGCAACCTGGTCGAGCGCTTCTTCAGCAAACTCAAGCAGTTCCGCGCCGTCGCCACCCGATACGACAAGCGCGACGACAACTTTCTCGCCTCAGTCCAACTCGCCAGCATCCGCATCTGGCTACGGCATAATGAGTCGGTGGCCTAGCCTTGGCTGGCTGTTCAGAAGGGCGACCACCACTGCGGCCGTATCGATGTTGGCTGCCTCAAGCACGCCGCGGCGTGTTGCGTCACCGAAAATGACCTGATGCCCCTCGCGATGGGCAATCCGAAGCCGGTCAACGTCGCGCTCGATCGCGATATAAGGTATCCCGCTCGCCTTCAGAACCGTACCCACCAGCCGTCCGACCGGGCCGCACCCCGCCAGGATGACGTGACCGCGTAGATCGCCCGCCGAGCCGCCGATCATGACGTCTGGCTCAGCGACCAGCTGCGGCGTCGACAGGACCTCGGCCGAGATGCGCCGATTGAACTGGATGAGGAACGGAGCCAGGAAAATGCTCACGGCCGTCCCTGCGAGTGCCGTTTGCGCCACAACCTCCGGCAGCAAGCCGCCACCGATCGCCTGGGTCAGGATGAGCAGGGAGATCTCGCCGCCGTGCGCCAGGACCAGCGCGGTCTGCAATGCCGCATTGGTCGCAAGTCCGCTGAACCGCGCGAGAGCGAAGATGATCGCGAGCTTCACGAGGACGAGGATAGCCACCGCGCCGACCGTCGCCGCCGGCTCGGTGAGAACGATCGACCAATCAACGCTCATACCGATCGTCAGGAAGAACAGACCGAGGAAGATGTCCCGCAGCGGCCGGAGCTCGTCTGCGAGGTGATGGCGGTAGTTGCTCTCGGCGACGACCATGCCGACGATGAAGGCTGCTACCGCCAGGGAGAGACCGATCATCTCGGCGAGAAGCGCGACGCCTGCAACCAACGCCAGCCCGGCAAGCATCAGCGGCTCGTTGGATCCACTCCGAGCGATCCAATCGAAGATGCGGCCGATCGTCTTGCGCGCGAAGAGCGCGGCACCCGTGAAGACGAGCACGGCAGCGCCCAACCGCAACATCAGGCCGGCGAGGTCCTGCTCAGCGCCCGAGGCAACCGCGCCAACCAAGAGCAGGACAGGGAGGGCCGCGAGATCCTGGAAGAGGAGGATACCCGTCGTTGCTATGCCATGACTGGTCGTCACCTCGTCCTGATCCAGTAGCTGCTTGTGGACGATGGCGCTCGACGAGTGCGCGAGTGCAAAGCCCAGGATCAATGATGCGGTCAGGGACAGTCCCCCGAGGAGGGCGACCCCGGCTACGAGCAATGCGGTGACAACGACCTGAAGCGTGCCCAGCACGAAAACCAAGCGACGGGCCGCGACAATGCGTGGCCAGGAGAATTCAAAGCCAATGACAAACATCAGCGCGGCGATGCCGAGCTCACCGAGGAAACGGGTTCCCTCATTCGCGGAAACGAGGTGAAGCCCGTAGGGCCCTACGACCGATCCGGCGACGAGATATCCTGCAATCGAAGAGAGGCGGAACTTTGTGAAGAGCGCGACGAACGCCAGGGAGGCGAAAATCAGGATCACCGCATCGACGAGAAAGTGGTGAAGCATGAACCGGACGCCTCTCGCGGGGATCAAGTGCTTTCCGCCAAGGGCGGCGGGTCGGGGCTGCTCGCTTCACTCTGCTCCGGGTATCTCGAGGCACTCGACGACTTCGACCGCTTCGCCCGGAAAGATCGTGAAATGAGGATGGCTCTCGAAAAGGCGCGCGGCAGCCTCGTGCGTGTCCGCTTCGACGATGATGTAGCCGGTGAGGCTGTTTCGCCCTGCCTCGACGCCCGACGAGGAAACCCGCAGGGTCCGGCCGAGCGGGCCGCCAGCATCTTTTATGTTGTCAGCGTTCTTGCCCATCCATGCCCCCCAAGCAGCCATCCCCTCTGACTGCTTGTCAGGACTTATCGGTGACGCGACTTTTTCCGCGTCTGTTGCTGATCCAATGTACAACGCCAGGAACTTTGCCATGCCCAGTCCTTCGCTTCGCTCGATCCATCCAGTTACTAGGCTTCGTGGACAAAGGGCAGCCAGAGTTTGATTGAGGCGATGGCGACGAAGCCGAGGTAGGATTCACGGGTTTTGTCGTAGCGGGTGGCGACGCGCCGCCAGTTCTTGAGCTTATTGAACAGCCGCTCGACGAGATTGCGTAGGCGGTATTTGCGCGCGTCGTGCGGTGCCGGATTGCGGCGATTGACCTTGGCGGGGATGACCGCCTCGACGCCAGCGTCCGCGATAGCCTCGCGGATCGTGTCGGCGTCATAGCCACGATCGGCGAGCAGCGCCTCGATCTTGTCGCTGAGCATCCGGAACAAGGGCGCGAACCCTTGGGTGTCGTGCGCCTGGCCCGGCGTCAGCACGAAGCCGAGAGGCCGCCCTTTGCCGTCGCAGCGGGCGTGGAGCTTGGTGGTGAAGCCACCGCGCGATCGGCCAAGCGCCTCGGTTTGTTGAGTCCCCTTTTTATGCCGACTGCGCAATGGTGCGCCCGGACAACGGTGCTGTCGATCATGTCGGCGGTGGTGTCGCGGCCCGCCAGCTCGCCGAGCGTCTCGAGCATCGCGTCGAACACGCCCGTCGTCACCCATCGTCGGTAGCGGCGGAACACGCTGTTCCACTTGCCATAGGCATCGGGCAGCTGACGCCACTGCGCCCCAGTCCGCGCCATCCACATCATGCCCTCGAAATAGCGCCGGTTGTCCTGCGCCGGACGGCACCCGCGCCCGCGCTCGGGCGGTAGCAACGGCCCGATCAGCGCCCACTCGTCATCCTCAAGCCCGATCCACTCGCCCAACGCCGCCTCCAAAAGGCAGCCTTGAATCAACCGCCGAGTCTCAGGTCAAGCTTTGTCCACGAAGCCTAGAAGCATCGCGTGCAGCCGCCATCAGAAAACGTCGGCGAAGGCAGCTTGTGGCAATGTCCAACTAAACCGTCGAGATCGTCGGCGTTGCACGTTCTCCTTTCCGGCTCGGATCTCCGGCGCGAAAGGCCTGCTGCCAACCTTCAAAGCGTCCAGCTCGGCGGATCGCTCGCGGGGAAAGACTCTTCGATCGCTTCGTCGACCGGGTCGAGATCCGTCCCCTCCTGACCTTCCTCGGCCACGCTCTCATCAGGTGCCAGTTCCGGCTTCCTGTCCTTGTCGGGATTCACCGACGCTTTGGGGTCCGTCATCCTTTCATTCTCCAGCAAAGTGAGCGCTGCACCTCTGCATCCGCGCGAACCGACTGCACATTCTGCCTGTCAGGATGGACCAGGCCCTGACTCAGATCAGCTCCGCTTGGCTTGTCTCAGGCGGTCGCCGGCAAAGACGTGCGCGCGTCCTTCCGAAAAGGCGACGGCCACAGCCTCAAGGCCGCGGATAGAACGCCTGCAGCGATTACGCCGGTTCGCCCGTCCTTTCGATGAGGCCTGCCCAGACGGCGAGGAGAAGCGCGGCCAGCGCTGTGAACCAGAGGCCGTCGACGCCCAACCGGTGGAAGCTAAGCGCGCCTATGATCGCCCCTGTGACGAGGCTCGACCACAGCAACAAGTGTGGGAGCCAATCCCATCTGGGTCCGCCAAGCAGCGCCATGCCGATCCGCTGCCCCGCCTTCACGACCGCACCGGTCATATAGGTGAGGCCGATGCTCACTTCGCCATCGCGCTGGAAAACAAGATTCTCCGCTCCCATCGCAGCAGCCATGAGCAGCGGTGCGAATGCGCCCGCGCCGGCGTGCGCGAGCGTCGCGCTCGAGGCGAGGAGCAATGACACGAGTCCCAAGACAGCGGACTTCCGGCGCTTCTGAACCAGGGTGGCCACGAGCGTGGCTGCGATCACCCCCGTGAGGAACGCACCAATCAATCCCAGCGCGATCAACGCCGTCACCGACCGTTCGGCCGCCCCGATGGCGAGCCGTGTGGAGTTGCCGCTCATGAACGACACAAACATCCCGCCTGCGGCCAGGAAGCCGAGCCCGTCGACGTAGCCCGCCAGCCCGGTAAGACAAAAGGCGAGCCACTTTCGTCGCCGTTCAAGCACGCCGATCATTGAACCCATATACTCCTGCTATCCGAAACTGATGCCCGGGCGGGCACGCCGCTTCCAGTCCGCGCCACCAGAAAGCGATAACGGTAGAAGGTTCGTCGGGGCGGATCGCCAGCGCACAGGCGCTGGACGCTCCCTAGCCAGGCCTGGCGACCGAGCCCATGCAATGTGAGTGTCTGGTGAGCGGCACGGCCCTGCTGCTGGAGCCGGTCGGCAGGGAATTCCAAATACTTCCCTGCCGCGCTAGCGAAATTGTTGGGGCCTGGGCCAGTCGCAACGGGCGAGCCATTAAGCCCGGCGAAGCTTGAACCCGAGCCCGAGAAGAACAACGCCAGCGAAGATCGCGTACGAACCGATCACCCACGCGGCCGAAGGCAAAGTTGTGAGGGGATCGAGGACCAGCAGGATGATGATCACGATCCCAAGAACGACCGAGAGGGCACCTGAGAGCCCCATCAACCACTCGCCGCTGATCTCCTTGCGCAGGCTCGTTGCGGCCACGATTTCGAGGGCGCCGGTCACAATAGCCCAGATCGCCAGCATGACCAGCGTGACCAGAGCGTAGCCGACCGTCATGACCTCGGGCATCAGCACGAACAGGACCGCAGTCGCGATGCCGATGATCCCGCGGATCACGTAGGCCCACCAGCGCTCCTCCTTACGCCGGGCGCCGCGCACCGCCGCGACCATGGAAAGGATTCCATCGGCACCGGCATAGGCGGCGAATACCATCGCAAAGGCGAACAGGGCGCTGAGCGGGAACAGGAAGGATACCACGCCAAGCGCGAGCGCGAGGACACCGCGAAAGACGATCCATCCCCAGTTGCGGCGCAGTGTCCCTAACATCTGCTGACCGACCGCGTCGGACACGCCGGAAACGGCATCGACTTTGACTCCAACCATAAGGCCTCCTCTTTTGGCACCCTAAAGGGCGCATGACGTGACGTCGCTATGCTCGTTCACGCTCCCCCATGAGGTTGAGCAGGAGCTGGAACAGGTTTATGAGATCCAGATAAAGGGATAGCGCCCCCATCACCGCGAGCTTCTCGGCTGATTCTGTCCCCGCATAGGCGAAATATTGATTCTTCAAGCGCTGGCTATCCCAGGCGGTCAGGCCGGTGAAGACCAGCACGGCGATGATCGAGACGGCGAACTGCAGCGTGTCGGAGGCGAGGAACAGGTTGATCAGGCTTGCGATGATGACGCCGACGAGCCCGACCATGAGGAAGGTCGACCAGCGCGAGAGGTCGACATTGGTCGTATAGCCCCACAGGCACATCGTCGCGAACAGGGCGGCGGCCGAGAAGAACGCCAGCGCGATGCTGGTGCCGGTGAACACCAGGAAGACGCTGGCCAGCGACAGCCCCATGATGGTCGCGAATGAATAAAAAGCGATCCGCGCAGTGTTGGCGCTCATCTGCTCGACGCGGAAGGAGAAGAACAGGACGAAGGCGAGCGGCGCCAGCATCACGACCCATTTGAGGGGCGTGTTGAAGATCGGTTGATAGAGAGCTGGGGTGCCGGCGACGAGGAAGGCGACAAGCCCGGTAAGGACCAGTCCCAGGGCCATCGTGCGATAGATGCCAAGCATGTAACGGCGAAGACCGGGGTCGTAAGCTACCGCTCGCCCGGAGGCGCCGTGCAAATCCGCGCCAGAAGTTTCAAATGGCGTGTTCATCTGCAAATCTCCAACGGAAGGTGCAGCGATCGAGGAAGCACGTGCCGTTCCGGCCTTGCGCGCCTTCCCGACTGGGCCTGGAAGCCGTTCGAAGCGTTCCGGATCTATGAAGGCTCGTCGAGCGCTGCACAGCGCCCGCGTTCACGATCTGCAAGGGCCATCGCGCGACCCACCTTTGGAGCACTGAACCAAGCGAGATCACGGGCTGTCCGTCCTTGCCGAAGTCTTCCGGTCCTCTTGGGCAGTCCCGTAGCGAATCAACCGCAATCGCCCGCTGATCTACATCACCTCGTCGCCGCGACTCTCGAGGCAGTGTCCGCTCGTGCGCTGCGCGACCGCGCATGCGCATTGGCACTCACATGGGTGAAGCGCCAGGAAAGTGCGGCAGATCTCTTGATGGTCGAAAATCGTCTTCCTAGCTCTGCCGAAACCGACCGTTCCCCGCGAACGGGAGGGTCATCACATCATGATCTGCTTTGGAGGTAATGCATGCATTTCCGTCCCCTGCACGACCGTGTCGCCGTGCGTCGCATCGAAGCCGAGGAAAAGACGGCCGGCGGCATCATCATCCCGGATACTGCCAAGGAGAAGCCACAGGAGGGCGAGGTCGTCGCCGTCGGCCCCGGCGCCCGCGACGAGACCGGCAAGCTGGTCGAGCTGTCCGTTAAGGCCGGCGATCGCGTCCTCTTCGGCAAATGGTCCGGCAGCGAGGTCAAGATCGACGGCGAGGAACTGCTCATCATGAAGGAGAGCGACATCCTCGGGATCGTAGAAACCGAAGCGTCGTCGAAATAGGGCGGCGCACCCACAGAAATCCACGCGAACATAGGAGGAAACGATACAATGGCTGCAAAGGAAGTCCGTTTCTCGACCGACGCGCGTGACCGCATGCTGCGGGGCGTGGACACGCTCGCAGACGCGGTCAAGGTGACCCTCGGACCGAAGGGCCGCAACGTCGTGATCGACAAGAGCTTCGGCGCGCCGCGAATCACCAAGGACGGTGTCACGGTCGCGAAGGAGATCGAACTGAAGGACAAGTTCGAGAACATGGGCGCGCAACTGATCCGAGAGGTCGCGTCCAAGACCAATGATCTCGCCGGCGACGGGACCACGACCGCGACCGTCCTCGCCCAGGCGATCGTCCGCGAGGGCGCCAAGTCGGTCGCCGCCGGCATGAACCCGATGGACCTGAAGCGGGGCATCGATCTCGCCGTCGGAGCCGTGGTCGACGATCTCAAGGCGCATGCGCGCAGGATCAGCGCGAACAGCGAAATCGCCCAGGTCGCCACGATCTCCGCGAACGGCGACACCGAGGTCGGCCAGATCCTTGCCGAGGCGATGGAAAAGGTCGGCAACGAAGGTGTCATCACCGTCGAGGAGGCAAAGAGCCTCGCGACCGAACTCGAAGTCGTGGAGGGCATGCAGTTCGACCGCGGTTATCTCTCGCCCTATTTCATCACCAACCCCGAGAAGCTGCGGGTCGAGCTGGAAGATCCGTACATCCTGATCCACGAGAAGAAGCTCTCGAACCTGCAGGCGCTGGTGCCCCTGCTCGAAAAGGTGATCCAGTCGGGCCGCCCGCTGCTGATCATCGCAGAGGACGTCGAGGGTGACGCCCTGGCTACCCTGGTCGTCAACAAGCTGCGCGGCGGCCTCCAGGTCGCGGCCGTCAAGGCGCCGGGCTTTGGCGATCGGCGCAAGGCGATGCTCGAGGACATCGCCGTCCTCACCGGCGGCAATGTCGTCAGCGAGGACCTCGGCATCAAGCTCGAGAACGTCACCGTCAACATGCTCGGTCGCGCCAAGAAGGTGGTGATCGACAAGGACGACACGACGATCATCGATGGCGCCGGCCAGAAGTCGGACATCGACGGCCGCGCCGCGCAGATCCGCCAGCAGATCGAGACGACCACCTCCGACTATGATCGCGAGAAGCTGCAGGAGCGGCTCGCCAAGCTCGCCGGCGGCGTCGCCGTGATCCGTGTCGGCGGCGCCACCGAGGTCGAGGTGAAGGAGAAGAAGGACCGGGTAGACGATGCGTTCCACGCCACGCGCGCTGCGGTCGAGGAGGGCATCCTGCCCGGAGGCGGCATCCCGTTGCTGCGCGCGGTCAAAGCGCTGGAAAGCCTCTCCGCGGCCAACGACGACCAGAAGGCCGGCATCGAGATCGTCCGCCGCGCCTTGAAGGCGCCGGCGCGCCAGATCGTCGACAATGCCGGCGAGGACGGCGCCTACGTGGTCGGGAAGCTCGGCGAGGGATCGGACTACAACTGGGGCTTCAACGCTGCCACAGGCGAGTATGAAGATCTCGTCCGCGCCGGCGTGATCGACCCTGCCAAGGTCGTGCGCACCGCTCTTCAGGATGCGGCGTCGGTTGCAGGGTTGCTCATCACGACCGAGGCGCTGATCGCGGAGCTGCCGAAGGACGAAAAGCCGGCGCCGGTTCCCGCGATGGACTATTAAAGGATTGGGGGCCGCAAGGCCCCCATCCGAACACCCAGTGCCTTTCGTCTAGGCGGTGTCACCGCTCGCGCTCGCCGCCGCCCGGATTTCGGCAAGTTTCGCGGCCAGTTCGTCCTGCCGAAAGGGCTTCATGAGGCGCGGAAAGTCCGGAGTGATCTCGCTGCTCTCGGCATAGCCCGAGACGATCAGGACGGGTGTGCGCGCCCGCAGCGCGCGGCCGAGGGCAACGCCCGACATCCCTGTCATCAGATGATCGGTGACCACGACGCTCGGGTTCATGCCGCACTTCACCAGCTCCAGGGCGTCCTCCGCCGATTTCGCCTCGGTCACCTCATAGCCGATCGCGGAAAGCATCTGGCTGATGCTCGAGCGGACGAGATCGTCATCGTCGACAAGAAGGGCGGTTCCCTCCTGGGGCAGCACTCCCTCGATCTTTGGCGCCGCGCGCTGCGGGGTCTCCGTCGACACGGGAAGGAGAATCTCCACCCGGGTCCCTGCATCGGGAGCGGTCGTGATCGTGAGGGTTCCGCCGAGTTGCCGCGCCAGGCCATGCGCCATCGAAAGGCCAAGCCCTGTTCCCTTGCCCAGCCCCTTGGTCGAGAAGAACGGCTCCACGGCTCGCCTGGCTGTCTCCTCATCCATACCGATCCCGGTATCCGCGACCGCGAGGCTGATATAGCTGCCTGGGCTCAGGCCCTCGTCATTTTCCGCGCTGAAATGCCGCTCGGATGCCGAGATGCGGAGCGTGCCCCCTTCGGGCATCGCGTCCCTCGCATTCACGCAAAGGTTGAGGAGCGCCATTTCGACCTGGTTGTGATCGGCGCGCGCGGCAGGCAGCCCTTCCGGCACCTCGATCAACAAGCTGATCTTCGGCCCGATCGTCGATCCGACCAGCTCGACCATGCCGCGCACCAGCGTGCCGATATCGATCGCGCGGAGCTGCAACGGCTGCTGCCGCGCGAAGGCCAGCAGCCGCTGCACGAGCGCCCTCGCCCGCTCGGCCGACTGTATGGCACCCTCGATGAGGCGGCGCTGGCGCTCCGTCCCAAGTCCGCTGCGGCTCAGGATGTCCAGCCCGCCCACCATCGGCGTCAGGAGGTTGTTGAAGTCGTGCGCGACGCCGCCGGTAAGCTGACCCATCGCCTCGAGCTTCTGCGCCTGACGGAGCGCCTCCTCGGCCCGCTTGCGGTCGGTGATGTCGAGCGCTTCCACGATGAGTGCCAGCGTATCGCCTTGCGGACCACGCATCGGCCGCATGCCCACGTCGAATGAGCGCGGGCCGATCGGAAGATGGATGGTCAATTCTTTTTGCAAGGTCACGCCCGCTGCGACCCGCAGCACACCAGCCTTCACGGCGTTGTGAAGGTCGGGCGAATGCGCGAACCACGGAGTCTCCCAGAGGGGCTTGCCGACCACATCCTCGAGCCGCGCCTCGATCCCCGCCAACGCAGTGGCGTTCGCGTCCAGGACGGTCCCGTCGAGATCAATGAGCAGCTGATATTGGTTGTTGGTCTGGAAGATCGCCCGCATCCGCGCTTCGCCCAACGTTAGCTCGGCGGTTCGCTCCTCGACCTTGCGCTCAAGGGAGCCGGTGAGGCTACGCAGCTCCTCGAGGCGCGCGCGTGCCTCATATTGCCGGCGGCGGGCGCGCAGCGCCGCGCGCGCCAGGCTCATGAGGGTAGTCGGATGGAAGGGGCGTTCGAGGAAGCTGACGTTCCCGAGCCGCTCCAGCAAGCGGGCAGCCTCGGGGTTGCGTTCGAGCCCGCTGCCCTGGTGCACGAGCAGCACGAACGGAAAGTCGGACCATTCTGGCTGGTCCGCGATCCATGCTTGCAGCGAGCCGGTGTCGGCACCGATCAGCGCCTCCGAGGTAACGACCGCGAGCCCTGCGCCTGCCCGGATCTCCTCGACCAGCCGTTCGACCGAGGGGCATTCGAGCGCGGTGATGCCCGCGTTCGCCAGAACGGTTGCGGCGACGTCTGCATCCCGGCCGAAGGGCGCGAGTATCAGCGCGCGCTCCGAAAGTTCGGGCATCAATGGCGTTCTTCGATCAGCTCAGGTGCATCCCCGAAGAGGCTGCGCACGCCGCGCGCCATTCCCTGGAACGAGACCAGCGCTTCGCCGATCCGGACCCCGTCGGCGCCAATGCTATATTCGCGGATGGTGTCTTCATGCGCACCGGTTCGCTTTTTCACGACCGAGATCGCCCGGCGGAGACGGCCGCGCGTCTCGAAGTAGCGCAGCAGGATCACCGTGTCGGCGAGATAGGTGACATCGACGGGGGTTCGCGTATCGCCGACCAGCCCGTGCTGCGCGATGGTCACGAACGTCGTTGCGCCCTGGCGGTTCAGATACTGCAGCAGCTCGTGCATGTGCAGCACCAGGGCGTTCTCGCCCGGCATCGCGGCCTGGTAACCATTAAGGCTATCCACCACCACCGTCCTCGCGCCATTCTCCTCGACGCATTTCCGGACCCGCGCTGAAAGCTCTCCGGGGGTGAGCTCGGCGGCGTCGATCTGCTCGACCTGCAAGGCACCGGCGTCCATCATCGCGATGATGTCGATTCCGAGCCCTCTTGCGCGTTCGGCAAGGAGCCCGACCTCCTCGTCGAACACGAACAACGCCGCCTTCTCTCCTTTCTTCACGGCCGCGGCGACGAACGTCAGCACGAGAAGAGACTTCCCCGTTCCTGCAGGGCCCAGGATCAGCACGCTCGATCCACGCTCCAGACCACCCCCCGTCAGCGCGTCCAGTTCGGTGATCTCGGTCGTGACCTTGTCGCGCTCGAAGCTGGACCGGTGCTCGGCCGAGATCAGGCGCGGAAATACGCGGGCGCCGCCTCGTTCGATGACGAAGTCGTGATAGCCGCCGCGAAAGCCTCGCCCGCGATATTTGGCGACCCTGATCCGCCGGCGCTCCGGACCGTATTCTCTTGCGAGCTCCTCCAGGCAGACCACACCATGCGCGACGCTGTGAACGGTCTTGTCTTCGGTCTCCGTCGTCATGTCGTCGAGCATCAGCACGATCGTGCCCTGGCCCGCGAAATAGTGCTTTAACGCGAGGACCTGTCGCCGGTAGCGGAGCGAGCTCTGCGACAGCAGTCTTATTTCCGAGAGGCTGTCAAGGACCAGCCGGTCGGGCTTCGATCGCGTGAAGGCTTCGAATATTCTCCGGGTCGTCTCCACCAGCTCGAGGTCCGACGAGTAGAGCAAGCTCTGCTGCTGCTTCTCGTCAACGAGGCTATCGGGGGAGATCAACTCGACGATCTCGACGCCGTCGAGCGCCCACCCGTGCGCTGCGGCGGCGGCGCGCAGCTCTTCCTCGCTTTCGGAGAGCGTCAGATACAGCACCTTCTCTCCGTTCCGGGCCCCTTCGAGCAGGAACTGCATCGCGACCGTGGTCTTGCCCGTTCCCGGCAGGCCCTCGAGGAGAAAGACTCTGCCGCGGCTCAACCCTCCACCGAGGATGTCATCAAGGCCCGGCACTCCCGTTCCAGCAGGCTCTTCGCTATTCACCGTACAACTTGCCCCCTTCGAGCACGGGTTCCCCCGACCGTTCTGCGCGCCCCGCGCCGCCTGACGACGTATCGCGGGGCAGGAGCGACCCTCGTTGAACATGCCGACAAAGCACCCAGCGAAGCCTGGATTGCTGCCCCACGGCGCCCCGCCAGAAAGGGTGCCGGATCAGAGATGTAATCGTCCCTGAGCTATATCAGTCTGTCATGCAGGTGCCGGTCAGCCGCTACCCGACTCGAGGAGCCTGGCGAGCTTTACCCGCCCGCCTGTTCCCCACTGAGCCGATCACCTCCCCCACAGTTTCTCGCCGCGAAGACAACCGCTCGTGGCACTTTACCCCGCCGGTAAAGTGCCACAGCTGTTCATTCCCTCCCGAGCCTCGCCGGATCGGCAAAGCTTCGGACTAGTCGTCAGAAGGCGCAGGACGGGCGGCTCCCCTTGCCAAATTTTGCCAAACCCCTTAACTATCGCGGCCATGAGCACGATGAACATCTCGCTGCCCGATACGCTGAAGGCTTTCGTGGACGAGCAGGTTGCCGGCCGCGGCTACGGCACGAGCAGCGAGTATGTCCGCGAGCTCATCCGCAAGGACCAGGACCGCCAGAGATTGCGCCGGCTGCTGCTCGACGGCGCTGAATCCGCCCCGGGCGCCCCAGCAGACGACACCTATTTCGAAGGACTGCGCGTGCGGGCTCGCCGCACGGCATGACCATGAAGCGGGTCGTGCCCCGCGACCAGGCCCATCGCGACGTCGAGAACGCCATCGACCACTATGCTCACGAGGCTGGGCCGGACATCGCGCTCGGCTTCGTGACCTCGCTAGAAGCAGCCTACCGCGCGATCGCAGAGCAACCGGGCATCGGCTCTCCGCGTTACGCGCACGAGCTTATGTTGCCGGGTCTGCGACATCGTCGTCTCGCTCGCTTTCCGTGGCTCGTCTTCTACGTCGAACGCGACGATCACATCGACATATGGCGCGTGCTCGACGCACGACGCGATATTCCGACGTGGCTCGACGACCCCGACAGCCATGAGCCCACATCGCGCTGAGGTCCGGGCGCCCAAACGTTTGGCGGCTGTGCCGGCTTGCGAGCCAGGCACGCGACACCTCGATAAAATGGACGCGCCACAACAAGAGGGATTCACATGAGAATCGAGATGTGCTTGATTCGTTCTCATGTTCCAACCGGACTTCTTCGCCGCCGAAGGCAATGCGGAACGAGCAGCGCCGCAGGCCGCACCTGCGTTGGACCTGCCGGGCCTTCTGGATCGCTTGACGTCAGTCTGCGAGCGGCCCCGCTATAGCTTCATGGTACTCAATCTGATTGCACAGGCGAGCGCCCAAAGTGGTTCGGCCGGCCCTTACGTCCGTGAAGGTGACCGCCTAGTGCCGGTGCGGGACTGGCTATGCGATGCCCTGGTGCCCGTGGCCCGGCGCGACCCCCGTCGCCTTGCGATCGCCGACAAGGTTCGAGCGGAACTCGAGCAGCGCAATGAGCTTCCCGCCGACGCGGCGGTCGCCGCACGGCTGATCACAGCCGAAGTCCAAAAGCGGATCCGTCTCTCCGGACGCACGAACGTGAGCCGCGCGGTCTCGGAGCTCGTCAAGGCCGGCCTCATGCAGCGTCACTATCAGGGCTACCGCGTCGATCATCATAATCGCGGTGCCCAGCGCCAGGCCGTCTACACGATCACTGACGAGGTGCGGCGCGCGCTCTATCCTGGTCATGAGTTTGCAAGGAATGACCGGCGGCCGGCTGACGGCAACGGTGAGCACCGTCGCTCCTCCCACGCTGCACAGGCCCAATCCGCTACAAAGACTCGAGCTCCGCGCTGATCCTCCTTCGCTGACGGCGCTCGAACTCAGGCCGGGCGGAACGGTTGCAGGAGCCTGATCCCGTCCTCGATCGAGCCTTCCATCAGCTCCAGGAGCTGCGGCACCAGTTCCTGCATGCGTGGCGCGTGGAGATGGGCATCGAGCGCTTCCCGGCCGATCCAGCGCTCGTAGAAGACGAAGGTGCCGGGCTGCCCGTCCACCTCGTGCGGTTCGTAATCGATGCAGCCTGCATCGTGGCGGGACGGCGTAACCGCGCGGGTGAGGAACGCCTTCATCTCGGCTTCGCGTCTCCATTGCTTGTGATCGAACCTCGAACCTTGTATGTTGGGTAGGTTCGGAGGTTCTCATGCTGACGCTCGATACAGCGACATTCGCGGCGACCAAGGACAATCCTGGCGGTCCGATAATGCTTCTCGTAGACGACGGCGTCGAACCCCACGGCCCAGTCACTGATACCGAAGGCAATGTTAGCAAGGCAGGCGCAGCTGCCTACCTGCTGGCGTATGCTCTTCTAGCTGGCTTCGTCGGCTACTTGTTTGTCGCAATCTAGAGTACACGATTACTCACGCAGCTTCGGGTCGTTGAAGAAGCCGCGGTTGTGATCGCGGTGAACCTCCTGCTGTACGTCAACCGATCCCTGCGCGGCGTTAGTCCGAGCAGCCCGCGCCGCGCCACGATCGCTCTCAAGCCGGTCCGCGCCGGCCTCGATGATTGACTGTGCGGTCCGAGGGTCGCCGCCGGCAGGGCCAGACGGAATGCCAGATGTGCCCTGTGGGCGATACGAGCCCGCGACGTCCGCCGCGCTATCGATGCTCGGCCTGCTTACCTCAACGAGGTCGGGCTCTTGAAGCTTGCCGGCAATCTCCTCGCGAATGTCGTCCTGCTTCTCGCGCATCCAGCGAGTGACCATCTCCTGCCGAACGGCGCGCTGGTGGTCGCTGAGATCGGTCGCCCACAGCTCCGGAGCATCCAGACCCGGGTTTGAAGCCTGTTGCGCCCGGTACCACTGCGCTAGATCCTGGCTCATGTTCTCGCTTAGCTGCATGCCGTGCGTTTCGGCGTAGCTGGCGTCGCGGGAGAGCTGCTGCGACAATTCTTCGAGCTGCCGAGCCGTCTCCGTATACGACCGCGCGCGCGCCAGCGCCTGCTCGTGAGTGAGTGACGAACTGGACGTAGTCGACGCGCGGCTGAACACGCCCGAGCGGTCATAGGTGCCATCTGACGACGTTGCGCCTGTGCCATTAGCGTGCTCGTCCCGCACCCCACTGCTAGCAGAGCTAGAGCTGTCCGAAGATCTCGTGTCTGATGTACCATGGCGCAGGAAGTCATTCTGCTGGCCCTGTGCCGAAACGCTGCCGCCCACACCTGGGAGGCGGGACGACGCTTTGCCAGTTCCGCTCTGACCTCCGCCGCCCAGACCCGCTGACAACGATCCCGTCACCTGGTTGAGGGTGCCTGCCGATCGGTCGTGGCCATTTGTTACCGTCAGACTCTGCCCCGTTGACGACCGATCCTCCAACCCTTGCGAGCTGCTGCCGGTCGTTCGATCGAACTGCTCAACAGAGGTGTTCGACGACCGACCGCTGCTCGAATCCCAGCCTGACGAGCGCTCGCTGGACGTCCCGTGCGCACTCCGGTCGGTCTTGGTCCAGGTGAGCATCTCCTGAGCCGCGTTGTCGTAGGCTTGCGATTGACGGTGCGCCTCGGTCGCCATCTCCCGCCATTCCGCCACGGTGCCGGTGGTCACGGTTGGGGTGAATGAGAGCCGCGAGATCGCGCCACCGGTGTCGAACACTTCCTGGCCATTGCCGAAACCGCTGATCACAGCGCCGTTGTCCTGGCGCCAGCCGACGCTCGCCGCGCCACCCATGAAGCTCGGCGCCGTCTGCCACTGGTCGGCTTGCCGCATGTTCGAGGTCGAGTTCGCCCAACTTACATTTCCGTAGGAGTAGTTGCCGGTGGTCTGCTCCAGCGCAGCAGCTTCCGCGGCATTCTGCGCCGGCGCCAGCATCGACGTCGCCTGTCCCGCGATCGACATCGCGCCCCGTGCAAGCCCGCCCGCCAAAAACGGGATGCTCATCAGCATGAAGCCGGCGATCGTCGCCGTTTCGCCGTTCACCGCGCCGATGCCGGCATAGCTTCCGAGCGACATCCCTCCTGCAGCGACGCCGTTCGAGGCTGCCTCGGCCCGGGTCATGCAGATCATGTGGAGGATCACGTAGAGCGGTCCCCAGGCCGCCAGATAGAAGAACCCCATCGCGTAGCCCTTCAACGAACTCAGCCCGGTCTGGGGGAGCAGGAAGAGCGGGAAGATCACAGGGAACATCGCGAAGAAGACGACGGTCAGGACAATGTTCAGGATCGGCACCCACGCCATCGCCTGCTGCGCGATCGAATTGTAGGTGTTGCGGGCCTGAATGTCCGCGCGGGTCTGCGCGAAGGTGTCGATCGACGCCGCCCCGCTCCCGCCGGACATCGAGTTTCGCGCCTGCATGAAGGCGTTGATGGCGGTGTTCTGCCTCATGACGCCGGTGAAGTCGTCACCCGAGCCTGTAAAGGCCGCATTCACGATCGGGACGTCGTGCTTGAGCTTCGCCGCGGCGACAGCATTGCTGAGCTTGGGATAGACCTCCTTCGCCCAAGGCTCCGCGTTCGCCTCGATCATGCTCGCCCATTGGCCGTTCAGCGTGTCATAGGCCTGTCGGCACGTGACAATGAAGTTCTGGACCGAGCCGTCGCCTTGCCGCTCCAGCCACTCCTGCGACCGCGCTTCCGAGCCCGGCCCGATCGCCGCCCATAGGTCCGGCGCTTTCGCCAAGTTGGTGAGCGACTTCTGGTAGAGCATCACATCGCCGAAGAGGCAGTTTTTGAAGTGGTTCTCGAGGTTGGTCGAGAATTCCGCGTCACGGATAGTGAAATTGCGGGTCGCGTCGAATAGCCGGGCGCCGTACACCATGCCGTTCGTAGTGTAGTTGAGCTCTCCGGGCATGACGAAGACGGTCTCGGCCGTCCGGGTGAGCCAGTCGCCAATCTGGGTGGTGAAGCTCGCGAGGACCCCCAGGCCGAGAGGTACATTCGCCACCGTCGCGGGCGAGAGGCTTGGATTGAGGCGGTCGGTCACCTTCACGTCGATCGTCGGGACCATGAGGCACAGGTAAATGCCCGTCGCTTGAAGGAACCAGTTCAACCACGCGCGGAAGTTGAGGGTGAAGGCCACGACGAGCAGCGAATAGATCAGCCCCATCACCATCACGACCCGCAGGAGAGAGCGATAGCCCCCTCCCCCCGCCCACGCGGCGACCGCGTTGAAGGTATTGACGAGATACTCGCCCCCGCCGACGGTGTAGACCTCGAGCACGCCGCTACCTCTCTGTTGCGCGCCTAGAGCAAGCCCTGCGCGTTCAATCCTCGCGAGAAGTTGAGCGCTGAGGACATGCCGGGCGTCATGGTGTTCTGCAGCGTCGATTCGAGCATGATGCTCCGGTTGATGATCTGCATCGTCACCTGGAGCTTGTTGCTGAGCTTCACGTCCCGCTGCGCGAACTTGGCGCGGGTCGCCGCGATCTGCTGGCGCCACTGCGAGGCCGTCTCCTGATCCGCGGTCTGGTAGAAGACCTTCGCCTGCTCCACCCTGTCGAGCATGTTGTCGAGCATGGCGTTCAGCAGATCGACCGCGACGATCTCGGAGAGCGTCTGAATTTCGCCGTCGGTGAGCGCGTAGTGGGCGTAGGCCTGAACCGCGAGGATCTTGTAGATCGGAACAGTCGCCATGTTCAGCAGCTGCTTCTCGGCTGCGTCGAGCGCGCTGTCGCTGCGAATCTTGGAGCTCATGCTCTTGATCATCGTCGCGATCCGGGGCCGCAGCGCGCTTGACGCAGGCACGCTGAGCGTCTGGTCCGAGACATCAGTGCACGGGTCGTTGTTGCACTTCAGGATTTTCACTGCCGGCGCGTTCGCGGTGCCGTCGAGCAATGCCGTCACGACCGCCTCCTCGGCCGGTCCGTAGATCACCACCTTCGGGCCATGCTCGCTGCCTGTCGGCGGGGTCGTGACGATCGTCCCAACCAGCGTCATCACATATTCGGAGAAGGCCTGGTCGAACGCTCCGAACTTCGACGACTTCTTCAGCGCCTCCCACGTATAATTGTGCGGGTCGCCGATGATCTGCTCCTTCATCGCCGGATCGGTGTTGCCAGCGAGCGTCGCGTCCCTCTGGCCCCCGTTGTTGCAGCCTTGGCGGGACGCGGCCCAGTCCGAGAAGACGCCTTGGCTGTTGCCGACAGCCTCGCAGATGGTCGATCGGGTGGTTTCCATCTGTGGCCAGATCCCGCCCACCAGCGCCTGCGCGGTCTCGCAGCTTGAGATGTTCATCTGGTTGAGGAGCTGAGCTTTTTGGCTGAACTCGTCCATGACCTTGCCGATCTCGGGTGAGACGCTGTCGATCGCCAGCTTGAAGGCGAAGCCCAGCGCGTTGTTCGCCGTCGCCTTCAGCATCGCGACGATCTCGCTCGCGTTGATGAAGCTGAAGGAGCCGGAGAACAGGTCGATACCCCCGCATCCGGCCCGCGCGCTTGGGAGCTGCAGATTGAACGGCGACACGCTCTTCTGCGGGAAGCGCGTCCAGACGTTGCCGAGCGAGTAATAGCCAGCCGACTGCCCCTGGAACGCTGTTGGCCCGGTGACGTTCGCCGCGCCGCCGGCGTCGTTGAAGAACCCGTTCATCTCCGAGGCGACGTCGGCCCGTGCGACACCGATGAGCGCGAAGTGCGAGGCGGCGACCATGGTCAGGGCGGCGCCGGCCCGGTGAGCCAGCCTTCTCAGCCGGCCCTTCTGCCGTTGAATGGACATCAGTAGTCGCTCCCGACCTTGGTGTTGGTGAGCATGAAGATGCGATCCATGATCTCATCGGCACTGAGGATGCCGTAGCCGACGGGGATGGTGCGCTTCGTCGCGGTGTCGAACAGGACGAGCGCCGGCGTCTCGTTGCCGGGTATCCCCATCCGCGCGCGCTGGCCGGAGTCGACCACATAGTTGGGGAAGTCGCGGCTCGGCCCGCCGTCCATCGAGACGGCCATCACCGCCATGCGGTGACCGTCCGCGACCGATCGCAGGATCGGCGAGAAGACCTCGCACGCGCCGCAGCTCTGCGCGTAGAAGTAGAACAGACCGTAGCGCTGACCGAGGTTGGTCAGGACCTGGTCGCGGTCGGCCTTCCGGTTGTCGAGCCACGCGCGTTTGGCCACCGTGTTGACCGGCCGCTGCAGCGTGTAGTCGATGTCCGGGTTCTGCCAGAGGGCGCGCTGCCAGGTGTCCGAGAAGGTCGACGCGCGGTCCAGCTGCTCGCGCTGGAAACGGACATAGGCAATGACATTCTCCTCCGATGGATCGAGGATCGCCCGTGCCTTCAGCTCATCCAGCTCCCGCGTGATGGCGGCTAGGCGCTCCGCCGCGCTCCGCTCGGGCGTCTGTGGCTGCGCCTTCGCGGTCTCGGGCGGTTTCGGCTTGGTGCAGTAGAACCATTGCCCGAGCCTGCGCTCGCCGCAGTAGAAATCGTCGCCGCGGTCGGACGCCTCGACGCTGTCGTCCCGGCGCTCGGCGTCCTGCGCCCGCAGCGGCGCTGCCAGGGGCGCGACCGCCAGCAGGAGCATCGCCAGCTTCGCGACTTTCGACATGCTTATCGTCCTTCCTTCTGATCGGCCGCACCGTCCAGGGATGGCGCGGGGTGGTTGAGCGATGCGGTGGGCGGCGCCTTCCACAGCGCGAGGTCGAGGCAGCAGTCGAAGGCGGGGGTGATGGTTGCGTGACGGCTGCACGGCGACGCGGGCGCGGACATAGGCGCTGCAGGCGCTAGCTGGCCGGCGCCGGCGAGCAGCACCGCCAGGATCGCTGGCTCAAAGATCGCGAATGCCATGGTCCAGTTCTCCTTTCGACAAGCGCAGCACGGACATCATCAGGGCGACATCGATCAGCCGCGTCCCGTGATCGAGCATCCGCACCATGCCGCTCATCAGCGGTCGCGCCGCACGACGGCCTTCCTCGGTTGCGCAAAGGCCATGGCCTTTTTCCGCGACCCATCGATTGGCCAGCATGTGCTCGATCGGCGCGGCTGCGGCCGGCGGGTCGACCACGCATTCGAACCAGCCGCCGATCACCTTGCAGATGTCCTCGACGCGCCGCGGCTGCCCGGCGCGATACAGGCACATGAAAATCGCCAGCTCGAACACGGTCATCTTCCAGTCACACCCTGGAGCGCCGGCAGAGAGCAGGTCATTCGCCGTGGCCGTCATGTCGATCCCCTGGCTCGTGGCTGGTCATGGCTTGCCTCCATGCAGGTCGTAGTAATTCTGAATCTTGGACTGGATCTCGGTCATGGTCTGGACCTCGTCCGGCAGCTTGGCCGCGTCGAGGAAGTCGGCGTACACTTCCGTGAAGTCCATTTTCGAGAGATCGAGCCGCTGGAACTCGGCAATGCTGAAGCCCTTGCACTGCTCGTTCTTGGGCTTGCCCCACGGTTTGTTGAGCTGGACGCGGCCCTGCTCCTGAAGGACACGGCTCAGCTTGCTTTCGAAGCAGCAATAGGCAGTCTTCTTCGTCTTGCAGATGCCGAGGAAGCTGGACGAGCACCAGGTCCCGACCTTGTGGCAGAACCCCATGCGGTCCTTGATGTCGAGCTTCATCTCGTCCTGGGAGCAGGCGAACAGCGCGAGGAACGGGGTCGCGAGCGCGGCGATCGCGACGGGCCCGCCGGCGAGCGCTGCGCCGCCTGCGGCGACCGTCAGCGCGCCGGATACCTTGCCCGCGCAGCAGTTGATGAGGCCGAAGACCGGCTTGTGGCAGGTGTCCCGCGTCCCCGAGAAGACGGTGAGGTTGTTCGGGTCGAAGCCCTTTGAAGCGTCGTCGATCGCGTGCAACGCGACCAAGGCGTCCTTGAACTCGGTCGAGGCTTCGCGGGTGATCGGCTCGCAGTCCCCGTTGATGCAGTAGACGTCGTCACCACAGATGTACTGCGGTGCGTTTGAGGTCGGGGTGTCCGGTGTCGTGCAACGATAGACCTTCTCCTTGACCTTGCACGCACCCTGCTGCGGGTCGTCCAGGCAGTCCTCGCGCAGAAACGTGCACTGTCGGTTCGCGTCGAGATCGCCGCAGTCGTTACCTGCGCTCATGACATTGCAGGTGAAGTCGCGCTTCCACGCCCAACAGGCCTGCGTGACCGGCACGCCGTCGATGATCCGGGTCTCAGGTCCTTCGGTGCAGACCTCGCCGGCCGCGGCAGCGGTGCACATCGCATCGGCTGCCATTTCGGCGCAGCCGTCGACCCGCTTCACCGTCACGCTGGTCTGGACGGTCTTCTCGTGCCAGCCCTCGCCAGTGATGGGGCTCGGCAAGAGGGCGATATCCCTCAGGTTCTGCGAGCAGACATACTCCGTCGCATAGTAGTCATCGCAGAACTTGTTGGTGGACACGCCATAGATCCGGTGCGCGGCGCAGGCCTGCATGGCCACGCCCGTGGGCTTGCAGGTTCCGGCCGCGACGTGCGGCGCCATCGAGGAATAGCGTGCGAACGGCGTACCGTAGGCGCTGTCGGGAACGACGAAATATTTGTACGCATCGATTTTCGTGATCTCAGGCGCCATCCTGATGGAACAGGACCTCGGCACTTCGTCGAGCTTCGTTCCCTGGTTGCACGTCGCCTCGTAATATCCTCCCGCGCCGGAACCTGGCGGGAGCGGTTGGCACTGGCCGGTGGTCGAGCCGATATTCTCATCGGCAAGGTAAGCCGACGGATCGTTCTCGATCGACGTCGCGCGCGAAGTCGTCGCAAGGATCTCCGCGTTGCTGAAGGCGGGCCGCGTGCGGTCCGCATCGGTGACGGTCCGGTAGGACTCGTTGGTCGAGCGCTGGGCCGTCCCCGCTGCGATGAGCGCGTCCGGATCGTCGAAGTAGGTGCTCTGCGGCTGATTGGTCCCGGAATAGCCCGGCACGGCCTGGGCCTGCGCCTCCGAGCTGGGAACAAGGCTCTCATCTCCCCGCTTCGCATTGCCAAACGCTTTGCCCTCTTCGCGCGCCTGCTCGATCGTCATCTGCTGCGCGCCAGCAGAGCTGATCGTCAGGCAGACGCCGGCAAGCACGGTCACGATGGCGCGAAGCTTCATTGGCGCCGGCTCCGCGCCAGGTTGCCGAGCGCCACAGATGCGATGCGCGCGCCCGGTCCGTTGGCCTCCGCGAAGGTGTTGAGGGCATAGTCGACCGTGACGTTGCCCTCGATGCGATCATGGGGCGGAACCTTGGTCTGGCAGTGAAATCCGGCGCACAAGTCGAAGGTCGACGAGACCGCCACATATGTCGGTACCGCCTGCACGTCGAAGGCGCGGAAAAGCCGCGGGTCGATGCCGATATTCGGCATGTCGCCCTTCTGCACGACCTGGCCGAGACGGCTGACGAACTCCTTGGCCGAGTTGTTGGGGAAGCCGCGGAAAACGACGACGCCGCCTGCCCGCGCGGTATCGGCGATCAACTGCTTGAGCGACGCCGGCGGCATCGACAGGCTGGCGAAGGCGATGAACTGCGGGGCATCGCCCCCTGGGACATTGGCATTTGTCGCCGCGCCCTGCACCAGCTCGTCAAAGTCGATCTTACCTTCCGGTCCCTTTGGCAGATCGGTCGCGGCAACCCGCTGCATGTTGTCGATGCCCGACTTACGGACGACGCTCGCCTGCTCGCGGAATTCGTCACCGCGGTCCTTCACCTGGTCGACGAAGGCCTGCGCTTCTGCCGCCATGTCGGCCGCGCGCTTCTTGACGGCCTGAACGTCGACCCCCTCGACGGATTGCGCGAGCAATGCCGAAAGGCCAGCGGTGCCGAGAAGCGCGACGATGCCGGATGTCAGAAGACGCATGTCTCTCTCCTCAGAGTAGAGTCAGGCGTGGGCGCTGTGGGGTGTCTCCACCGCCAGTTTCCCACGCCTGCTCTCCGAACCGGACTTGCACCTTTCGTTGTGCATCCGGCTCTCCAGAAGTCTTGGCGAACTCGGGCTTTC